>Ga0335072_10000505_pt1 | contig 76482 bp, 69 predicted proteins | sample Lox_Sample_21_FD_206725 | JGI IMG/M metagenome (GOLD analysis project Ga0335072, IMG submission 206725) | Soil microbial communities from Loxahatchee National Wildlife Refuge, Florida, United States - Lox_Sample_2.1 | ecosystem: Environmental > Terrestrial > Soil > Wetlands | place: USA... | reverse complement strand
TGAACTAGCTGTTTAAGCAGGCTTGAGAGTAATTCCGCAGGGTTTTGCTCGTCTTGACGCCGGAAGTTGCAATAGAGATAAGCGATCCCAACGCTGGCGTCGTTTTGAAATTCGATGCTTAGATAGTCAACAACGATAGATGTGATCATTGTCTTGCCAGCTCCTGGTATGCCCGGGCAGAATAGGGTCTGCTTGGTTGTCTTAAGCCAGCTTTGGAATTCGTTTGAATTTAGTAGCCATTGCCCAGTTCTTTCCTGTCGTCTGCCGATGAAGTCACTCTGCTGAGTAGAATAGTCAATTCTTGTAAGCCATTCGAGGATGGTTCGACGCTCTAGATCATCGTGGCGCTGGTGTAACCGATCCACACTGTCTTTCGTCTCCAAAGATGTTTGCCTGAGGAGGGATTAGCTGCAGCGCACATCAGTAACGGAGTCGACAAAAATACCTGATAAGTTGTCCATTGAAGGCATTCAACAGAGATATGTTCGAGGTGATGCGGCCTCGGAGTTCTTTGACATCATCGGGCTCCCATCTCAGTCTCTTCCACCCTCTTCGGAACTTGAACCGGAAGCTCTTAGGATCGCAATCCTTAGGATCAGAGCCTAGCTCTTGGTACTTTCCCAACGTTTCATCCAGCGTGTTCAGAACATTGTAGCATCCTACAATAATGCTAACCAACTCCTGTCTGCGCTCGCTGGTGAGATCCCGCTGTGGTAAGACGACCTTAATATCGTCTAGGATAATTGAGAGGCTCCTGACCCTGGAAATCAAACAGTTAGAGCCAATAGGTAACAATTAGGGTGGCTCACTCATCAGAGATTGCTTCGAATTGTTCTGGAGCATCAACAAATCGCTCACGAATCTTATTTGCTAGTTGGAGTACCGTAACAAAATCGCCAACGCTGAAGCCAAAGCTCATTGTGACCTTGAACACAGTACCGTAATTGCAGCATAGGAAGGAAATTTAAGCGTCGAAAAGAGGTTGTGGCACCCGAATTGTGAAAGTGTTGTCTCCATGACTCTCGCGAGGCAAACTGAAGTGGGGGTTTGGTGGACGCGGTACCCACAGACCTGCATGTAAAGGCCCCAATTTCTGATCAGCCAATTAACTTCAAGATAGACAGGCAAAAAGGCGATGCCGTCATTTACTTGTAGTCGAAAGTGGACAGAGTAGATTTTGTATTCAGAACCAGGTTTGACGCAGCTCTTGGTCCAGCGTCGTGAGTCTGCCTCAAGAAAATCGAAGCGGCGGAGGCCATTTCAAGAGCGACGACCAGAAGCAGCAGCCATAACAATCCCGCACTTCTACGATCACGTTACTGACAGTCATGTTATAGCACCTACAGGTAATATTGTACACACATGCTTAATTAATAGAAGGGTCAAGTTTCTGGTATTGTGCTGTGCGCTCCGCATTGAGCATGCAAGTTTAAACTGATGACCGAATCTTCTTGAAATCCATCTCGGCACTAATTCTCTAGTGATATCGGAGAGAGCATTGAGAATTTGCAGTAGAGTTTAGGGACCTGTTGAGCTCGGCTGGCATCGACACGCTGTCGTCAACAAATCATTGAATGCCCTATCATATCGTGCAATCTCTAGTCAAGACTGGAATATTTTCGGCGGACGGCAGTTGCGCTGTGATCGAGCACCGCTGTCGGAGAGCTGCGAAGGAATCGAGCTGACTGAAGATATATGTGGGTCAAAAGGGCTCGGAGAAGGGAAGAATAGCGTATGAAAAGAGTCTCCTTTAGATGTTCGTCATTTTTAACAGCGGTGGAGTGTGAGAAGCAGTGTTAGCTATGATGGCTCCTTCCGAACCACCCGCGGAACCTGGATCCAATTTAGGCATCTTCTTTGAAGGAGTGGACGAATCGACACAGCAGTCCCAACGTTGAATTATTTCGATGTCTTTTGTCGAGAATCGAGCCCGGTGTAGCCACTGTGGAGCTAGATGCCGGTATATGCCAGATCAGGAATATGCAGAACAAGAGCTGCACTAAACCACTCCTCACCTTCAGTGATCTCGCGACCAGATCGGGTGGCCAAGATACTTTAGCTTTGATCAAGGTCGTCAAGCTTCTTCACTGCTAGCTGTTTCGCAAATCCACCTTAGTGATCGCGTCATGATCGGAATCGAGCCATGCCCTAGCCGTAGAAAGTAGTCGCGGATGTCGTAACTTGTGGAGCGAGGGTGAGGCAGCTCACCGGGCGTGGCTGATGGCTCATCTTGCTCACGCGAGCCAGAGTGAGGGCCGCGAGGGTTTTATATCGCTCAAACGGGCGGGCGTGCCGATTTACTTCCATCGCCCGGAGTTTCGAAGAAGCACGAGATCAGAGGGGACGGGAAGAGGTGAGGCGAGATAAGGGTCATTCTTGGCGCGCCACAGACGCAGGTACGGTGGAAAGTGGGCAGCCGAAGCAGCCCACTTAACTCTCCTAGATCCCAACAGTAAATTTCCTAAAGCCAGGGGTTTGAAAGCTATGATGAAAGAACAGGACAGCTCTGCGCCGGGTCACGCCACGAGAGCGAGTGGACTCTCAATGCAGCAAATCTCCTGACGTGCTACAAGATCTTCCACTGTCATCTTGCAAAGGTCTCTGCTTTACCTTCCCGTGGTCACGTTCTGGTTGCATCTTCCCCGCGTTCGTTGCTCTGCAGCTTTGCCCATCCACATCACACCGCCTTCTTGACAAAGAATTTGTGCACAAAAATTCCTACCAGACTTCCTACAACAACTACATTTCAGGTCTTTGCTGCAAACCTTGACCATCAACTTTCGCCATGGAGTTCCGGCCACAGAATGTTGGAGTGTTGGCGACAGAAATTTATTTCCCGAGTCAGGTATGTACTTGTCGCCACTTGCGATTGTACATAGTGGTACCTTTTTTGGGTCGAGGCTAACGCCCAGCAGTGCGTCGAACAGTCAGCTCTTGAATCTTTCGATGGTGTGGCTAGCGGAAAGTACACGATTGGTCTCGGACAGACAAAAATGAGCAAGTCTCAAAGATTACCCTTTTCCTTTGGGTCCAGTCATGTTGCTAACGCTGCTCTGCCAGGCTTCTGCGATGATCGAGAAGACATGTATTCAATCGCCCTCACGACCCTCTCCTCCCTCTTTCGGAAGTATTCCATCGACCCGAACTCAATAGGCCGCTTAGAGGTTGGCACAGAGACGCTACTAGACAAGTCCAAATCAGTCAAGTCTGTTTTGATGCAGCTCTTTGAAAAATCTGGGAATCTCAATGTTGAAGGTGTCGACACAGTCAACGCTTGCTACGGCGGCACCAACGCTGTCTTCAATGCCATCAACTGGATTGAGTCCTCAGCTTGGGATGGTCGCAACGCTGTGGTCGTCGCAGGAGACATTGCGCTGTATAAGAAGGGCAATGCACGCCCAACAGGCGGTGTTGGCTGTGTCGCCATGCTCATTGGACCAGATGCCCCCCTTGTCTTCGAGCCTGGCTTGAGAGGAACATACATTACCCACGCCTACGATTTCTACAAGCCGGACTTCAACAGCGAATACCCATATGTTGATGGCCAATTCTCCCTTCGATGCTACACTGAGGCTGTTGATGCTTGCTACAAGGCCTACAATGCGCGGGAGGAAGGCCTGAAGCCCAAGATGAACGGCCACGCAGTCAATGGCAATGGCATACACTACCCTGAAGATTCCAAGGCTCCTCTAGACCGATTCGACTACATGGCATTCCACACACCGACGTGCAAGCAAGTCGCGAAATCATACGCCCGACTTCTGTACAATGATTACCTTAGCGACCCCTCACACCCACTATTTGCTGATGTTCCAGCCGAGCTGCGCGACATCGAATACCAAGCGTCACTGACGGACAAGCTGGTGGAGAAGACGTTTATGGGTCTCACCAAGAAGCGCTTTGCCGAAAGAGTGCAACCCGCAATTCAGGTGCCGACGTTGTGTGGGAACATGTACTGCGGTAGTGTCTGGGGTGGATTGGTGAGCCTGATCTGCAATGTTGCACCAAAGTCGCTGCTGGGCAAGAGGATTGGCGTCTTCAGCTATGGCAGTGGTTTGGCTAGCTCGATGCTGAGCTTGAAAGTGGTTGGAGATGTTAGTGAAATGGTAGACAAGGTCGATCTCCACAGACGATTGGAAGCGCGAGTAACAGTGGAGCCAAAGGTGTATGACGAGGTATGTGAACTGTCGTCGAATAACATTGGTTGCCGGGATTGACTAAACTGTGCAGGTTTGTGTACTACGTGAAAAGGCCCACCAGAAAAAGAACTTTACACCAGAAGGCAGCATCGACAATCTCGCGTCTGGAACGTACTACCTCACCGAAGTCGACGACATGTTCCGGCGCAAATACGAGATCAAGGCGTGAGGTTCTGGCGAGGACGAGCATCTGCACATTCTGAGTAGGCGTCGGCTTTGATTGCATTTCGATTCGGCATTAGTGCCATCCGGGGCGGCGCAGCACGTTTCAAGTTAGATGGTTGGAGAACCCTGAAAGGGTTCTGAAGAGCTTGTGTTCATTGCTGCTAATGCCGGGCGACATTTAAGACTACTTGTGGTTCATAATCAGTCCTAGTAACATACAATAGAGCTTGAAGTGGGGACTTCTGAAACACCTCTTCCTGCATAAAGGGGTCCGGCAACGTTGGTGAACACTACATCATCGAAGACGTCAGAAGAAGCAGCGGTGTGTGGTCGCAGCGATCGAAGTGGTCGTAGAAGGGGTCTCAGAGACCATGAAGCATTGGGCTTGGCACACCGGAAACATTCGGACACATCTTTTCGCTTATGACTCATGTACCAGCGACGCTACGTTTCAGAAGTTAATCGCCTCCAATGAAGACATCACACAACCCTTCAAGCAGCTTCTTGTGCATCCCGTTCTGCATGCGAGGTGCATGAAGTCGAAAAGAGAAGGCTGGACACAGAAGATCTGCTGATTTTCGCGTTCTTTTCGCGTTCTTCGATGCTGGGAATCTTGCCAGCCCCCGCAAGCGCCCATCGAGGCCAAGACCACTTTACCAGAGCGCCAACGTGAGGGCACAGCGAAACACGCGCTGCCGCCGGTCTCTTAATCTGCTCCTGCCGCCGTTGTAAACAAGTCTTGACTGTGTTTTGGGGCCATATATAGCTGGCGGCTACTAAGATGAAGCATTATGAGGCTCATCCCACGTAATTGCCGCCATTGTCTCCGAGAGAGGCCGCGGTGGCGCGCGCCACAACCTCTCGTACAACCTCGAATCTACCGTCGCGCTCGTCGCGTACCAGGTAAAAATAGCTTACCTCTTTTGTCGAACTGCTTGACGCGGTGCATATACAAGACTGCTCCAGACCGGGTTTGCATCCAGTGTTTCGACTTACTCCCCGCTCCTTCGGCTCTCTGCTTGTTTCAGATGCGTATTTCCGTTCATCGGCGGTTGTTTCTCGTAGCAGCTGTGGCTGTCGTGGTGTTGGGATACTTAATGCCAACACGGCCCTGGATGCCTCACCCAGTCTCGCCCTTCCATTCTGATGCCTCATGACACCCTAAGCTGATCGTTTCCCATCTATTGGCATTTCTTTACTCTTTTTCCTCTGTTCTGCATCTAGACTCTCTACTTGGAGAAGCAGGCTTCTCCAAAAAAGCATTTCTCATGTATGTGCTTGGTGGTCACCGTTCCTTTTCCACCTCGTTAGTGCTGACCCGTCGAGCAGTATGTCACTGGCGCCATATTCTTATAGACCCGCCACACCTCCCGAGGTCGCAGCTGTTGACAGGCGCGGCAATATTTCGCACAGCCGAAATATATCCAACTCATCATGTTACTCTAATGACACCTCGCCGGAATCTGTCGTCGGCCATCTCATCACTCCCAATAGATCACCAGTCTTGCGTCAGCATGGACCAACCCTTCTCCCCAAAATTCGCACCCAAGACTCGCTAGCCGAGTCGTCCGCTGGCGGACCAAAACGAACCCATCGCAGAGCGCTATCCACCACCCGCAATCCTCCTGCTTTCGCACCCTATTCGACTTCCAGACCCCCTGTGCAGCGAAGTGTCACTGAGCCTGTCGAATGCACTAATCTAATTTCACCAATTTCAAACTCCTCCTTCTACGGCTCGAGGGCGAACTCGGTTTCACTTGACTCTCCCACGATGTTGACAGTACTGCATAATCGACGACCTTCTGCGTCTCATTCGCGTGGCGGTTCTACCTCCAGCATTGACGAGTCTATGCTAAGCCGTTATGGCTACCCAACCTACCGACAACTCCCCGTCTACGTCTCGCAAGCTCATACCCAAACTCCATCGCCAACCATCTACGCCCCAACCATCTATGCCCCCTCCCAACCACCAATCCACGTCATCGAAGCAAGCCCCTACCTCGAGGGGTCCGACTTCAACTTCCCTATGGACTTGACCTACGACTCCCGTCCATCCTCCATGACACCTGAGCCAACTAACCCCCAACCCACGGGAAATGGCAGCCTCCTCACCTACCTCTCCGAACCCACCCAACCAGTCAACCTCGTCCGCCACCTCACGCTTCCCACCGGCCGCGGCATGCAATCTCACTTCTGGTGGGATGTCCGCAACCTCCGCCCCTGGTCCACGTTTTCCCTGTCCACCATCTCCACCATCCCCGGCCTGTTCGACCTCCTCAGCCTCTCCATCGACACCACCACCCTACCCCAGCCGACTTACCCTCTGACCACCGTCACGCCCGCGTCGGAAGCCGACCTCGCCTCCCTCATCGCCAAAATCTACTTCCCCAAAATAAACTCGGCCATCGCCCTCTCCCAAGGCACTTCCGCCCTGTCAATCTACACCGCCCCTGCCCCTCAATCAGGCTCCAACCCGGCAATCGCCGCATCTGCACCAACCTTCCTGGCCAACTATCCACACGACAACGATCGCGTCCTCGTCTCCGGTCTCCCGCGCGGCCGCCTCGTGGGCCTTGCCAAGTCCTTCGACCGCTGGAACACAGGCATGCGCTCCAGCTCCTCCCCCGCACGCAAGGTAGACTACCTGAGCGGCTTGGCACATCTGCAAAAATGCATGCGTGACCACAGCTGTCGATATGGTTTCATCATCACCGAGATCGAGCTCGTGTGCGTGCGCGCTGGGTGCGACGAGAGCGGGAATCCGTGGTTTGGCGTGCTGGAGGTTGGAGAGGCAGTGGAGCTCAAGACTGCCGGTGACAAGACAGGAGCAGGGAATGGGACGCCTGAGCCGGACGAAGCAGAGTTGACGGTTTCGTTGGCGCTGTATTACCTGCTCATGCTGGCGAAAGCGACGCCGCTGCCGGGCCAGGCAAGTGGGTTCATGGATGTGGGTGGTCCCGGGGCGATGACGAGGCAGAGGGTGTTGCCGACAGATGGGCATGACACAGAGAGGAAAGGAGATGGGCGGGATAAGTGGATTCCAGAGCCACAGGTGGGGGAGAAGAGGGACGCGAAGAGAGTGAGAGGATGGGTGTGGCCGGCTGATCCGTGGCATAAGAGGGAGGGCATGGGGGTAGGCAGGAGAGGTGGCAGTAAGAGTTGAAGAACCTGTTTTTGGATTGCTTTTCTGCATAGCATTGCATGGGTTTGGGTTTTCAGTTGCACACAGATGCCATTGATATCTCTGGTCTGGCCCATCCTGGCGATGAAGTCATTTGATCATAAGAGTAATAGTTACAGCCTTAATACCAATGGAAACCAGATTTGAAGTTTATCTGCTATGTATGTCCCTGTTCTTGTCCTTCTCTACCTGTCTCCTAGCGTATGTAGTATTCTGCCATGTTTGACGAGTCAGCGCAAGATGCAGTTGCGGTGATTTTTTGGGAGCAGCAACAGCTAGAAAGGTGTGGGAATCAGATTGTTGAGCTTGAATAGAGGTTTTAAGACAGTGCCTTGGTTGGCTTCCTAAGGTTTATCGTTTGAAGAATGAAATCATCACAGACAGAAGATCTGGAATTGGGCTGCTGTCGAGGAGAGAGATAGCTTACCAGTACAATTCCTTCTGAACCCCTACTCCCTGCGTGGTCGCAACTGTTCAAGCATGATGATGACAGTTTAGAGCGATGGCAGCGCGAATTAGTAGTATATTATCGGCCTGTAATTGAAACTTTAATGCTAGAAAAATTGCGAACGCTGAAGCTTTCATTTCCGGAATGGCGCTAATTCGCCGCCGCGAACTTTTTTGTAGATCGCAAAGTGCCCCTCCACCGCCTGTTGCTAGTACTCCTACATTTGTTTGAATATCCTGCCCTGTGATCTAAGGTCACCCCACTGCATTCTTCAAGCCTAGATCTTCAAGATGGGAGACTTCCAAGCCATTGCGCGTATGTGCCCGACCTCTGAGCGCTGTAAAGGCTGCCCTAGAACTGACCGGCAGGCAGAACAATTTGTCGACTTCTACTACAAGACATTTGACTCTGATCGAAGCAATCTAGCCGCTCTATATGTTCGCCACCTGGAGCATCTCAACTTGGCAGTTCTCTTTGCTGACTTCATGTGCAGCGCGACAAGTCTATGCTCACCTTCGAAGCGCAACCGTTCCAGGGCGCCGCCTGTATTGTCGAGAAGCTCTGCGTATGTGGCAAACCTCATGAATACAGCAAGAGCTGCCTGTTCAGAAAGGCTGACATCTCTGTGCCTTCACAGAGCCTATCATTCGAAAAAGTACAACACCGGGTCGACACTACCGATGCGCAGCCCTCCGGCGAGAACGGCGGCATAGTGGTCATGGTCACAGGAGCTTTGATGGTCAGTTGCAATGATCTAGCCATGCTCTGCAGTACCGGGGCGAAGTCGTCCCAGTAAGCACGACAGCGGCTGATGATAAAGTCTTTTCACAGTTCGATGATCAACAACGACCGATGAACTATACGCAGGTATTTCAGCTTCTGCCTGAATCAGGAACCTACTTCGTGCAAAACGACATGTTCAGATTGGTATATCCTGCTTGATGATGGAGAGGGCATGAGAGGAAGCCCAGTAGTTATGGAGCAAGGACGATCACTGGCGTTGCATTACTGGTGTTTGATTTCACCTAAACAAGTAAGCATGCGGCAATGTAGAGTTTTGTCGAGCATGCGTGGCATCGTAGGCGGACAGGCTGCAGCAATGTTTGCTTCCGAGTGGCTCGACTAGACGCGTGGCAGAGGCGGACTGCCAGCTACTTCGCCATTCCAGGCAACCTGAGTATTCAGAATAACTCATAAACGCTCCTCCCTCTGGAAAGGAAGCCTTCTCCCGACTTTTCCCACATAGTCTATAATCAGGAACAGTTGAGACCCTTCCCACCAATAAGCTTTTGAGTTGGCCCTAGCGTTTGACCACGTTTGCTGTCAGCAGTTGCCGTAACGCAGCGAACACAACACAACATTTCACTGCGCATTCAAAACTTCAATCACATACATTCTGCTCCCGTACCTCACTACTACATTGGCCTCCCCGAATAGACCCGCCTAGGACCCTACTGGCCAGCGAAACTATATACCGCACCCAGAGTCATTTGAACCACTCTACACCGCATCCGTCTCAGAACGACCAGGCATCTCTGCCTAACTAGAAGCATCCTTCGACAACCTACCTGCGCCGCTTGAGCGCCATTTCCAGACAAGATGACACTAGCGGAGGAGTTCAGGTCACGCAACTTCAGTGAGTCGCCGAGATCCGTCAAGCCCCCTATAAATTCCAGACAGGCTGACCAGGCGGACCAGGCATATACGGCCAGTGGTGAGTCGGCCCACCTCCTATGACACAACGTGCTTGCAAAGCACCAAAGTGTGCAAGATTCATAAGTCACTGCGGCATTACAATCCCAGCACGTACAAGGCCACCAGCTAATAGCGCACTGTACATCCAGGACTGGAGTGCTCTGCATAGTCCTTGCATTCGCGCTTGGCATCGCCAACATCTTCCACTTCAACCTCCTAATCATCTTCAGCATAATACTCATGTAAGCGATTATGATCATGAATCCCGCAGTCTGGAGACTAGCCGCTGACGAGCCCTCCTAGCGTGTCCGGCTTCATTCTTATCTTCATTGAAATCCCGCTCCTTCTGCGAATATGCCCAACCTCTTCGAACTTCGATGCTTTCATCCGACGTTTCACCACAAATTACATGCGGGCCGCCGTCTACGCTACTATGTCCGTGGTGCAGTGGCTGAGTATAATCGTGGATAGGAGTAGCTTGATCGCCGCAGCCGTGGTGTTACTGATCGCAGCAGCGTTCTATACGCTAGCGGGACTGAAAAATCAGGAGTTCGTTGGTAGCAAAACCTTGGGAGGACAGGGCGTCGCACAGATGATCATTTGAAGGAAAAGCAGTCGTCTGATGGAAGAGATCAATCCTTCCAAGGACTGACGAAGGATCTAAAGCCCCCGACTTCACCTTTACAACCCGACCGCCCGTTGGTTATCTTGTATTTTTACTGCCTGCATGTCCTTTAGCCCGGTCTTGTAAGCAATCTCTATGGGTAGCGGGCGTTCTACACAGGGCGGAAGCAACCCCGAAAAGCGGAATTGGCGTCCTTATGGGTGGATTCCCATGGTATACCAATAGCACAGTTTCTCTTACCAATTTCTTTCAGCCTTTCTTGAGCATTGACTGCGGGGAAAGGTCCCCAAACGTTCTTCGGGTCCCAGACCTTTTGTCATTACCGAGTAGCCAATTTGAGGAGATGCGATGGAGAAGAAAGCAAGATTCTCTTTTTGCGTATGGGCAGGATCGGTGCTAGCTTCGATTTGCATGTCAGAATGACCAGCTAAGTTTTTCAGCACACCGCTATCGTAGAAAATGCCGCAGACAGGGCCCCCGTAAAATAGTTCACCGTACAGTTGAAGCTACCAGCTTCCCCATATTGTGGAATCCTTCTCAGTTGTACCATCCACGCAGTTTCCGATTGAAAAAGCCGCAGTGGGACTTGTCGCAGTATTCTTGGCCCATTGGAAACGGGTGGGGCTGCAGCGAATCTCTGAATAGCCGTTCCTGACGGGCATCATCGAAAAACCGGCAACTAACGTCAGATCTTCCTTGACGCCCGCAGACGTTCTGCCATTCCTCACTCACAGCACATCTCCATAGTCTCTCTGGATTTTAAAGCTAGGTAAGCTGAACTCTCGTGCTTCGTTGTTCTCAAGTCCTACATCCATCCTATCCACGGTGCGTGCAGGTTGGGCGTTACTCAGCGATCGACATTGATAATCGCTCAAACAAGAGGCACTGAGTGTTCTCACCCACCCACACGTTGTGTATGGTGTACCCTTGCTCTGACCATTCCCTGGGGCATTCTAGGGCCAGAGGCAACTCACGCTGAACATCATGCAATAGTTCGTGCACTGTTTTCTCGACGTTCAAGCATTGAATTGCCCACAATGTCTACGACGGCACCTCCAACAATTCCTCCGCGCCCAACTCGGGTACAGCAAGCTGCAGCGGCTGAAGGCGTGTCAAGAGTGCCTGAAATTCCACCTCGCCCTGCAAACAAGAAAACAATGTCCAATCGTTCGATCTCTCCCGCCCACTATCCTCAATCTCCGCTTTTCGAAATACCGTCCAACACCATCGGACGCACCATCTCCAACGATCCGTCGAATCTGAGCCTTCCTCCTCGCCCACCGAGCGTCAATCTCCCCTCAATAGGTCAAGAAGGCAGTGAATACGCAGACTTGCAGTATGACAATCCTGCACCGCAATCTGCACATGATATGGATGCTGCTCATCAGAAACGAAATGTACGAGGAGATCTGCAATTACATGCGCCGAAGCCATCCCTACCCACATTAAGTGCCAAAACCCAAGTAGAGGCTGTTACGAAAACTACGGCCAAGCAAGCTGCTGCACTCGGTCTGGGCAAACCAAGCACTCCTGTACATGAAGACCATGAACACGCACCAGTTCCTCTCCGCGCGAAATCGAGTTTCTCTCGCCCTGCTTCGTCAGCCTCCAATGAACGCAGAGCATCGATTGTCTACGGGGAAGAACAGGGACCGGCAGAGCAAGGGGGTATACGTGTGCCAATCAATCCACTCCTGGGAGATGTGCAAGCACCTTCCCCAGCCCCGTTTGGCGATAAACCATCGAACATTGGTGCAAACAACGGAGCTCATGGCCAGCGAAAACGTCACATTCGAACGATGAGTGGTAGAGAAGTGTTCCTTCCGCCAGGGAGCTACGGCTTGCACGGACATGGTGTTCCAACCCAAGACAAGTTTGAGAAAGACTGGTATGCTAAGCATCCAGAACAGTATCTTCACGACGAAGACCAGGGACTCTATTCAAGTACTTGGACTGGGAGAGGAGAGTTTGCGTTGAGCAGTGAAGATCTGAATGACATTGTGAGAAGTACTGCCAGCAGAGGTGCCGGACTCGGTATACAGTTGAGCTGTCTTTGGAGAGGTATTCGTTGCTAATCAATCTAGGTGCTTCTGGCTTGTCTGCATATCCAGACGAGCAAATTGGATATCTCGCTTCGGAGCAGTATGTGTCGAGGTCTACCTCCGCTCCCAACACCCTTTTCAAGGCGCACTCGAATGTCTCGCAACCAGCAATTGAGTCACCTTTGCATGAAACCAGTTTTCCAGCCGATGACGTTGCACATGTGGATCTCAAGAAGTCTAAAAGCTCTGTTTCTGGCAGGTCAGACGATGTTGTCGACAACGAACAGGATGATGATGTTGATGTCATTCACGTCGATGATCCAAAGCACCACTACAATAAAATAAGTGGTGGGCAAGAAAGCCGAGAAGGGGAGGATGTGCAGCCCTACGTCGCTCATTCAACAGAAGAAAATGGTCTCATTGATGAATACGGCTATAGCGTGCCAATTCTCGCCTCGGACGAAGTGGCAAGGGAGGTTGGTGGAGAAGACATGCAGCCGGCAGTTCTGCCAACCCCGGATCGCAGAGGTAGTGCTTACGACCTAGAGTTCCGTGGCAGCGGAGACATTACCCCGAGCTCGCGGCCAGTTAGCAGGCCTAGCAGTATCCATGGAGGAATCCACGGAGTGGCCCCCTCCCTTTCACGATTCACTTCTCGCCTCGAAGACTACAGGGAGGAAATGCATACCCCCCTCGAGGATGTGGATGAATACGAACCATTGTTCCCGGATGAAGATGGCAAGAAGAAAGGCTTGAGCCCCGCTGAGAGGTTCAAGCGGCCAGATACTCTCAAGCACCGGTTTCCAAGCCAAGATATCTGGGAAGATACACCTAGTAGCGCCATGCATGTTGCTACGGTATCAACGCCTGACGTACCAAGCCAAATTGAGCAGCCAAAGGAGGCATCCTCGTCAAGAACCTTCGAATCGCCCGAAGCTGAGGCTGCAAGAAAGGGAAAGCCTACAGAAGAGGAGAAAGAGAAGCGAACCCCGGATGAGGAGGAACTTGCCAAATCAAAGCTTGCACCACATCTTCGTAACAACGTGCAGACACGACCAGGGCTACCACCCCGGTTCCCAAGTAAAGACATCTGGGAAGAGACACCTGATAGCCAATATCTGGTAACCACCGTCTCTTCACAACAGGAGGGGGAGATGACAAGCACGGAAGAAACATCGACCTTGAAGCCGACCATTCCGCCCAGGCCTAATAAAAGCCGACTCGGCGAAGGAGCATCGGCTGCCCAAATTCAACCGAGTGTTCCTCCGAGACCCGAGAAGAAAGTCCATGCCGTCCCCCCACTAGATGCAAAGCTGTCAGAAACCTCAACATCAGCGACTTCTAAAGATGAGAAAGCCCCCTCCCCACCGGAGCTTCGTAAAGTACCGAGCATTCCCGATCGACCAAAGCCACAGCTTCCAGCCCGACCAGGAAAGAAAACATCTGGCGATAGCCTGTCAAAGACAACATCTGCCACCCCAGCTGGCTCAAGTGGCAGCTTGGAGACAGAAAAAGGCGTTTCCATAACATCGCCACCGCCACCACCCGTCAAAGCCAAGCCATCAATTCCGCCGAGGTCAGGGCAAGGTACCAAGATCGCAAATATCAAAGGCAACTTCATGAATGATCTGAATCAAAGATTGCAACTCGGGCCGCCAAAAGAAAAGGAGCCAGAAACAGAGGCTGAAAAGGAGGTCAAGCCCCTCGAGGATGCCCGGAAAGGTCGCGCGCGAGGTCCTCAAAGAAGAGCTCCCCCAAAGTCGTCTTCTAGCTCTGGAGAGGAAGAGTCTGCTGCCTCTACCACGGAGAAGCAGGTTAGGTTTTCACTGTCATCGCCGATGACAATGTGGTACATTAACTCTACCGACGGATCTCTGAGAGTCCACAATCCTAATGAAGCTTCCAGTACGAAGTTAGAAAATGTGCCCGAAGAATCAGAGCGTGTGCATGAAGCAAGTGAATCCATCATCAAAGCCGCTGCTGACGATGGTGGTGCCCCGATGGACAGGGCTGCCGAAGGCACAGCGGACTCGAAGACAGCACAAACTTTGGGCAAGCAAACAACAGATGTGCCAGAAACCATGGCTCCAACAAGTCTGACAATGAACACAGCCGACGAACCAGTCGATCCATCGCCAGCTGCAGATCAGGCTACACCTTATACGGAACTAGCTAATCCGGTGGATAAGCTGAAGGGGCATGAATCCTGCTATACTTCTCTTTCCCAGCAGACGACGGCTTCCAGTGGAGCACAGAGTGGACACATACTTACTAGGGTACGAGCTGAGGACTATGAGCAGGGCTCGAGTCTTTCGATGCACACCACCGCCTCCTCCATAGCGAGTGGTGCAACACTAAACAGGCAGCCAACGCTCGAAGATTCGGATAGAAATGTAGCAGAAGTGGCCGTCGAAGAACCGAAAGTGACAGCGCCAGCGCTGGAGACGGAAGAGGAGAAATTAGCTGGAGCGGATAAGCCGCGGGAGCCGAGCGGTGAGGAGGACATTACCTACAAGAAGCTAGAGGAGATGACTGCGAAGGCGGATGGGAAAGGGCATAGTGGTTTGGAGCCGGAGGTGTAGAGTGAAGCTGAGAAAGTGACCTGGCAGTTTCGAGTGATGCATAGTAGAAGGAAAGGAGATATATAGCATGTGGTTGGCCCAGAGAGCTCAAGTGCATGTCTGGCTTGCGTTGGTAGTTTCGGAAATTCGTTCTGGAATTTATAAGGTTTAATGTAGACTTCAGAAACTTGGGATCTCAGTTAATGGTACACGAATGAGAAGCGCTTAGACTGTACTAAGTGCATAGAGATTGTAATACGGTCACTTGGTCAACAGGCCCGATGGGCGAAGGAACTGTCTTTTGGCATCTATCTCTATTAGAGGTAGCAAGGACACACACAGAGAACAAACAAGCTTTCTACACAATGCGTCTCTAGGCTTTCCCAATTCAATGACCAGCCATTTGGCATACCTACATTCGTTCCACACTACATTCAAGGTTGGTATCCAGGACGATGAATAGCCTTCCGCTGCCCGTACTAAGTGATGGAAGATTCGTTCAATGCAGCCAAGGATGCTCTACTCAAGTTTGACGCAATATATCGTTTAGGATCAAGGCGTTCGCTGGCTCAACACGGGGTGTGCAGAGGGGACAGTTTGCAAGGGACTGAGATCCAGGAGGTACCTACGCCCGCCCCTTCTGTAGCAGGCCGGAGAGTAGATGATTGGTGTGGAGTAATTGAGCGTCATTGCCGGGGGGGGGGAAAGGCAATAATTGGTAATCTCATTGCAATGTTAGGGACTTCGAAAGCTCAAAGAGCCCGTTACGTGTAAGGACACACACGTACACGAGATAGGCCGGCTGACTCTTAAAAAGCGAGAAGTGACATGTTTCGCATCCTCCAACCCTGTCCCCTATCGCTCATGAATTCTTGTGACTTGCTTTCTCCACCGATCCCGGATCCAACTTGGGGTGTTGGCTCGTCGCACCTCTTTCAACCTGCCATTTCACCGGATGGGTGAGCGGGAGCGTTAGCGTAGGCTAGAGCTGGGGGCCTTCAACGTAGGCAGGTTTCTCTGTCATCGAGTCCCGAGACTGCAAGTCTTTCTCCTCGTTGCTAAATCACTTCCCAAATGACTTGCGTAACATGGCTTAGAACATAAAAGCGAAACCCTGCAGGATGTTGATAACGTTGAAGACGTCGACGATCGCTTTGCCAGCTGAGCGCTTGTGCGCGCCGCCTTGTCGTCCTGCTTTGTAGGGAAGGGCCGAATGCCCAGATGAAAAGGATGGAGAAGGTGAGCATTTCGCAACACGTCATGAATGCTGGGTTGCAGGCGGCGAGGTCGTAATAGGCGACATGCTCGGTTGGGGCGAAGACGTGCGTGGAAGCTAGAATGCGGAAGGTGAGGGCTTGGATCAGGTCTATCAAGATTATGCCCCTTGAATGAGATGAGTTTGCACAATGCGTGATGTCCGTGGAGATTGTCCTTCATGCGGCGCTCGAATCCAATGACGGCTAGCTGTGATAAGTGATGTTGAGAGAAGGAAATGGTGTCGCAGTCACTGCACAGACATCAGCTGCCAAAGCTAGCAAACCCACGCATTATCTTTGGAATCGTGGAGTGTTTTTCACCATAGGCGAATGCCTCGGCGATCATTCTTGAGAAAGTGGTGCTAGTGGATGTGGTCATCTTGAGTGGAGCCATGTGAAGGGTGCTCATGGGCTTGGCTGAACCGTATTCGTCTGAAGTGTTTGAGCAGGTGGATACCGTATGAAACAAGAAGGATCGAAAACGTGCTGGAGAACCGACCCTACGCACTAGGGACAAAGCAACCTGATAAAAGACTCTAGCCTTTGATTGCTTCAAAGGACAGCACAACCAAGATATAAACAGACAGTTACATCACCGAGACAGTCAACGCAACTTGGATGGCCTCCTATAGGCACTGCATTGAATTGCTACCGTGTATTAGCTCTCTGTGCATGCAATCTAGCCCTTAAGCTTATAACCCTCTGGAATCTTGCCAGCCTCCGACACTTTCGCGATAGTACTCATCATTCTAGCTCTCAGTCCGCGAGCGTTGTGGAGAGAAGGCTAGCTTAATGAGACTACGGGCAAGAGTAAGAGGAGCAAGTAGCTTTTCGACGTACCTCATCAGAGTCATCTTCGGCTCAAGTTCCAGACAGTCGGCATGCTCTCGTCATCATTGGCTGTACCATAGAGTGCAGTGATGAAGTGACTGTACGTATGTCAACTGTCAGCTAAAGTAAGAATAGATCTAGGCTCTCGTTCCAAAAGCTTGCTGCAACGATGACCAATCTACCATGAGGGCCAACGCGGAATGAATGACTTCCAGTTCCCTTTCCCGCAGGTCAGGGACGGCTGGCGTCCACTGCAGTGTAGCCCCGCCTCCAGACCTAGCTTGAGAGGCTCACCAGCCTTGGTGACAGTGAGCACGGAACCTCAGAACCTGGCCGAGGCAACAGCTTCGATAGCAACGAAGTCTATAGTCAGCCATTAGTCATGATCCTTGGACGCATATGCTCCTGTCTTTTCAGTTCTATGTAGGCTTTCGAGGAACACAATGCGTATAGGCTCAGTGAAGAGGCCGCTTCCGAATTCGGGTCCGATTATTGTGTATCTCATGGATCGCCGCCTAGTACCACGATGACTGGTGGCTCTTCAGTCAGTGCACGTGCCAATGTCTAATCCGGTAGACTTGACTGACCCTTTAATACATTCACAAACAACAGGGACTTCCCAATTCCGTAAAACTCAGAAAGTGTCATGCATTGTGTAGGCTAAGAGATCCCTTTATACGGGCACCAATTTGTGGCAGTCCCAAAAGTCAAAACTCAGTGCATCTCAACGATCGAAGCTCAGTGGGAGAGCTCGCATCAGACGCCCGCGTCATACTTCACGATTGAGAGGCATCATTCAAGTGCTGACAGCAAAAAGATGTACCTAGGGGTTACCATCAGATACATGTTCGGCAGGCCCTGCCATTATTCGCTAATGAAGGACTGTGGCTGAGTTTGAGAGCTGTAAATTAGATAACTAGGCTCGACTCTAACTTAAAATCCTTGGCAGACACTTTTGAGCGAAACTGGTCATGCGTAAGTCTTTGATGGGCTTCGACGCAAAGTTGGGTGGGGCACAAACTCTTCCACCACTTGGGGGTTGTTCGTTCTATGCCAATGATGACGATATGATTCGGTGCATCTGACGATCCCGGGTTGGGGGTTGTCCTGCAGCTAGAGATGGGGAAGTGAGGCCTGCCCGGGCCCGAGGCTTGTTTACTATGTATTCCCGAGTGATTGGAGATCCACCAACTTGGACTCGGGCAACCATGTCGAATCATCTTGACCTACGACTCGTCGAAGAATTGACATCGCATCCTGCAATTGCGAAAAGAAGGAAAATTAAGAGGATAATGGGATACGATTATTGCTCCACCCGAAAGCAACAATAACTGTTAGAATTTGGCAAAAGCAATCCACTCAAGTCGTCTCGACTTGCTCGATCTATCAGCCCTTTCGGCATAATTTGGGAAAAGCATTGCCTTGATTGGTAGTCGATCTCGGATTCGCCTAAGCGAAACCGTTGCGGGGCGCCCCTCCTCCAAGGATCTTCGTTGCACACTTTTTCTAGGATGCAGGCATCTTTTCAGCGACTGTTAAGGAGACATAAAACGCAGCGACCAAAGTACCTACATGAGTGAGACATTTGCACTGAAGGGAATGGTGGCTAGGAATGTGACAGGAGGACTCCATAGATACATTACAAAACTTGTTGTGACCCAGGAAGATGGTTCGCCTTCCGAGTGGCTGAGTGGAACCCGCTAAATTGGTGGCACTGGCCCTGTGTTCGTTCCTTTCCGTCAAGTGGGTGGTCCAAGGCCAGGTCAGTGCCCTCTTCCTCTTCCCACCATCTCGCTCTTGCACGGGCATCATACTCATTTTCTTGCTCTTCTAGTCTGCCCTTTTACGCTCGGCTGTCACAATAATCCTATCTTGAACAAAGCCGAAGAAACGCGTCGTCGCATTGACTTCCACGTTGTCGATCCGCAAGGTCATCACGCATCGAAACATATCCAATCCTAATCTACAAAGTTCCAATATCGTATGCCATCATTCGGGAGCGCGACTATGAGATTTTGGCACGCTGGACAAGAGAGGCGACACCCAGAGGTGGATAAATTTACACCGCGCGGTGCCACGCGATTCAGTCAAGTTGAGCGCAACACTCTGCTTTGACACTTCAACAATTTGGACGCCCAGTTAACCCTGCATTGACATCGGCCCCGGCCAAGGAATGGCCGCTGCTTCTCTGCCACCGTCCATTGTGTCCATTGAGCCTGGGGTTGCCCGTCATGTTACCGTCAGAACTAGGGATGAGCCAGCAGATAGATCACAAGCCAGAAATCCGAAGTCGGGTAGCCTGGAAGAACACATCGTCACAGATAAAAGGTCGGACGGAAGACGATCGCAGGACGAACGACGTGGCGCGGACAGCGCAGCTTCTTCCCGGGGAAAAATTGGTCGGACGAGGAACAATTCTTTGCGCCATGTGAAGAACAGCAAGGAATTACTGCGAGAGCGCTCGATCAAAAGGAACATAGTACATAGCGCAGATGCGCTTGCAACCTCAAAGGAGGGTCGAAACTTTACAGTTGGTAATGTTGGCACTGGTGGATTGATATATCTAAGGTGAGCACTCCAGACTCCTCCATACCCAGTCTACCAAAACTAAACAAACACAGGCCATCCACCAACCAATCCAAACCTGGGGTGCAGGCTCTCCCTTTCGTGTTCCCGCCTCTGACCCCACCCGGAACTGTCACTGTGGGGTCAAATGGGCAGGGAATGGTTGGTGATGATAACAGGCAAAGCATCTGGTCAACGTCTCAGATATCAGACCAACTAGCTGAGTCTTACACGCGCCAAACTGCAGGCGGTACTACCAAAAAAGAATTGGATGCAGCGACACAAACAAGCCACGGAAGAACGCTTTCCTTCTCGTCGACTGAGGACCACGGAAAGTCTGAGTTTGAAGCCCAAGAAGGGACACTCAGAATCGTGATCAGTAGACCGGCTGAGAAGCAGTCAAGGATGGCAAATAATGGTGTACAGCCCACTTTGGAAGTTCCCATTCCACACTACAGGATTGGGACACCACGATTCAGCACCCAAGGGACACCCATACTTCGCAGCTCTGCATATTCCAGGATCTCAGAAAGTGCCTCGAACAACATCAAAGCCTCGGCTTCTCCAAAGCCAAAGCTTCTTTTCCCCGTCCGCCATAGTTCCTATGCAAGAGACCCGACTCGACCAATATCGGATATGCCAGCTTATGGGGGACAGAGGCTTGTGGAAGCTCAAGCTAGACAGTCCATAAATCTCATATCGTCACCCGCTGCTCCAAATCCTGGGACGAGAGCGCCGGCCGAAGCTGCCATTTTTGATGATCTCATTCAAATGCAGGACGATCCATCAGTGGTCCGATACTCGCGGCGGACTGGTGACATTGTTGCTGCCACTCCAGCTCGCATAGTCGCCCAGATATCTTCTGCTTCTTTCATGGATTATGAGCTCGTGTCTGACTTCTTTCTCACCTTCCGTGCATACCTTTCGACGAACGAAGTTCTGGATTTGTTGCTAGCAAGACTTCGCTGGGCAATTAATCGCTTGGAAGACGATGGCAGAATCATTAGGATTCGAACTTTTGCTGCTCTCAGGCATTGGATATTGAACTACTTCATGGATGACTTTGTGGTCAACCGAAAGTTGAGAGTGGAATATTGTAACCAAATCAATGAAATGTACCGCAAGGTCAAGCAAAGAGACGGTGGTGGAACCAGTGACCTCAAAATTTTGCAAGATTTAAAGAGGTGTTGGAACGGTCGTTGCTCGCTTTATTGGGACTCCGACGAGTTTGTCATAGACTCACATCAAAAGGCTGATATTGTACCTGGGGGGGTGCTCGGCCACCGACACTCAAGTCTAACAAAATTACATGTTCCAGCTGAACAACTCCCCCAGACCGGACAAGAGCAACGTCAAGACTTGCGACCAGCAACGCAAAGTTGGTTCGAAGTGCCCCCGCAAGATCGAAGCCAGCATTCGCATCGCCGTCAAGACTCTGCTCCTCCAGCAGAAGGCCCTGTTTCGATCGGTAGCGAGAAAAGTCTGCAGGTCATCTCCTGTTCAATTCCAGGCAAAAGCCTGCGTCGTTCACCTCGTTTGCCAATCGGCACAAAGGAGCCGCACCCTGTTCCATCATCCTCTAGACGGCAACTCTCTTCGTCAGACCCAGGGCCTTCCGAGCCCCGGAACCAAGCTTCTACCCAATCTCACAAACGAAGTGGAAGTTTTACCGACTCATTACGCGATCGAAACTCCAAAAATTCGAGCAACCCAGACTTCATCTTCTTACCACCTCTCACGGGAAGCCTAATACGAGGGAACATTATTTCGCCAGGGTCGCCATATATTGATTTACTCCCCACGGCGCTCACACCTCAACTACAAGGCGGGTTGGATCTTAACCAGCCCACACCGGGGGCATCTGCCAATGAGGGGCTAGGGATTCAAATAACGCCTAACGGCGGCGTTAAAACACTAATTGGATCTATCCGACGCGCTCTCAGCACCAGACAACCCGTCAATGGTCCTGGCCCGACAAATCTGGTGGATTTAAGACCGAGGTCGATTCAGCAGGGAAGGAAGTCAGCACTGCCGCTGAATATTGCCAGGTCAAACGATGCTCTACGCGCCAAACCTGTTGCGGCCCCGAGTCGGCCGCATCTCCGCATTGACCTCCTCTGTGCTGAGATATCACATAGCTACCAAACCGCTCAAGATCACATGCGTCACAGCGAGACGGCTACCCATCATGGACCGGCAGAGACAGCTGACGTGGAGAAATCCCCGGCTCTTCCTGACCTATACGCCGCTCAAGCTACGTATGAGGTCGAACCAACTCGGCGACTTCCCAGCCAAGCAACTGCTCAGTCTGGATCGATTATGATTGTCGACGATACAGGCTTTGACATCCCGAGCATGTCCGGGGCTTTGCCTGTACTTGTTGGTGCGCAAAATGACACGCTTACATCTGGCGGGCTGGGTTCTACCGCTAATGCAGTGATGCCCATGTCTCAATCTACATATCTTAATGTTCCATCGACTCCGAGTGTCAGCCAACGAAGTTCAGGTGTGTTTGCTCGCAGAAGATCTAGCTCTCTTGACGCTGGCTTGAAGAGAGGTGGAGGAGGATGGACTGGTACTGGCCAACGTTATTGGAGGCCACTTTCGCAAACCTCAAGTGCACGACGAAGCGCTACTGAGCTCACAAGAAAACACCACTCCACAGCAACGGCTGCCACTGCCATCCGAAGATCCGCTTCCTATCCTAATGATACAGTCAGACACGACCCAGACAAAGCTCCAGGGGAGGTTTCAACGGACCTATCCACACAGGACTCTGGCGCCAAAGATGGGGCACACGCCCCTACTCCTACACTGCGGCGACGGCCAGGCGGAGACCTTCGCAAGGTACAGAACATTCATGATCTTGATACTGGCTCACGACATCAGTCGAATGGTTCAGCCTCCTCCGACTCTGATTCAGCTGGCGGATCCCTCGTGATCATGGCAAATCGCCCCAAAGACGGAAATGTTGATGTGCGTCCGAAATCAGGAAAGGGGTCGGTTTCTCTAATCCACACGCACTCTTCCCAGCACCTAAGGCCGTCGTTTGAGGCTGCAGTCTCTGGGTTTTCCACAATACCGGATGACGATGATGGCGGACTCGAAGCAACACTACTGAAATTGGAAGGGAGGTACGAGAAGCGATCTCCAACCGTGAATTCCGCATCTTCCCCTTCACAACAAGAGGGATGGGCTCCGCAAAATGGGTCGCTAAATGACAAAGAATACGGGATCAAGAGCGAAGAGGCCGTGAAAAAGCATGGACATCAACCTCTACCGGAAACCACTGCTCCAAACCTCACAAATCCGGTGCACACTTTGATGACGACAGAAGCTGTGGATGTGGAAAATTGCGCAAGCACATCAAATCGCCGCTCTTCCATATATGGATTACCTACAGGTTCAATAGATGGCTCGGATGATTCTTACAACTCTACACCGCTTCTCGAGCGCGGAACGACCGACGAGTCCGTAGTAAGACACCAAATCCCTCGCTCGAAGCCTGCAATCTCGATGCCCAGGCCACTTTTCCTCAGCAATCGCTTGGAAGAAGTTCAGACGCTCTCAGAATCTTCACATCCATCGATTGAGATTGTTGAAGAAACTGCCAGTATGAGGGATATTCCTAAAGGTTCCACAATGCCGGCGACGGAACGATCCCCAACGGCGCATTCGTTCTTACTGGATGCAGACGAGAATCTATCAGATCTCTCATCCGAGCTCTCTGTGGACATTATCAATCACTCGGACATCATTGCTCGCAATCCGTCGCCGTTACTTGCTGCTCCTGGTACCGCCCTGTCGGGCCTCGAGATACCAACCCATCCGCTTGCGCATCCGCCTTCTCCATCATTCACTTTGCACCGCCTTGCCACGCCGCAAAATGTCAATCTGATGATGTTCCAGAAACCACCATTGACTCCTGATCCCTCGCCTACACAAATTCAAAAGCCATTCTCCAAGATCGATCAACCAACATTGGCCAAGAAAGCAGAGGATTCTGGAAAGTCACCTCCAATCGCCTCCGCTAATCCTGGGCACCTTCCTTGGATCCTTGCTTACGATGCAGAGTTAGTGGCTGAACAGATGACGCTTGTGGAAAAAGCGGCCTTGAGCGAGATTGATTGGAGTGATTTGGTCAGCATGCGGTGGGATAATTCAGTAACTACCATACTCAACTGGGTTGAGTTTCTATCTGCTGCAGATCACAAGGGAATTGACTTGGTGATTACGAGGTTCAATATCATGGTCAAATGGACGCTGTCAGAGATTGTCCTCACGCACAACATCCACGAACGCGCCCAGACGATCATGAAGTACATCCATATCGCAGCACATTCAAGAAGGCTCCATAACTATGCGACGATGCTACAGATTACAATCGCCTTGACATCGTCAGACTGCTCACGGCTAAAGAAGACTTGGGAGTTGGTCCATCCTCCCGAAAGATCCCTTCTCAAGAATATGGAGGCTCTGATTCAGCCTCTCCGGAACTTTCATGATTTGCGGGTTGAGATGGAAACAGCCGACCTTACTGAGGGTTGTATTCCATTTGTCGGTACGTTCGGTTTAGATTCAAAAAAGGGTTTTCCTTTTGCTAACAATTCCTTGGCAGGACTGTATATCCATGATCTCAAGTACAATGCGCAGAAACCAGCCCAAATAGCAGTCGCACGCGACCGCGAACCTCTCATCAATTTCGAGCGATATCGCACTACGGCCACCATTGTCAAAAGCTTGCTCCGTCTCATTGATGCGAGCTCCAGATTGAATTTCCCTGCTGTGGAAGGAGTCTTGGATCGTTGCTTGTGGATTGCAGCATTAAGCGATGATAAGATACACGATTTTAGCAGAGAGCTTGAGCCATGAGACATTATAGACGGAGTGCCCCGGAGCCTTAAAGGGGTAACAACGCAAATGTCCTACAATTCGGATTTCCTCCCTGCGCATCAGCGTTTTAGCGTTGGCGTTTCGTCCTTGCAGACCGCCGGATTTTCATCACCTAACGATTGGCACGACTCGGGCCCTGGATGGAATAATCGCGCATGTTATGACTTGCATCTTTTGATAATTTCTCGATGGCGGCATTGGAAGCTGGGCAATAAAGCGGACTCCTGGGTACTATGGTATGGCAGAGCTAGCAGACAAATGCAAGACCGGTTATTTCGTGGCCTTGTACTAATACCTAGTAGTTAACAAGCATATCTTTCTATTTCTTTTTCCTTTCTTTATAGCAGCTTAGCAATTACTAGAACATGCTTGTTCCTTCGGACAGCACGGTGCGAGTCTCTTGGTCCGGCGACTGGTGCGATGAATCGCACGTCTGTTATCAATTCCAATCTGGCAAGAAGCACCGGTTGGATGAGCGCAATCATGATACTAGACTCTGCCATGCTATGCCAAGCCCGCCAAGACCATAAGTTGAACTTCAAAGTAAGAGCCCGTGCAGTCCCAGCTGGGTGACCCGCAGTGACGTCCCTCTCCACCGAGAGACGAGACACGACAAACCAACCTTTTCGTGTCTCCGAGTCTGTCGTTTTACATTGAGTTGTATCACTGAAGTACTCAATCATGAAAATGTCATAAAAGTAGGTTAACAGACACCCTAGCTAGGATGGACCTGGCCGGCACTGCCAGCACTGCTCCGGTTGAAAACAGCGAGGAGGAGGCACTAGAAACCTTTCCACAGTCTCCGCGGAAGCTTCCAGATGACCTTCCTACATCGCTTGATGATCGCCGGTCCTTTCCTAGCTATGGCGGCGAGATGGAGATGTATGATGCGTGGCAGGGTAATTCCACCTGCTTCCAAACAACTGCCATTGACGCTGATGGGGTTATGCTCCCACTGTAACAGGCTCATCCCAATACTTTACTACCCCAATTCCTGCGAAGCCACTTGCGTTCGACCTCCACCTCGACACACCCTCTTATGATGACGAAGAGACTACTGCCAGGCTGGAGGACAGTGACTCTCGGCTCATGGAGATGTTGGCAGCACAAGCACACCATCGGGAAGACGGCAGTCCAGCAGATGACGAAGATGCAATCGCTATGGATGAAAAACTTACGGTGGACGAGAAGAAGGCCTCACTGCAGAAGAGTCTGAACATGGCAGCAAGTAACGGCGACGTGAAGAGAGTGCGCAGACTGGTTGGTGGGCCGGCAAAGGAGTTCGTCGATGTAAATGCACCGGATGATGAAGGCACAGTGCCTTTGATTTACGCAAGTTGTTTTGTACGTTACGGCCAATCTTGTCGTGAGATTTTAGGAGATACTAATACCTGGAAATAGGGGCATCAAGACGTGGTTTCAGCACTGCTTGACGCAGGAGCTCAAGTCAACAAGCAGGATCGGAATCAGTGGAGCCCGTTAATGTGGGCAATTACGAATCGTCACAAGACAATTGCCAAACTTCTGCTTGATCACGGAGCAAATCCAGATATCAGATCGTCTTCCGGTGGGACAGCATACGACTTCGTTCAGCCTGGGTCGGAGTTTTCGCATTACCTACACGAGAATGGATATCACATCGGTGGTTCTGGGCTTGGGAACGATTTTTATGATTCGGGTTTTGCGCAGGACAGGTTCGAGGAGGAAATGGCCGAGAACGAAATGAAGCGGAGAATGTTGATGCAAGAAAGTGCGGCAAACCTGGAAGTTGATTTGTCCACACTGGGGTTCGATGAGTCGCCAGAGGTATGTACACAGCTATTTCGTGGCGTTGGGTACTGACCAAAATGCTTCTTCAGTCACCAACCGCACTCGAGGAAGAGGAAGAAGAATTTATCTGGGAACGTTGCGTGGGCGACCAGATGTTTGTCTTCCAAGACGGCCAGCTTGATCCCATACTTGACCTCATCATCACACATATGACCCCACAACGATCCCCGTCACAGAAGCCAGTGCCTGCAAATCTTCTCTTTCTTATGGCCCGATACGCTCACTATCATATGACCGGAGCACTACTTGGCGACCTGCTCACAAATGCTATGGACAGAATCAATGACGTTGTTGAGCAACACCAATGGGACATGACCATACTGGCGTTTTGGATGTCCAACGCGACTCTCCTTTTACACTACCTGAAGAAGGACGCTGGACTAGTGCAAGCGACGCCTAGATTTCAGCTCGAGCTCTCAGAACTAATTAACGAGATCTTCATCCTCATTATCCGTGACGCCGAACGCCGAATGAATAGAGTCCTTGAAACAGCTCTACTGGAACACGAGACAATCCCAGGCCTTGATGACATTGCTTTCCAAGGAGAATGGAAGGTATTCAAGTCAAAGACAAAGACACCGGAACTGCCCCCGGAAAAGCGATTTCGGCCCCCTTCCCCCAAACGCCGCGCACAAACTTCGCCAAGAAACATCACTTCTCTACTCTCCTCAACGCTCTTTGTCCTCGACCTCTACGATATCCATTCAGTTATCACATCTCAGATCATAGCCCAGCTCTTCTACTGGCTCGGTGCAGAGCTCTTCAACCACATTATGACGACAAAGCGATATCTGTCCCGTACCAAAGCCATGCAGATCCGAATGAACGTATCAGTGTTGGAAGACTGGGCGAGATCAAATAACCGACAGCCCGAGCACTACGAAAACGGCTCAAGCACAATGACAGGAGAAAGCGTCGTTGATGCCGCAAGACGACACCTGAACCCTGTGATACAGCTGCTGCAGTGGCTGCAGTGCTTCACTTCGCTTGGAGAAGATCATGAATCATTGGTTGGCACGCTAATACAGCTTCAGCGATTGTCGCCGACGCAGCTGATCCATGCAGTGAAAAATTACAGGCCCGAGGTTGGAGAAAAGGGACTCCCGAAAGTGCATATGAAATTCCTCGTCCAATTGCAAAAAGGACAAGAGACACTAATAAGGAGACCACTCACGCCCGTACGAGTTGATCTGACACCATCTGCTTCGGGAGCGGCTACACCAGTTCCTAACACGCTCGAAACTACTTCAGCTCCAAAGCAGAATGGCACCGATACCCCTACATACATACAAACGCCGACCTCGGCCACCTCCGCCCTATCCCCAAATCAGACCCCCACACCATCAGCACCATCTATAACTCAACCCTCCGAATCGGACTCATACCCTCTAGGAAACAAAAATCAAATCACAATCGACCCTTCACTGATGTTGCCATTCAGTCTGCCGACATCGACGGACATGCTCATCACATACGGCGCCGGGATTGGCGGTACAAACCGCGAGAGAGCGAGGAAATATATCCCCACAGTGCCGACCGAAGTGCTTAGCAAACTCAACCTTGATGGCAGTGACGAACAAAGCTTTGGTAGGAAAGCGAGTAGTGGGACTGTCGGAACCACAGCACAAGGATGGCGAAACGGGAGTGTGATTTGATGAATTTGAACGTCCTTAACTATCATCTTGCACTATGGCACCTGCCAATCAGCGATGATGAAATGCATTTTTACAACGGCTATATAGCATATCATGGGCTGGTGAGCATTGGCAGTGGATGACCTGTACTAGGATTGAAGATCAGGCTTCCAAGGCATGCTTAGCCGGGCTTGGGAGAAGCGGCAGGCATATCATCTATTCCTGTATAACAGATCTCTAAATTCATCTTTGAGCAGCGCTTTTCTGACAAACTCTTTCCAAACTTGAGTCGACATACAAATGACCGCTGGTACGTCTACTTTACCAGCTGCAGATGGTTGGCTAACACTTGACAAAGATGGGTCTTTTCACATATACCGCGCTGACTCGGCTTGAAGCCCCTTTCGTCGATGGCGGGATCTGGCTCCAGGCCGATGATGATGCATTTCGCCACATAAACTTAGCTAAATCTGGATGTGGAACGTTAAGAAGGGGGGGTTTCGTCTAGGGCGCGCCAACGCTAGTTGTCGGCCAGCATACAGGGAGCATATCATTCGGGAATCGTGAGGGAAAGCAATGGACGCCACATGAGGCTGTTGGACCATTCCAATTATGTTGAAAGAGGTCGTTGGCGAGAAGAAAGAGGCCTTGCTGGCCGCTAAGTACCAGCACCTTTAGGATCGGAAACATAGCACTAAAAGATGGTGTATTTGAACAGGTGCGACCAGAATGTAGCCTACGGCAACAAGAGCTCTCGCCTGACTCTCCTTCGCTTCCACTCTCCTGCTAAAGCCTCGTGCTGGAAGAACCTGCTAAGAATGACCTCAATTCGCTGCCAACTTCTCGCCTCGTTGTACCTGCGAGGGATGTCATCCATGATCTGTGCCCCGAGCATGGTGAGCGCCTTGGCCTCTCAACATGCCCCGCGGGCAAGGACAGCAACCCAGATGCCGAATTGAGGCACGGAAAGTTCTGGTTCTAACGTGGAGTGCTGCTCCTGCTTCCGCTCCCGCGTACGCTGGAGGTTCTAATTCGACCTGCTCGATCGAAGATGCTCGAGCCTGCACTAAGCGCCGATACATTGGACTTAGCCTTGTCTTGTTGAAGGCAACGAGGTTCCACAGCGTCAGTGCAAGAGCTATGCACTGCTCGACATGAGTCCCATGGGGTCTGACCCCATGCGAGCGGATACCTAGCTTACTGATTAGATCCGTGTTTTCGTTCTCCTTGTATAGCGAAGGGCCAAACTCGAGGAGGTACTTTTCTTCCTCCGCCGTGGCGAACGGGACCGTTGTTAATATTGAGGACAGGGTGACGACGTGGGAGAAGGGTTGGCTGGAGATCTGCAAGTGGTTTGGGCTGAAGGGTGTTGGACCCCGAAGTGGAGCATTGACCGGGAAAGGCGTCGGTGATGGCAAACAAGGGTCGGTGGAAGGGGTGGGTGAAGGAGAACGGGCTGAGGGAGGGAATACTAGAGGCGAACGATTTGGATTTCATTGCGTTCTTGATGACGGTAGAGAGTGATAGACAGTTCGATATCGAGAAAGCCAAAGCAATGGGATTCGCGGCTGAGATTGAGAAGAGTAACGTAATTCAGGGGGTATGGGACGGCTTTTGAGGGGATGAGGATGGCGAAGAGGATTCCTTAGGATTTGAACATACATACTTGTGCTCCTCAACTTATGAAAGTATTGTGCGATGTAGTCGTCTATTCAGGACAGCTTTTCACCTCCTTTTAATGCAAATTCCTCGCACGAATGCCTGTGCAGCCACGAACTAGCCTCCAACCAGCCAGCCACGCTAGGGCTGGGCAAAATCCACAAGTAGTTCTGTACAGATTCGAGTATATATCATGTCATTGAATACTGCGAACGTCAGCGCGCTTTGCCTTGGTAAAAGACCAGAAACATACCTTCGGTCCTTCACCCCCTTGGGGAACGGTCCAATTTATGTCCTGATCCGGCACTTTGATGTCGCAAGTCTTGCAATGGATGCAACTAGAAATGAGAGTAATCGAGGTCAGCATTAACAAGGTCCACCGCGTATCTCGTTGAAAAAAAAGGGGGCATGACTCACTTCTGGGAATTGATCTGGAACCGCACGCCGAGATCCTTGCTGTCATCCTCCACATACTCATACACGCCCGCGGGACAGAACCTGTTCTCCACACCCTTGTACTTTGGCCACTCCATCTGCGCATGTTTGTCCCAATCCTTGACCTGCAAATGCACTGGCTGATCTTCCTCGTGATTCGTTCCTGTCCTTGACACGCTAGTTAGGATATCGAAACTGATCTCGCCATCTGGCTTCGGATATTCGATCTTGGGACACTGGTCCGCCGTCTTTGTGGCCGCCGCATCTGTTCCCTTATGGCTGAACGTCCACGGCTCGAGGCCCCTAAGCACGAAAGCCTCGAGTCCCGAGTACATGATCCCACCATAGATGCCCAATGGAGTGTGAAAGCTCGGTCGCATATTGCGGACCTGCTTCAGCTCTTTCCATATCCAGCTCTCTCTTAGCGCGTCTTCATACCCGTACAGGAAGATACTACTCGCGTCTGTATCCGCAAGTGCGGGATACGCCGCCTCCGCAGCTAACATCCCACTCTTCATACTCGTATGCGTACCTTTGACCTTCGGCACGTTTAGAAAGCCAGCTGTGTCGCCAATGAGCGCTCCTCCCGGGAAAGCGCACCTTGGAATACTCTGATATCCGCCCTCATTCAAGGCCCTCGCCCCATACGCCAGACACTTTCCACCCTCTATTACCTTCCTGTACAGTGGATGATGCTTCATCTTGTTGAACTCTCCATAAGGACTCAGCCACGGATTGCTATAATCCAATCCCACCACAAGGCCCAAGCTCACCAGATTTTCCCCATAATGATACATCCATCCACCACCATAGGTGTCCTTGCTCAAGGGATAGCCCATACTGTGCGTAACCTCTCCCTTTTTGAAATTCTCAGGTTTCACCTCCCAGACTTCTTTCAAACCCAGCCCGTATGTCTGTGGTTGCGAATCCCGCCGTAAGTCGAACTTTTTCATCACTTGCTTTGTCAGACTGCCGTGGCATCCTTCTGCAAGCAGAGTAAGGCGGGCATGAAACGCCATTCCGCGCTCAAAGCCATCTTTTGGCTTCCCATTGCGTCCAATGCCGAGGTCATTGGTCGCCACGCCCTTAACTGCGCCGTCCGATCCATATACAATCTCCGCCCCAGCAAAACCTGGGTAGACTTCAACACCTAGCTCCTCTGCCCTGTCGCCCAGCCACTTGCAAAATTGGCTCAGGCTTATAATGTAATTGCCATGGTTGTTCATCTGCGGAGGGGCTGGGATAGGTATCGAACCGTTCTTGGTTAGGAAACGCATCCTGTCTTTTGTCGCGGGCGTGACACCTTCGAAGCGAGAGGCATTGTCTTCCGAGAGCCAATCGGGTAGGAGTTCTTTGATAGCGCGAGGTTCGAGAACATTGCCAGAGAGTATGTGGGCGCCAATTTCAGGGCCTTTCTCGAGGACGACGACGCGAAATTCTTCGTTGCCGGCATTGTTGGCGAGTTGCTTCAGGCGAATTGCGGCACTAAGGCCAGCCGGCCCTGTCAATAAAACACGAGTTATTAGTGAGGCGTATCAGATACGTCAATTCTATCTTGCAGGATGCGAGACGGAAGGTAAATTTGGTAGGCCACGAAGTTGGTAGGCTTACCTCCGCCAACGATGCAAACATCGACCTGGTCTGACTCTCGAGGTTGGTCACGTGGATCTATCGAGTCTTCGACTTGGGCATATCTTGTCCGTAATGAATTCGAAAAAGCTCGTCTTTGTCCGGTAATAAAAGCAGATCGAGCTGGGCTGCAATGGGCGACTCGCCGACGAGCGGGGAAGAAGTCGAATGGACATCTTACAGCGGAAGGTCTAGGAATGCGTTGGCATGAAGAAAAGGCGCGACTCTCCTGCAAAAGAGGTCGCGTAGCCTGCTTCAGTGCCATCGTGGCAATTGCGAAAGATTGTTAGGTCAATTGGAGTGTATGCGAGAGAGAAATAAGGCACGTGTCAAATTGAACCTCGACGTCACTCCGATGCTCGGATGCTCCATCCTCGGCTCCCCCATCCAAGATCCTGAAGCTCCTATTCGATCTTGAGAAATGAACGTGCTTCTATTCTACATGCGTGATATCTAGCAATTACATTTTTCATGTATAACATGATCATGTCCGGACTCCGGGTCAAAACCCCCCCAATCGCTACCCTAAGGCTTATAATGAGCCAAATAATGGAAGTTCCGACTAAAGCACCCCAAACTCCAGGGACCCCTTATCCGCTGTCAATACGTGCAACTATGTCATTCATTCAAATCGCCAGCGCCTCTGCTCTCTGCAGCCTTGTATGGCTTTGCTCCCACCTTGAGTTCTCATTCCGGTAAACCGATATAGGTCTCGAGTTCCGATCAAATATGCTCGAAAGTCTTTCCAGCTTCCAGCTCTCTGGCGTCGGTGGAGTCGTTGGTATTGGGATTTTTGGGCTTGCATCCTCAGCTTTCTCAACGACCATTCCTCCGTGAGTAGCTAGTAGACCTCTAATCACTTGATTGCTAGCCGGGCCTCCCTCGGTGGGAAACCCATTGTCCAACGGGGCTAAAGGCTTGCGATTACCTGACATTAGCCAAGTACCAAGATTTTGGGCCGGCTGGGCAGCAGAGAGCGATAGATTCAGGACGTTGCTGGGCTGCAAGGATGATCATCCCTCGAGCAGAGCAGAGCCTGCCCTGTGTCGTGGAGCATTTGATACCCCATAAGACCGTGAATCCTACAGTCGTGCTAGCTCACGCGAACTGATGTGCGAGAAAGTCAAAAGGGTGAGGCATGTGTAGTCGGTTGTCTCTTCTGATTAGGCGGCCAACCACGTCACTAATCCAACTTGCTGGTTCCAAATACTGCCAGATATAAGCATATTCTAATTTGGCGACTCACTTTTTGGCAGGCAACGTGCTCGTCGGCGTATCCGTACACTATCGCGAGATTGGGGTCTTGGAAGGCTCCTTGCTTTGCACCGTCAGTTCTAGGCTAAAACAACAACGGTCCGTTAGCCAATCTACCTCTGCTTACCTCTTGTCTGTCTGTAGAATTCAAATAATCCCACAATGGAGTCACACAAAGTGTAAAATCCCCTAATTTTGGCCGAGGCATCTTCGTCCAAGCTTGCTTCTACCAGATTTCTGAAGGCATTCCCCATGGAACGGCAAGATTTCGGGAAACTGGCCTCCCAGAGATGGTGAAACTCACATCGCATGCATAGGCCGCCTCTAGTCAATCAGTAGTTTCATTCAGAAGTCAGCATCGGGCTGATTTAGAACCACATTCATTGGAACTAATTCGTAGACAAGACTGAGTATTTCTATCATGCCCGACTAATTTCCAAATGAAGGAGTCAGAAGGGCAGACCGGTCATGTTCGAACTCCAGTATTCGAGGGACCATTGTACTCTCAAACAGGAATGAAACTGCATATTTTGCATACCAACATCAAAGATTTGACTCTTCCAGACGCATATCGTGATCATGCTGAGCTCCGATGGACTGCTCCAGGGGATGCCGCATAGTACTGACAGCACATTCGCTCAAGATCTTGACATCAGGGTCCTCACGATCACGACTGGCCCACAGGACATTCGGCTTTGCTGACTTGACAGGAATAACTTTTCAGTTATGATATGAAAATGTTGCTCAGTGTCCCGAGTCGGAACCCACCACTCCCACGTAAGGGACCAAACCTACCATGCAATTTTTAAACCATTCAGCAGAACTTTCCACCCACCATCCTACACGGTATGAGCGTTGAAATCCTTCACCAAATCCGTCATTGGTCAGAGAGAAGCTTGTTCGGCGACAATATGTGTGCGGTTGAGGATGATCTATACGAATAAGCTCAAGAAAATGCGACTCGACAGATGCAAACAACGTCGAGTCATATGGAGACGGGGGCTTTACTAGTATCCCCCATAGCCTGCATAGCCACCTCCATAGCCTCCTCGTGGTGGAGTCCTTGGCCTTCCAGCATACGGATCCCCATTTCGGACGTAAGGGTCGCCACCATAGCCCCTGGGTGGTGGCGGTCCACCTCGGTCGTATGGGTCGTAGCCATATGGTTCTCGTCGAGGCGGTGGCGGTGGTCCGTACGGGTCTCCTCGCGGTGGTGTACGCCGTCCATAGTCTCGGCCGTAGTACTCATCTGGTCGGCCACGAGGCGAGCGCTCCCGATTGTAACCACGCGGACTGTAACCACGAGGCGGTCCACGCGAGTAGTATTCATCAGCACCAGAAGCTCCATATCGGCCACGGGGTGGAGAGCGTTGACGGTAGCTCTTGTCAGCTGGACGCTCGTCCTGGATCTGTGGGTGGAAGTGTATAAGCAAATCATTGTGATCAGTAACGTCGAAGGGAAATGCAGCACTAACATCTTGGGAGCAGTGGACAGTTGCACCCTTGAAATCGCGCTTGTCAAGTTTCTCCACTGCGGTTTTCAGATCGGCGCCATTTTCGAATTCCACAAAGCTAGATTACACGTATCGTTAGCAGCAATATCTTTACCAAAGATCGGAATGGCTTACCCTTTGCCATCACGATCGCGACCAGTCTCGGAGTAGACCACATCGACTTGAGCTTGGCGTGCAAAGTCTTTAAGATCCTGTTTCTTGAGTGAGTCGTAGTTCATAGTGATTGGCAACGGTCAATAATTCCCAGGACACGGCGCCATGAGACCAAGATAGCTTAAGGAAGGACGCCGCGACCCCTAAAGAATCAGGACGCCACAAAGGATACATGTTATGACAGTCATGGTCGGGACGCCTCCTCATCCACGAACGACATCTGACGGTTGTGTGGGGGGGGGGGGGGGGGGGCCAATATGAAAAAGCGGTGGCCGCCGGGTTGTGGCAAGGTGTTGTAGCTGTGTGTCCATAACAAGAATCATTATTGCAGCCAATTCTTATTTCCAGCAATAGACAGGAGAATAAAAAGGGACTATGTAATTGCCAGAGAAAGCATGTATGGAAATGTCATAGTTTGGGTAGTAAGGAAAGTGTTTAAATGCTGACCTGCCAGCTGGTATCCGTCGGTAGCCCAGTGATCTGCATGCGGTAGATGGTACGTCGAGGACGAGGTGGCGCGTTCCGATCTGGAGGTCCAGAAAAGTTTTCCTTGTGACGTGGGCCACGCGCAAACTGGACCGTCAAACGCTCGCCTTTGAAATCGCTGCCATCTGTAACCGGGTGTCAGGGTTGAAGGAGAGATTTGGAAGTCATGGGAAGAATGCATCGTACGGAATGCTATAGTGCATCGAGTCAGCAGCGCAATGGACAGTCACGGGCAAAGGAGTCATTGCTAACCGGGCACAATATCTCGCGCATCCATGGCATCTTCGTATTCGATGAAACCAAACCCATTCATGAGCTTAATCTCTGTGATTTTGCCAGTTCCATGTGTGCTGAAGTGGTCTTCAATATCTTGCTTGGTAGCTAAGATTAGAAGAAAGAGAAAGAGTCAGCTTGGACCAGAGTTCCGGAGCCACAGGTGATACAGCGGGCCCTCCATCGCGGTATCGAAAGTCCAGGAGGATCCGACAGCGCCTTGGTTATCACAACGATCGACGGAAAAGGTTCATGGAATACATCAGAGCCGGCGTACCATTACGAGGAAGATTGCCCAGGTAGAGGCGGGTACTTGACACTTCACTCATTGTGCTGGCGATCCTCCACGCAGAAGCTAACAGAATGGACACTTTGAAACAAGGGGTGACGATGGAACCTGGGAGGTGGACCTGATCGCAACTCCGGATGGAATGGAAAACGATGAACAACGGAGCGGCTCAAGGGTGGACGGTTTTGATTGTGAGGCCAACGCAACGTGGTGCTCGACTGGGGGGTTTGCGAAGAGTGAGGCTGCGGCTCGGCAACAAATCCACGATTTCCAGCAGTCGGGCGCAAAGTTACTAGTGCTAATTAAGTTAGCGTGTTTCTTTCGTTAATGCTTTCATGTGGACAAGCCACAATTCCATAAGGTGTTGAACGTGGGTTAGGTAACAGTAGCAGGGCAGTCTAAAATTCCGTCAGGTTGGTGTTGCTTGCAGGAAACTCTTCCATATCGCCCTGGCGCCCTTTCTACACCATAACCATGCAAACCATATCAACTGCTGCCTTGCGATCCAACTTCCCAGTAAGAATCTGTACTTCACACCTCACCTAGGCAAAAGCGCATGGTCAGGTGGGCGCCCGTTTAGTTTACTGATAAAGCGCCCACAGCAAAAGGTATTGATCGCATGATGAGCATTACTTCAAGCACGCCAACGCTACCAACAGATCCCGGAAGCCCTCAAGTATGGGTCGCACGAAAGGCCAAGCCTAGGCCAGTTCCATCGTGGAAGTGGAGCCTGGCTCGGTCCAACGCCAGTCCTGTAATCCTCGCTGATCATGAAGAGTTCAATTGGAAGTCATTCTCATGCCGTTCCTCAAGCTCTGGCATAGATGCTCTTCCTCTTGAGATCTTCGAGATGATTGTCAATCACCTGCAGCTCTGCGATCTGAAAAGCTTGCGTCTTATCAACAAAGCACACCTACTGAGACTGACACCACAGGTCTTTCGTCACGTAACGGTTCATCTACATCCAACGAGCTTCCAAGGTCTTCACTCAATTTCTGCCCACTCTCACCTTCGCTACTTGGTACGCTCCCTGACCTATGACATCAGGATGATACCAGAATTCAAGACCGAAGGGGTGTGGAAGAGTGTCAAAGAGAGATTTGTTGACACACAATACTATGCTGCAAACGCCACTTTCGCAGAGTATGAAAAATACCACGCCGCTCAAGCGTTAGCTGCCAAAGCAGACCGCCAGAACTTGGAGCATGCTTTCCGAAATCTCCCCAATCTGTGTAGCCTGGAGCTCTCAACCGGCCCCACAGTCATTGGCGCAGACTGGGTATATCCCAAATTCACCGAGTTTGATCTTGAAAAATTTGGAAGTCTACTGCCGAAACTGGGGACTGTTCCATGTGCACTTGGCTCGAAGAAACATCAAGACCGCTTCCTCTCCTTACTTCTAGCCAGCGAGGTACTTGGAAGTCGCTTCAAATCTTTCACCCTCGACAAACTAGAATGGAGTTCTGAAAGGCTACTCGCCAGATTATCAGAAAAACTTGACAAGAAACAACCGTTGAGGCATCTCAAGCACGTCAAACTTGGATTGAATGTTCTGGTGGGAAGAAAGATTTACCAAAATTATTGGATGCATTCTGCTGCGAGAAAGCCTTACTGTGTGGCTTCTGTTGGCGACCTTGACTCGCTCGAGCTTCGATTCCATTACACGGAAAGGCTGTCTGTGTGGGGCCCTTACGAAGATGCGGTCGTGCCATATAGTGAGCTCGGCCGCGATCATATCTGGCAAACCTACATCGAGACTTACTGGAACACCTACCCAAAGATCAAGAGACTGGCTTTGATCAATGTTGCCACGACGCCGGTACAGCTGAAAGCGGCTTTGGAGGGGAGCAAAGATCTCGAACATCTGGAGCTTGAGAACATACGCCTCACAAAGGGAAGTTGGTTTGATGTTTTTGAAGAGATTGCACGAGTATGGAAGTTAAGTATTGTCGATATTGGTTTGAAAGGTGAGTTCTCAAGTTGGTGGGAGTGCTGGCGAGCCGATGCAACAGCAACAGACTTCAATCGTCCTGCTATCCAAACAAAGACGCCTGAGGACCTCGGGAATGAAGCCTCCGGCACAGATGCAGAGTCAACATCGCTCTTTGACTCCGGTGTGCCTAATGTTACTATTGCAAACATTTCGGAAAACCTCCATGCACAGCTTATAAAACTTTCAGAGCCAGAGCGCTTATCTCGTTGGTTGAAATGCTGTTACGAGGAGTCGCAAGCAGGTGACGTCAAGTGCACAGTTTGGCAGGCTTATGAAAACCATTTCAGCGAAAATGGTCCAGTCGCTTGTGATCAATTCATTGAAAGTGTTTTGGCAACATTCAGTACGGCGGAGGTACAGGCTGTCGAAGGACCTCGACCTCATTTCATCATCAAAGGCATCCGGCCGAAGCGTGTTCTGCTTCCTAGTCACATAGTCGAACCACTCCTCGTTCGACTTAAACGTTGGATAGTGGGCCGTGGTGCTGGAGCATTACCGCTTGTGACCAAGCATCTTGGTGAGTACCTCAACGATGGAGAAATACTGATGGCATCCTGGGATCGACTTGGCTCCGATAGTGGACTAGTCTCAGCTTGTTTGCTTGACAGTCGTGAACGAGACCATGCCGGAGACTCGACCTTCACATTCAGACCAGGAAAACTTCCGAAGAGTGAGGACGATTCCTGGCGTAGAGGGTGAACCCCAACACTCTCGTACGGATATTCCTGTGAGTTTAAATGCTCAAAGATCAGACAGCCTAGTATATTTAGCCCGGCAACGGTCGCATCCACTGGAGCGCATAAGTTGAAACCAGCGTCCACTAAGCAGAGCGGCTAAAATGGGACAAAATTATCGTAAGAGCATGTTCACCTTCTAACCGACGTATGATAGCGTGCCCGGAAGTGCTGACTTGTTGGATTTGCTCGTCCCGCATTAATTGACGGTACACCTAGAGCCGCAGTCATGCTACGTGGAAAAGTGTTCTAGAATGGTTACAGAAAGGCAATGTATACAGCATATGGCTACTAGGCAATCCTTGGGTACAACATATTCGGCAAGCCTCCAAACATGTAAACCGTGTGAAAGGGAGAGCGAGATTGCCAAGGCGTCGATCCAGAAACTCTCCCTCGGAAAATTAATCCATGCGGCTTCTTTCAACGATGAGGCGGGTGGCTGCAGCCACGACGCTGTTACACAAGATCGTTGCTCACATCGCTTGATCTGCTCTGAAGGCCATTTGCGCCCTCAGCATGACTGACTTACCTGCACAGAAATCTGTGCTACGCCCTTCGCTTTCTTCCTCCGAAACGAAACTGCAACACTCTCCGTGACCCGTCCTTTGTGACCTCTCGATTCCCGAATTACTCCCTCCTAGCCCTCTCCCCCAGCCCCCCTTACCTCTACGGCGACTACAACAACATGCCCGTCTACTTTGCCCACGGCTTCCGCTGGCCCCGCGCCGGCGTCACCGGCATCCGCGTGCACACCATCCTCCATAACCTCGAAGATTGCAGCGCCGAATACATCCAGAATAGGCCGTCGCAGGCAGCCATCTTGGCAAGCTTCCGCGAAGCGTGGCCGGACGTGATGCGGGAGCTGGACGACGAGAGCCAGGGCGGGAGAGGGAGGGGACTACAGTTGCTGGAGGAGTATGATCCGGAGGACGAGACGAGCGAGCATGCGGTGAGTCGGCCGTGGGCGTTTGTGTGTGATTATGTGAAGGTGCTACCGACCGGGAAGGTGAAGGAGGACGAGACAGGGGACGATGCTAGCCGAGGCGGAGGGGTAGGGATGGGCGTGGGCGTGAGGAGTAGTGTAGGTCCTGGTGGAGGCAAGGGGAAGCAGGTGGAAGGGCCAGAAACAAAATCCGCGGCGAACGTTGTCAAAGGTCCGGTGCTGAGTATGAATATCACGGAACTGATTGCGCAGGGACCAGGATCTACGCCGAAGGCATGGGAGGCATTGGCCGATTTGAGGGATAAGATTGCGGACGGAGAGAAGATTGATTGGTGGGTGATATACAACGGGGACCCAGAGCGGCCTTTCGATGGCGATTCCGGATATGACGAAGAAGAGGATGACTACATAGTCGACGAGAAAGGAGAAGAAATATACGAAGACCAGCAGCCGAATACCAGGACGTTCGTGCCGCAAGTGGAAGCCATCCGTCCTCGCTCAGCTCCAAGTCCAGTGTTACACGCTCAAGCTCAAGCGCAAGCGCAAGCTCAGGCGCCGCAGGTGCCAAGGTCGAGCCTGAAACCGCGGGGCACGCCACCACCACCAGTCCCGCCAGCAAAGCCCAGAGAAGGGGGGAAGCGTACTCCTGGTATGAGAGCTTTTCCGCCGCTGGAGAAACAAATGTCTCCCCCGCCGGCTCCGGCCCCGGTAGTCAATCCTGTAACGAAGACGGAGGGCGGGTTGAAGAAGAAGTTCTTCAGGAAGAGGTGAAAAGTCGGTCCTTCAAAACCAAATCTCAACAGGCATGCGTCGCGACAAGGCCGTGGACAATTTCCAGCTGCTCGCACTTGTGCATGCTGGGAAGTACGGCCGTTAATTTTGTCCGCAGCCTCACTGAGTTGCTGTTGCTTAGTAGTCTAGCAAAAAAAAAAACCATTTTGAAGCACCTGTCCGAGATGATTTTTTGATTTTGTGCCATATGATAGGATAGATCTAGCTCCTTAGCAAAAGTGGTTCGCATCGAATGCCCGTTGCGATGGGTTCCTCAACTGTTTCAAGCTCAGTCCCCACTCAGTGGCCTTGCACCTGATAGTCCCCTCGGCTCAATACTCCACTACCGTGCACACCATGTCATGTCTCACCTGAGATCGAAAGCTCCCCATCATCCCATGAGCTTCTTTAAGTGAACGGTTTCATAAATGTTCTTTGTGGCCTCCACTTTCTCTCGTGGCGCTTCCAAATCCCCTACGACCTCTTTTGCACTCTCCACATGTTGTTCCTCATCACCCCAACCAGTAATACTGACCCAGGTCCTGAACTTTGGCAGGCCGCTTGTGGCTGAGCCGATAGCCGAGGTAGCCTCATCAGGAAGCTTTTTGGCAGTTGACTTGGAGTCGCCTAGCAAAAGTCAGTCAGCTTAGAAGTCAATGAAGGTTTCCGTCGACGGCCAAATATGAGTCAGATGGCCCAAAAGTTCATGCCAAAGGCGGGTGTGAGTGGAACAAACCAGGTTGAACAGCACCAGTAACTCCTTCGCCTGTGACCGGTGCGGCCCCTTTCCCGGCTTCACCCAAGCTTTTAACATCTCCTGTGAGGTTCGACTTTTCCCCTTCAACCTGAGTAGCGGCAGTGGTACCTGAAGCTGTCACTGTGGTAGGGGCAGTCGTTGTCTTCGTTGTTGTCGTTGGCTGCTGCATCTCCTCAAAGACATCCCATCCACCTACTGCGGCGATCGCCTTGGTCTTTTCAGTGATACGTGCCTGCGCCTCTATCGCCTTGCGCTCGAATACTTCCGCATCATGGGCTGCCACATTGAACGACTCGATACTTAGGATCGGCGCCTGGAGTGGGATGGAATGCATGTCCAGCTTCAGCTCCTGGTAATTCTTCGAATCCAGGAACTTGCCCAGCTTTTCGCCAAACTCTTTTTCTTTGGCAGAATCAAAAGACTCACTGCGGAAGTTGTGGGAGGGCCAGCCACTGATGAAGACGAGAGAATGGGGAATGGAGAGGTTCTGCCAGAGCTGGGGCTCGACGGAATTGGTCTTGAGCCAGGCAAAGACCTCCTTCCAGAGAGCGGTAAATTCGGGGTCGGAGTGAGATGCGGACGGTTTGAGGTGCATGTAGCGGATTATGGTGACTGGGGCTGCTGTAGGTGTGGCCATGGTTGCAAATGGGATTTGTTGTCCAAATTGGCGGCAATTAGGCTCGTGGAGGAAGAGACTCTGTATACTTAGCTGTTCGTGGCTTGAGAAAGAAAGTAGGCTGATGGGGGGAAAGACTTGGTGAGGTCAACTACTTCACATGTAAGCCAGCAGGGTACAAATGTGAGTGAGGGGGCATGCAGAGCTGTATTGGAGTTCGGCTGCTTGGAAGGAGTCTTCAATAGGTGTTTACAAGGGACCTGGAGCCCACGCGGGGCACATGGTTACGTCATTGGTGTTGCAATTGGTGTTCGGGTTCGAGCTGAAAGTGAAGCTAGGTATGCAAAAGCGGCTGCAGGGACTCGATAAAAAGCTCAGAAAGGCCGGGCCCGCTGCCTTTTTCCGGAGCCTGGAGGTGCCAGGCTTAAGGTACAAGTGCTCCTGCATGATCAGATTAGATATCCAGCTGGTGTGAGATGTGGTGGATAAAATGATTAACTCTCCCAGCCATTATCAGGGCGAGTGCCTTGAGAATCTTCTCCATTATGAAGCGGATGTGCAGAGCGAAATTCAACTTTGACTGAGGCAGGCCATTCCCCGCAGTCACACGTGAATGGTGTGAACTGTTAATGTGACACAACTCGCTCGCTGGGTTCCCGAGATACTTGGTTATCTAGTCAAGGCATACTTGATGTTGCAATCCTGAAAACGAAGGACTGCCTCCCAATTCTTTACCAGCTAGAATCAAAGGTCGTGGTGTTCACAGCGAATGGCCGAATAAAGTCTCTCTCGAGTTCGTGCCTACGGCTTCCCAGCAACACAAGACTATGCAGCGGCGACCCAAGATCGACGTCACAGAGCTCCTTCAATGTCCCTGTAACCATCTTCTGATCCTTTGCTCCAACTCTCGCTACGCCAATTGCTAGACTGCCTTCTCTGTACACACCTTCCCTCCTTTCCTCTTCGATTTCAAGCATCTGTTGTGCACACTGCGCGGCAGTCATGTACCGTGGCGGCTCGTAAATCTTCCTCCCTCTTGCCATGTTCTCCGGAGATTGCTCCTTGACCTTGATATCAAGTAAGATCAGTGTGTGTAGACCAATCCGTACGTTTTCATTTATGCGATCGTAAAACGAAGATGGCTTCCACGTTTCTGTGAAGAATACCATGGACACAGTCTGGCCGAAATTGTAAAGCTGAAGGCCAATGCTGCCGACTGCCGAGAGGATGGAGGCATTTGGAATAGTCTGTACAGGAACTGAGATCTCACGGGCTCGGAGGACGAGATCTGTATGAGTTGTTGCACTAGACAAAGTCAACTACTCGCATTGACCTCGAGGAACAGATGCGTTGCATACCCGAAAGGGTCTCCAACAACAAGGAAAGCAACATCGAGCTTGTCTGCCCCAGCTAATATATCATCGCTTGAAGATTCGACCATTTCACGGTCCGCAATGAGGACAGGACGTCCATAGAATGTTTCCTACAACTGCAGTCAGGAACGGTCAGCTCAGGATCTCCTGCGCCATTAATTGGTTTCGCCAGGTCAGCGTACCAACTTCTCCTTGTCAACTAGTAGAATGCTAGTGTACGCCTCCAAGTACACCGTGTCGGCCTTCTTCACCACCTCGAGGCCCTTGACAGTAATGTCGGTCTCGTCTGCGAGCCCAAGGCCTACGAGGTACAGCATTCTGCGTTGTGTAAATGCGGTGTCAAAGCATGTTATTCGTTATGTCGTGGACAAACAAATGTGTGAAAGTCAAGTCTCAAAACGCGGGCCGAAGATGACCCGATGGCAGCCTTCCAACGACCGTTTTTCTTCTTTTTCTTCCAGAGAAACCTGCTAAGAACCTCCGGTTTCTGTATAAGCTTGTTGTATTGACTGTCTAAGCAAATTCACATAAACAGAGGGTCAGTCCTTGACAGAAGACTGTAAAATCGGAAACGTACTTGAGGAACAGTGGAAGGCTGGGGTAAGGGGTCGAAGATGGCAGGTGAACGCTCGGCGAAGTATAGGCAGGAGATCCAGCAGGTAGGAGCCATTACATTTTCTAAGCTAAGCTGCATGTCTTTCTTCGCAATTTTCCGGACTGGTTTGGCCAGAGTCGACGTCGACAGATGGATTTGAAATGGAACACTCTTCCAGCAGAAGGACATGGATTTTCGCCGCTAGACATAGCCTTTCACCGCTGCAAGTAGCCAAACACCTGCGGACGATAATGGCACTCAGTTCTAGGCGAACTGTCCAACGATCTCGTGCATCTATGCCATCAGGATGACCTACGACGTGCGGAAAGCCAAGGGAAAAGTTGCTACCACTTTCAACAATCCGCAAAGACGGAGAACACCTCGAGAACACACTTTCACCAAGCACTAGCCAAACTGTGGTAAAACACCACCTACGCTCATATCACCTACAGTCACTTCTTCCCAACCCAGGCACGAGCAAATAAGATGGCAACCTTTGAGGAGTACGGTGGACATTCCGTCGGAGCTGGCATCACTAGATCGAACATTGTCATACTGAAAGTGGGAAACACGCTTAGAAATCTAGGCCGTGGTGTTTATGTGTTGGGTGTCTCTACCGCCTTACGGTCCAAAGTCATCACCATAAAAGTTCCGCGATATCAACTTGCAAATATTTCTGGGCACAAACTTCATTCCCCAGATCCATCCGCAAAGCCTAGTTTCGGTAGCAACAGCGCTCATCATGCTATGGCTAGGCCTCTGGATGTTCGCCGTCGCCGATCAGCCATATCGGTATCCGGAACTGGTTCACCTCTCCTAAGAGGAGATGCTCGGTCAATTCTAAGGTCAGATCACGAACACCTCACCGATTCCTCGAATGAAAACGTCGAATCAAGCTCAGATGCTCATGCCACACCCGAAGAAATATATGGGAATCCACCGAAACCATTACCGCTCGACCAGGAAGATTCGCAGCCATTCCATCAGCAAATGAGCCCATCGTCATTCAAGCAGAAAATGAAATCGCCTTCGCTGAACCTACAAATAGGTTTATCACCACCCGATTTGCGCTTACGGCAAGCGCAATTTCAATGGCAGCTGGGTCTGTCTGCCTACAAACGGCAGCAGGGGAGTTCCTCTTGGCTTAGTCAACAAATATGGGACACCAGAGTCAGCTGGCCAAGGAGCTCTACTCCTTTGAAAGACCAAAATCGTCCCTTGGGGTCGCGACATGCTCCTCTACCTTACAATTTACCCACCGAATACGCGCCATCATCGGGACCAATCTTGACCAACAATCAGCCCCTTCTGCCTGCTTCGATGCCTGCTGCCTTCACCATGAAAGGGCTGAGTCACGAGCTGCATTCTGGAGACCAACATTTGCTTGCTTCCACATCTACGGCGACTAACCCCGACAACTCTGAGACGCCTGAAGAGTTCAAAGAGAGACTGACGTATTCGATTGAACAGATGATGTTCGTCTCTGGTGAGACTGCCGAAGCGAGTCCAGAGACTACAGGCATGATTGAGGAGATTGTACGAGCACAAGTCATCGAAATGGTGAGTAAATGCTTCTGCCTTGGTTATATCTAAATTCTCTCATGGTCCTTCACATGCTTACTTACCTGCAGCTCAAACAAGCGACCGAGCTCGCCAATCGAAGAGGCGTCCGATCGATTTCAACTGCCGACCTCATCTTCCTCATCCGCCACGACAAAGCCAAAGTCTCACGACTAAAAACTTTCTTGTCGTGGAAAGACGTGCGGAAAAATGTCAAAGATTCAGACGAGAAAGGCGGTGGAGACGCTGGGGAAGTAGACTTTGACGACGTATGCTACCAATGCCCTAGCACGGCGAATATCCATCATCGCTGACTTTATAGCAGGGCGCCAACCTCCCGGGTGCAGGGCCAGTCGATTCCAAGAAGTCGTCGAACAAGAAAGCCAAGCTCATCCTGCCTTGGGAAGTGCAGTCCTACTACTCGGAACAGGTGCCAGAGCGTGACGATGAGGAGGACAATGAAGAGGAAGAAGAACAGAATGAAGCAACTCTGGCTCGCCTTGCCTCCGCCGACGAACGAACCAAGAACATGACGCGCGACGAATACGTCTACTGGTCCGACTGTCGCCAGGCATCCTTCACCTTTCGTAAAGGGAAGCGCTTCCGGGAATGGGCCGGTTTTGGCGTTGTAACCGACAGCAAGCCCAACGACGACATTGTCGATATCCTTGGATTCCTGACCTTCGAGATCGTGCAGACGCTAACAGAAGAGGCGCTGAAGGTCAAGGCTGCAGAGGACTTACACAATGCCAGAACATCTAGTGCTGCGGGTGGTGAAACGAAAAAGCGAAAGAGGGAAGGAAGTTCGTTGTTTGAGATGCCAGAGGAAGGGAGGACGCCGGTTGAGCCGAAGCACGTCAGGGAGGCATTCAGGAGGTTGCAGATCGTTCCGAAAAAGTACAGTTTCATGAGTCAGGGTTATACAGGTCTGAAGAAGCCTTTGAGGTTGATTTGAATAGCGAGTATTTGTGGGCTAAATGGACGTTGTGAATCTAGGATTAATTCTTAGCGAATCTACTTGGTAGCGAATTATTTGATGGAGACATGATACCTGACACGAGCTACATACGATAGATTGAGCGTTAGAGCGTTTACTGGGGGGCTAGATTGTGCCTAAGTTACGAACTAGTTAAATTGCAATTCAGCGTTCTGAACCACCCCCGAATCCCATTTTTGATGGGGACCATTATTACGATTCGTGGATTTCTGGCCCACCTCCACGTGATACATTTGATAGGAATCACAACTTCCACCTCATCATGCTTGCGGGACGTACGCTGCGCACGCGGAGAGCTCGTTCCTTCAACCAGGCAGCAAAATATCCTGCAGCTGCCAGCCTCCCGAGAAAGGTGTAAGAAAGGTGTAAGTGCCTTGTGAAGTGCCAAGACACTCCAGTCATTTGAATAATCTCGCCTTACGCGACCTATCAACCAACCGTTTACCGCCATATGTCTTCTTCTCAGTCGAACGCGAACAACAAGGGCAAAGTTCGTCTTAGTTCAAAAATCATTGCTGCGGCCAGCAACGGCGATATCGACCAGCTAAAACTTTTGGTTCAAGAAGCCGACGAGCTGGGTGGCACGGACGAGCGAAACCTTTATGCGGCTCTCCAAAGGGCTACGCGACGTGGCCACACGGAATGCGCCTGTTATCTGCTCGACCATGGCGTTAAGCCTGACCATCCTGGGGATAAAGGATTGAGTCCACTACACCGAGCCATCGATTCGGAAATCTCGGAGCTCGTCCTCCTTCTACTGAGGCATGGCGCAGACATAGAAAAAAGAGACCCATCTGGCCGTACTCCACTAATGTCAGCCGCGTCGAAATCTCGAAATCAAATTGTGAAGATACTTCTCGACTATGGAGCCGACATTGAGGCTAATAGTCCTAATGGACGATCGGTTATTCTTTACCTCGCTGCTAGCCCGCAAAGTTCTAACATTCTGTCCAGCACCTTCAAGCTTCTTTTAGACACAGGTCGAGTCAATCTCGATCAAAGGGATCCAGTTGATAAGAACGCACTGATGTGGGCTGTAGTGAGGCGCAACCTTGTCCTTGCGAACCTGGTGTTAAGTGCTTGTGACCGGGCAAACGTCAAACGTCTCGTTCGTGCTGTCGACTTTCGTGGCAGGTCCGCACTTCATATGGCAATGGAAGATTCGACTCCGGGTGTACGCTCAATGGTTACCCTCCTTCTCTCCAGTGGGGCTGAGGTGGACGGAATGTGCGATGGCTCCTTGACACCTCTAGCCATAGCCTCGGCTAGAGGAAACTATGAAGCTGTTGATATCCTTCTGGCGAACGGCGCTAACGTCAACTCAGCCATCAACGGCGACCATGATGCAGCTGATTTTGGTTCGAAACAAGACCTAAACTTAAATTTCGCAAACAACATAAGCTCCCCGGCGGCTGCAGGCATGACACCTTTGCATTGGGCTGCGAAGAATGGACACTTAAAGGTGATAACTCGCCTTCTGGCTTGCAAGGAGACCCTGGCAAACCTCAGGGATGATATGTTCAGATCACCGCTCATGCAAGCTCTGGAGAGTGGGCATGTAGACATTGCTAGGGTCCTTCACCGTCACTTGTGCGAGACAGCGCTGTCCGATAAACAGAGGCAGGCCTGCAACGAGATCATGGCCACGATTGTCGATGTCAAATTGAAAACCGAAGGCCGGAACTATACATCCCTCCACAAACAGTCCATCTATGAGATGGTCTACGAGAAGTCTCCAAATGGGGACACCCTTGCCACGACAGGGTCGGCCCATTTAAAGTCTCGACCCGACTTTCGATGGATCCATCTTCCGGCAAACAATGTGGCATGGACTGAAATGCTAATCACGAAGTACTTCCTTGAAGCGGGAGCTCACAATATCAGCGGCCTTCAAGCTTGCATTCACGCCTTGCACAACCAGCATCGCGAAGGCTTAAAGCTGCACTCTCGCCACATGGAACCGTTATGTAAATTGTTCGAGAGGGTCATTGAGAAGCGAAGGTTACCAGACGATGATGATTCGGTATTGGCGCAGCAGCATGCAAAGTCGGAGCATCAATCTGAAACCGGTGGCTGTCAGATCGAGATGAGCAATGTTATGCTTTTTGTAAGTGTAAAGACGCCACACGAGCTACCGTTCTCTAACACAGCCTTTGATGCCTTACCTCCATTGGGAGGACTGCAGAACATCCCAGGACATGTGGACAGCGATTAATCATGGCTTTGTCAGTCGGCCCGCAAGTCCACCCATCGATGATCTCCTGATTTCAACCTACTTGCATGATTCTCGGAGCTGGCACCCACGCCGAACTCTTGACCAATCATACCACAGCAGCATAGATACAGAGAGACGCGACAACGACCAGGTGGTGTCTCGCTATTCCCAGAAAAGGCTGAAAGAAGGTACGACCACGAGAAAGCCCATGGTTATGATGGTGAATCAACTGTGGTTATGGATTCTTGAGGATGGTGAGTCTGGTGTCTCTGCATATCGTTATCTGCATGCAGGGCTTATGAGCTGAACCCTGACTCATTTTACATGAAGCTGATGGAAATCAGGCCTAATCCTCACATGTGCGCCTCAAGTAAGCAGGTCATCGGAACCGGACCCATTAGACTTATTCCGGTACTGCTTCCAACAACTCCACACCGTAGGGTCAGGGCTGCCAATCCGCAATGTCTACGACTTTGGGGGTTTAATAACCTCACGTTGCTTTGGCCGTTTTGACTTTTATTCCAAAGCGAGCAGAGATTTCCGTTTTCTCGAAATATTTGAGGAAGCGGCCAATGAGCTCGTATGTCATACCCTTTAGACCGATTGGGCCCATCTAACTATACTGCAGACAAATCTTGAGGTGGATCTCTTTGATGCTTTCTCGCGAGCATCACAGCACAGAAGCCATTCTGCGGGCAAGACATCATCCAACGGCCAGGATGAAATCGACTCGTCCCTGGGTGAAGATGAGAAGGCACACTCAGGCGATCTTCTCGATGTGTCAGCCGAAATTTTGGCATTGAGGGAGTGTAAAGATCTCAGAGAAGAGCTTGTGATGGTAGAAAGCATTTTTGATGCACAGTACAGCATTCAGAATGCAAATCAAATATTCGCGGACGCAGCCAGACATCTTGGCCAAGCAGATGCAGACACTTCATTCCTCTCCCGAAATCGGGATCGGCCCCTTCAAAGCCTTCAAGATTCGCAAAAACTGGTCGAGAGGATTGCAAAGCAGGCATCAGTCAGCCACGAGAACTTGATCCAGTTGCTAGACCTGAAACAGAAACAAGCTAGCGTCATGGAGGCGGCATATACGCGGAGCCAGTCACAGGAGACGGCCCGGCAAGGCAAGGTAATCATGGTCTTCACGATCACCACAGTGGTCTTCCTACCGATTTCCTTCCTAGCTGCCTTCTTCGCGATCAACATTGAAGAATTTTCCCGTAACGGCCTGAATCTGTCTTTTGTCCTGAAGTACACACTGGGGCTCGGTCTGGCAACATCACTCCTGCTTATCTTGGTGCCGTTGAATATGAAGCGGATCAAAGGGATTACGAGGAAGGCTAGGGCCCCTAAAGAGCTAGGATCACCATCTACTCAATTCCATCATAGTGATGGCTTGATGGGGCGGTCGTCAAAGCATGGAGAGGAATTCGAAAAGGCGAAGCACGTGGTGCCATCCAGTAGTCGGTTAAGGCATCGGTGGAAGGGCGCTTTTGCTGTTCAAACGCTATCGAAGGAGCCAGATGATGTGATCCAAGCAAGAAGTCCAGATCTCGAGGTTGTCTAATATGATCACACCTCTCGTATTCCGCTGCTAAGTAGCTCTTTTTCCGCCGCGACTTTAGGGCAAAAGCCACATTGCCTCTCGAGATATTACCACCAGCTTCCCAACCCCCCGAGGAACTCTCCAGTAAAACCCATCTTGACGACTATATGTCCCTCCACTGGCCCGCAAAGTTGCCCCATCAACCCAGAGTTCCTCGAGGCACGAGACCAACAAGTTTTCTTACTGATCGAATAATATCGTTCTGCTTCGTCACACTCAGACAAAATCCACTGATCTTCAGATGCTATGTAATAGCGCCACGGGGTGTAACTTTCTTGAGGCATTGGAAATCTTCACTTTCCTGCCGATCAGAAATCTAGGTCTTACAGAACCAAAGCAATGTTCGATAGGTGTCGTATTTTATTGAGCGCCGCTATTTACTTGACTGGTTATGACCAGGTCTGCCCTCACAGGTTACTGGGACCGACGCGTCAATGGCGTTAATCCACTTTGACTGCGTTTTCAAAGGTAAGAGTGTCATCAACGGCGTAGGAACGCAGCCAGGCGAACTTTTGTCACAATCTGCTCGAGTCCTGGTAGATAGTTAACATAATTGCCGGGCAATCGGTCCGTCGACTAAAAAGGTGACCCCATGAAGCCTTGGCATCCGACACCCACCATCCATCTTCGATGCGCAAACCTCCTGCCCTCATACCATAGACTTCAGCGACCCAGAACTTGGCTCTCAAGCGCAATGGTGCTCTCATTCATCCTCATTCAGAATCGGCAGGGCAAAACACGTCTTGCAAAGTGGTATGCGCCGTACACGGATGAAGAGAAGGTGAAGCTCAAGGGCGAGGTATACTACTCTCCTTCCATTGCCCTTCATCTGTTGTGGAGCGAACTTTCTTGGTCCTGTCTTACTCATAACTGACCGTAATTTCATTCACAGGTTCATCGCCTTATTGCGCCTCGCGACCAGAAGTACCAATCAAATTTCGTCGAGTTCCGATCTGCGCCTTCATCCTCTACATCCTCATCTCTTGTCCGCCAAAATCTCTCCAGCACCAAGATTGTCTATAGAAGATATGCTGGACTATTTTTCTGCGTCTGTGTGGACGCGAATGACAATGAACTAGCCTATCTCGAGGCTATACATTTCTTCGTCGAAGTGCTCGATCAATTTTTCGGCAATGTCTGCGAATTGGATCTAGTCTTCAACTTCTACAAAGTAAGCATTACTATGTCGGCAACGACCAAGAATTCCAGCCAGGACTGCAGCTAATGCCTCCTTTCAGGTATATGCGATACTCGACGAGGTCTTTCTTGCGGGCGAGATTGAAGAGACTAGCAAACAAGTCGTTTTGACGCGACTGGAGCACCTGGACAAACTGGAATGATAAACAAGCAACGAGTAGCACCAGGCAAGAAGAATGACAAGCCCGCGTGGTACTTCCAAGGAGGACGCAGAGTCGGATCTCTGAGGAATGGGGCGCCAGGTGTGTACGAGGTCTTCGCAAACACGTATCAACAGAGATCTAGTCCAGGGCGTGTAACGTGCACCTTTGGGACGTCGTTTAGTTGCCGATTCCCACGTTTTGACATTCGTGAGATTACGATTCACTCGAGAGCTTGCAGGAGCAATACAGGTGAAAGCATGATGCACCATTGCCAGCTCTACGAGTAAGGTCACCAGTCAAGGGCACAGGGTGGTTTGAAGCGTGTGAGAGAGTTACATGACAGCCCCACACACGATACGGTTCGACTTCGGCGCTGCTCTATGTTAGCATGCATTGGCTGTTCTTACAAGCGACCCTCCAAAGGTGGATTGACCCTCTCGATCGCTTAGAGCCCGTGAGCAATCGCCTGGCCTCTTTCGTGAATGCAGAAAGACACCTTTGTTCATAGTCTTGTCGCTCGATGCTGTCAAAGGATGAGAAGCGGCATCGAATCTCAGCAGACGCAAGAGCTAGTTCCAGCGAATGGCGTTCTGAAGCACCTATTCCAAAAGCATAAAATAGGATTCATGGGTCATGCCAATCAGCCGGTCGGTCACAGCCATGGCGCCGGCCACCAGCTACACGAACTTAGCCTGAGGGTTTTTTTTGGAGCAGTAATTCTCAATGATATTAGTACATTCGAAATTCACTACTTCTTTGATGGTGTTGCGGCAATAATGACAAGCGCCATAGCCCAACTGTGGACTTCTTCCAACCATTCTTTCAAATTGTGGGCCACAGAAATTCCCTTCCACGAAAGCAACCGTTCTACCGCGCAGTATCGGGATCTGCACACAAGGCTCCCACGTATAGTTCAAGATGTGTGTCTGGGATCCCAATGTATCGTTCATTGCAAAGCCAACAAAGATCTGATCAACTGGGTTCCGCTCAGAGAACCAGATACCATTCGGAAGACTTGGAGCTACCTTTCCACGAGATGTCAAGATGTAAGTCGCCAAGTGTCTATCACTATCTAATCTTATGCTGATTCTGCTTGTTGGTAGTGTCAACTGTCCAGGGCTCGAGCAGCACGAACCTGACCACATCACCTACGAACACTCCGTTGATTGCGAAAGTTTCTTCCAGATTATCGAACCCACCAACGTCGACATCGTCAGCCGCAAAGTGGGCGGTGCGAAACTAGCCAACAGCATCGTCTTCAGCTGGTGCGACGGGAAAAGGTGCTCAATCGAGGAAGCGCTGAAGAGAGACTTCAAGCAGTTTGTTGATCTACCTAAAGCATCGAAGAAGGAGCGAGATGACATCTTGGGGCAAAATCGACTAGAAGAGCACATTGAATACTGCCGCGATGAAGGCCTCAGATATCTTTCGCTCTTTAGCAATTGCTTGATATGGGCAGACTATCCCTGCTACCACCCCTGCAAGGGTGATGGCCTTGATCCTCTGTGTCACGTTAGGAAAAACTGACGAAATCCGTGACGAGATTTCCTGACACTGGTCCCGGAATAGGCCTACTTGGGGCTCTGCGGAGGACTGTGAGAGACATAGGCGGTCAGCAGATGGCCGAGTTAAGATAGAATAGAGCATAGTACTTACAGTTACAATACCACCCAAATCCTCTGTAGTACCTGCTTTTCCTGATGACCCTGAGGCTCGCATTCCTAAACCACGCCCTATCGAAAGCGCTTCAAGGTGTACTGGAAGAAGGACGGCGGCTTTGTAAACAAGGCTCTAGCTGTAAGATGGGCTCTCTTGCATCTCGATCGCTGTTGCGGCGATGATCTGACTGCTTTAATCACTGCGACAAACCGGTTCAAAAAGGAACAATACTCAAATCCGATGATCTTGAGTAGCAATCTACGACATGTACTGTTATGGACCGCGCGCCATAATCCTGAGGGACCTGAGTAACCGAACCAGTGGATCATATCAATCAAAAGACATAAAGGGAAGGCAAGTCGGCAGAGTGTGACCGCGATGGCTTTGGTTTATGAAGGCTTGAATCTATTCTTATCCGTCTTCCAGTTAATTTCATCGAGTCCGAGATATGGGAGGCGATCTCTTCCTTGGTAACGCGCATCCTTCTTAACCCACGCATCCTGCCATAAGTCGATGTTGAAGTTGAACCATGTATAGGGCAAGGTTGGCTGATAAGCTCCAGGTTGCACCTCTCTTCTTCTCCTTCTCGCTCGCTGGCGAGTCTGCGCTCGACGTCTTTACAAGGCACCTTCGGCTCACGCTTCTTGATCATTTGTGGCTCGAAGCTGCGCTTGATGCGTATCTGCGATCAAAAGGGAAAAACCACAAACAGCTAGATTGCAGGAAAGAGAGGCCGCAGCTGCCAGGGTCGAATAGTCGGCCATCTATACCGCGAGTTGTCTTTTGCTCATCCCAGGATTGCCATCATGGCCAATTTACAGGACCGGCGAGACCCGAGAACCAGGCACTTACAGAGCGCATCATTTAGATTACTAGAGGGCGTCCCACACCGGTTTGAGCGATTGCTGACGCCCTAGGGTCTTTTACTCTGATCCGTCTGCGAAAGACGTCTATTGAAGGATAGGAAGAGATGGTATCATTTGGTGCTTGGGATATGAATCTCTCCCCGTGAAGCCTGACATTGAAGCTGCACATGAGTTTCGTGCCTTAGGTATTCATCTGGAATATCTTTATAGTAGGATAAAAGATATTTTCCCCAGTTCAAGTTACGGCCTCCTACCTGGGCAGCCGCTTTAGCTTGAGACGAGGGTGAGCAGCCTGAGGATCCCCGATGCGATATTAGGATAGGGCTGGCGTGCTTCTCGGTATTATCACGTTGAGTAATGCTCTGGGTTTAGATGCTTTGTAGGGATAGGTAGAGGGGCGGAGGAGATTGATGGATGCTTAGTGGTTGTGAAGCTCCATGCATCTTGCGTTGTGATTGGTCATACTCTGGAGAGCTGTAGTGAAACCGCGTCTTTGTGCTCTCCCGTGCTTTTTCATTGCTACACACTTACTCCGTATTTTACAAAGCCCTTGGTCGCGGCCTGCGCGTCTGTTCTCATGCGAAAGGCCTCGGTAGCATCTCTCCATAGGCTTAATTCTCAAGACGAGTTCTGCAGCTCATCATCAGCTTCGATTCCATTGTCGTCTATTCATTGCCCTCTAGAACTAGACTTGGACCGGTTCTGGCGTACGAGTCGCCCATAGCTCCCAAGCTGTTGGGAGTACGCGCTTCAACTATATCACTGTTTACAATGTCCATCAAGGCTCCACCATCTGACCTACCGATCTATTCCTTCTCCTCCGCCGACGAATTCGAAGCTTTCCTCGATCGCGAGCATACAACGGCGCCTGGATTCCACTTGAAGATAGCAAAGAAGTCTTCTGGCATTCCATCAGTGTCTGCTGCCGAAGCCGTTGAAATTGCGCTATGCTTTGGCTGGATCGACGGTCGGGCTAATGGGCTCGACAACAACTGGTGGTTGGCACGATACACTCCACGTCGCTCGAAGAGCATATGGTCCCAGAAGAATGTGAATACAGTAGGAAGATTGCTGGAAGAAGGTCGAATGCGTCCCGCAGGCGTTGCTGCGGCTGAGGCAGCGAAGGCTGACGGCCGTTGGGAGCGTGCTTACGCCGGACCCGCTACCATAACAGTTCCTGATGATCTTGCTACCGCCCTAGCTACTGAGCCTGCCGCCGCTTCTTTCTTCGAAGGCATGAACAAGACTGATCGGTACTCTGTGCTATGGCGTGTGCAGACAACCTCACCACGGAGCCGGGCCAAGCGGATTAAAGCACTTGTGCAGATGCTAGCAGAGGGCAAGCGGCCTCGTGCACCGGTGAAGCCAGCGGTGAAGCCCAAGGAGAATGCCGATATGAAGAAGGCAAACACGAGGAGAGCTGTAGTGAAGCAAGGCTCAGGTCGCAGACAGCTTGGAAGTGCGCGTCCCGTGCATGATGATCAAACGAGGCGACCGAGACGCGCTGGACTGCGCCATCGACCCTGAGTTTCGAGCTACCGGCAAAGGCCGCTTCAAAGGGGATCTGCCGTTACTCCTGGCTCAAGGCAAAACCAAGAACTCCATCAATACAGACGAAGACGAAGAAGAGGATGAGAATGCGATTATATTACGAAGGAGCTGGAGCGAGGAACTTTTCGCCTCACAGCACGCATGGCGTTCCATGTGCGTCTTCGTGCCGTCGTCCCCACATAGTAAGACATAAAATTCTTTTTTCTCCCAGTTCCAGTTACGGCCTCTGACCTGAGCGGCTCCCGCTTTAGCCTGAGCAAACTAGAGCATGCCATGAGCACAACCTGAGCAAGCATGGGCGGTCCAGTCCTGGCCCACGTCGCTCCACCGCAACGTTGAGAGAGCCCATCGCTAACAGTATCGCTTTGTCAAATATCCGGTGGGTATTTTTTGCATTCCCCAGGCATTGGATTGCTAGGACAAAGATGTGGACAGACTGGTAAGAGTGGCGTGATTGGGGCTCGCTGACCGGATAGTTGAACTAAACGGCCTAGACACAGCTTTGCCTAGGCTTCAAGGTGGTGGGTACGGTAGTTACTTCTGCTCTGTACGAGTATTCAATTTCTCTCGAATGGAGGCAAATCATTTCAGCTATGCATACGCTATGCTAAAGTAATCGACATCGACTGGCTACACATTACTCTGATTTATTGAAGTCATTCCAGATCCCCTCAAGAGGCTTGACAATGTATCGATAAACGGCTTGCCTGTAATCCTTATTATCGAAATTTGCGTCCCTCACATCAAGCCCGTTAACGCATCGTCTGAAAGCGTCTCCATATCTATCACCTTCCCGAAGTGAAACCTTATTTGCAAGTCGTTTCGCAATCAGAGCGTCCGTGTAGATGGTCCGATTTCGTTGTCCATCAAGATCGGCTGCGGTTTCTAGGTCACGCAGAGATTTTCCGAATGACAGTTCGAGCAGGACGACACCCAGCGCGAAAATGGCTTCGTTCTGGATAAATGGGTTGGATGGCTTGGATGTCCCACGGAAATCCATGATCTGCTGCGATTTGTTGGAGAAGCTTTTCGTGATATATGAATTGTCTGCTAGAGACGACCCAGCCCCAGGAATAAACAAGATATCTTTCACTCCCCATTGTCGGTCCAGCCATGGAGTCGATTGCAGCTGCAAAACTGTCGATGCAAGCGTAAACGCCAATAGGAACTTATCTCTACTTGTCAGGTCAAGAGTATCGACAACCCCAGACACCTCCGGAGATCTCTCGGTCTGGCAGAGAAGGTCGTGGAGAGTGATGCTTTCTTGGGGTGCGCATCCAAGCACTGGCCTTGAGACGGAGTATATGTGATGACGCCGTTGCTTATCGGCAAGGAATCCAAGGCAGGCATCTGTTTCATTGGCTTGCTGGAACATATAACACAGGTTTTCTATTTTGGTGATGCTGAGATTGTCGTCAGAAACAGCTCGTCTTGCAAAGTGCGCCGGTGAATGCGTATCAGGAGCCCATGAGACGCCTTTTCTTTGAAGAGTTGGTCGGAGGTGTCCATCTTCTCCTCCGTGGGTTGTCTCGGAAGGTCTTGACGATTGATGACTTGTAAATGAATGTTTCGGTCTCAAGTCTCCTCCACCATTTCCCAGTCGTTTCTCCGAAGGAGTCGGCGGTTCCTGCTTTTCGAATGACAATTTGTCGAAAGCGTCAGTTCCGCTATCCTCACCTTCGGTGTTCTCGGAGGGTTCAATTTCTGTTTCCCGCCAATTCCACGGAAGATCTATAGATGTAGGATTACTTTCGAACGAGAACACGATTCTGAATCGGACGCCTTTTGAACCGCTTCGCGATACTTTTTTCGCGTCACTCCGAGCATCAAGACGTAGGTTGGCTTGGTGGTATACTGTACAGTCGCAGAGCATTCCCTGGGCGAGGACATTGTAAAGACTCTTCGCATGGTCGCGGACAAGCTTGAACGGCTCAGCCTCGCTGCAACGGGTGATTCTTGTGGGCTCCAGCTCTATGTTGCCTCTGGTCAGGTTATCGAGATCGTCATTGTCTTTTCCCATTCTTCGCAAAAGATCCGCGAACTCCTTTTTCGAGAAGCTGACCTTGATTCTCTTCCATTCTCTCTTTCGAGCCTTCTCGTCGTCAATCCACACCGGCTGCATAACAGACTAGCATTAGAATCATGTCTAATAGCATTGCCTGAAATAAACATGGAAGTTTTGACGTACTTTATTCTCGTGGTCAAGTCCGAGCTTAATTCTCAGAGCTCGCAATAAGTCCTCCATATCCGCAACTGTAGCCAAGTAAACAGTGAACGACTCCTGAAGTCTTTCCTTGAGCTTTTCCTCAATATGTTCGTCGTGCCAACCTGGTCCTCCAGGGTATTCGAGCAGATCTGCAAGCTCCTCTTCCGGCACAATGCCACTCAAAAGCTTTTCGCATATTATCCGAAACCTGACCTGTTCGACGTTGAGATTTCGAATGAGACTTTTCACTTCGCTTCGATATCTCAGCCAGTCCTTAATTGGGATTAAGCCTTCCCGATAATAATCCAGCCCTGAGATCAGAAGCGGGAGAATGGCCAAGACGACGCCAGCTGCTTCGATGCCGGTAACCATTGCTGGTTGTTAAGCAATTTTGGAAATGAGATGTATGTACAGAGGCGTGGGCCAAAAGTAGCTTCCACACGCTAATTTTCACCGCCTTACGCAGTTCCAGCCCGAAAACTGTGCCAAGAACACAGTACCCCTACAGACTCATCATCGTGAAGGGCGTACATACGAGCGATAAAAAGTACGGCGTCTAATATGGCTAGATGATTTGCCTCATCTTAACGCGATCGAGCTTGCCTAGCCTTAAGAGAAGAAAACAAGTTATAATCCGTAGAGTGCCTTAATCGATTTTTCCTTCAGTAAAACTTCTAGGTATGACTTGTGGAGGTCGAGCGCGCTGGCACCTAAATTTTAGGCAAGGTTTGGTGAAGAGCGCCCGGAAGTTTAGGGAACTACCTGGATAAATAGACCTGAACTCGCCGAGCAACAAAAATTACGGCAGAATTATCTTGGTGGAAGCTCCTTTTGGCCCCACGCCTCTGTATTGTTCCGCGTTATGTGAGGGTGACGACCGCCCGTCTAGCTCGACGGCCAGCTTCAACCTTGAAGCTTGCATGACTTCTCACTCCAAAATTCAAACCTTGCGCACATCGGAAATGCCTCACCAACATGAAAGGGCCTATTGCGACGCAGTATAAGGCCGCTTTTCAAACCTTTGAAAAGCTTTGCGCACTCGTACAACAGCCAGGCCATCACCTCTCGGACCAAATCAGTACTCCTGCCGTTTTAGATGAGTTTGGACGGCTCAAGGTCTGGGCCGGGAATATTGGCGCCCACCAGGTTGGGCGTGTCTCGCTAGACTATCGCCTGCGCGACGCATCCCACATACAATCTCAAGTTATCCAGCTCCTGCAAGACTTACAGGAAGCACTCGAAGACGGTAAGTGAACTCGGTGAACTTTGGAGACATCCCAGCTGATTGGCTTGCAGCGGTCTTGATAGTCACAGGAGAGAAGACTCCGTACGATGAAGAACCCACAGACTCCGAATCTTCCGACGTTGACTCAACGGGAGAGACCCCGAGCGACCACCAACCTATACCAGAAATACAACAGCGGTTTCTAGACATTGCTGAAATCATTGCTTGTCTCTTCAAGCTCTCAATTGCCATTAGAAGTCCCGCGCCACATGACAGGCTCATCAAATCTGCAAAAATTAAGCTCCCTCATTTCGAACCTTTCGACCTCGGGCACGCAGTCGGGAAGTTTCCAGATGCTGACAAGGACCTAACCAAACGCCTCGGATTGGCCAATATAAAACGTCGAGAGCAATTCGAATATCGAAAAAGGCATCACGAAAGGCTTGTAGGCAAGAAAACAAGTGAGCCTAGAGACAAGGACAGGGTGGGATTCGAGCTTGAAGGCCTAACGCAAGTGGAGGAGCGGCAGGAAGAGATCAACCCAAAACCAACGAAACATGCCTTGGAATACGCGGAGACCATCCCAAGTACTGCAGCAACAACAGCCTATACGCAAACAACAGCCGCGTCCACCTTATACCAAAGCGACTCGGTGAAGGACTTGGAAAATTTCGAGGTCCATTCCGATACTGGCCAGTCTCAGACATCTTATACACCCTCTATCACTGGCGATGAGCAGCACAGGATCAAGGTGCCACCTCTACCAAAAGAAGGCTTGGACGAGAAGCCGTTCGAATGTCCATATTGCTTCACAATCTGTATCTTCAAAGGGGAAGGTCGCTCCTGGAAGAACCACGTCTTCAAAGATCTACAGCCCTATGTCTGCACGTTTGGAGAGTGCCCAACTAATCACACAATGTTCGCTACTCGACATGAATGGTTCAACCATGAGCTCCACTCCCATAGGCGAGAGTGGTTTTGCAGCCTTTGCAACCAAACTTTCAAAACAAAAGATGCATGTGAGCACCACATGGAGCAGCGACATCTAGAAGGGTTAACGGAGGGCCAATTGTCGGCCTTGGTCGACATGTGCGAAAGGCCGGTAGAGGTCATCCCTGCAACCGCCTGCCCTCTCTGCGATTGGGACACAATTTGGAGGAGCCGGGGAGCAGTTGCGGAACAAACACCATTTCCAGATACCATCAATGTTACAGCCAAGGCTTTTCGAGCCCATGTTGGCCGCCATTTGGAACAGCTGGCACTTTTTGCACTACCAAAAATCTTCAACGATGAGGAGGCTGACGTTGAGTCTGGCAGGGCGGAGGCCAGCCTTGGGTCATCCGAGGACCCCCCGTGTGGAACGAGTTCAGCCTCGGATGGGTCTGGTGAAGGAGGGGCTGACCCAAACCCTGTGGAGGATTCCGAAGATGTGCCCAAATTTGGGGCAAAGGCGTCCCGGCTCAGAGGGAAAGAGGCCAAAGAACCCCAATTTCCTGATCACAGCCTAGAAGACGTATCTGGAAATCCAGTCCTTGATGACACTGTCCATGAAGTTCCAGTTCCCGACGCCGACGATCTTTCTTGGGACAACATAACCTCAAAATTTCGGGATGCAAGGGAGGGCCAAGCCGTTGCCGCGCCTCTCACAACTCTTTCAAATATGGGGACTGAGATGCTCTCACATCTTTCTGCGGAGGAGTTTGAATGCTTACGCTGTCTCTACACGTCCGACTACCAGGCGCATCGAGGAAGAATCCCGGATCGAATACCGGGAACTTGTGAATGGCTCCTCCGGCGTCCACAGTACCAACGCTGGAGCCAAATGCAGACGTCGGATATCATGTGGATAACGGCAGATCCAGGTTGTGAGAAGTCTGTATTAGCCTCGTTCCTGATCGACGAGCTCAGCTCTCCGGAGTCGCAAGCGACTCTACCCTCCACTGTTTGCTATTTCTTCTTCGAGGATCATAGTATGGATCCAAAAGGCGCAAAATTTGCTCTTTGCGCGCTTCTTCACCAGCTTTTTACCGCCAAATCCTCTCTTATTAGTCATGCTATGTCGGAGTTTCGTGGCAGGGCAGAGAAGTTCACTGAAGAACTTGGCACTTTGTGGAACATCCTCACCACAGCTGCGGCAAGCAAAACCTCTGGCAACGTCATTTGTATCATCGATGGCCTAGATAAATGCGAAGAGTTGACTCGAGTCCAGCTCATTCAGTCTTTGGTCACTTTCTATTCCAATACTGGAAAGCAGAGTGCGACGGAGTCATTCCTAAAGTTTGTCATAACCAGCCGCCCTTATCGCTCCATCGAAGATGGGTTCCTCGATATTCCAATTAGGCTGAGAATGGAAGTCGAGACTGATTTGATAAGTAGAGACATCGAGATGGTAGTGAAAGCGAAAGTTGAAATGATTGGGATGAAGCGGCATCTCTCCGACCTAACACAGGCCACTCTGATGGAACAACTCGTTAGCAATGCCAGCCGTTCATTTCTTTGGGTGTCTCTCGTCCTCGAGGACTTCGAAAATGGCGCGCAAATTCCCAAAAGTGTATCAGGTTATATGCCCGCGACGCTAGATGCGGTTTACAACAACATTCTTGGTCGAAGCTCCAATATTGAGGATGCCACAAAACTTCTGCACATAGTGGTAGCAGCTGTTAGACCACTTTCACTTAAAGAGATGAGCATTGCATTCTTCATCAAATCTAGTGACCGGTCGTATGAAGACATCGATCTCGAGCCGTCAATAAGTGACGTGTTTAGAAACCTTTGCGGGCTTTTTGTGAAAGTCATAGACTCGAAGATCTACCTCATCCATCCAACGGCGAAAGAGTTCTTGACTAATCACTCGATGGCCGCCACCCGCAGCCCGCACACGTGGAAGCATTCACTGAATCCAATTCAATCGAATCTTGTCCTCACGGAGATATGTATCTCATACCTCATGTTCGACGTATTTGAGAGCCATCCTCTAGCCATTGATCCTGAATTATTAGGAGACGATGATATCAAGAGTGTTGTCAATCAATACACCAGTAGCCATGAATTCCTAGACTATGCAGCAAATAACTGGGCCATTCACTTCCGAGAAGCTAAAATTAGGGAGGAAGGAGCCGTACTGAAGACAACGCTAGATGTTTGCGATACTCGGTCCAACCGGTACCTAACTTGGTTCCAAGTGCACCGGAGCAACTTATCTAGCAAAAGCCCATTCCTTCCAAACCTTACTGAACTCATGGTGGGATCATATTTTGGGCTCGAGGCGGTGGTGCGACTGCTGCTGCTGGAGGCGAAGACGAATGTCAACGCGGAGAATAAAGACGGAGATACGGCGCTATACTGGGGGGCCAGAAGCGGGCACGAGGCGGTGGTGCGGCTGCTGCTGGAGTCCAAGGCGAATGTCAATGCGAAGGGTGTCGATGGACACACGGCGCTGCACGTGGCAGCTTTCGGGGGGCACAAGGCGGTGGTGCAGTTACTACTGGAGGCCAAGGCGAACGTCGACACGAGGGATAACAATGGAATAACGCCACTGTACTTTGCAGCCCACAAGGGGCACGAGGCGGTGGTGCGGCTGCTAGTGGAGGCCAAGGCGAACGTCGACTCGAAGAATAACTACGGACGGACGGCGCTGCGCGAGGCAGCCAGAAACGGGCACGAGGCAGTGGTGCGGCTCCTCCTGGAGGCTAAGGCGGATGTCGATGTGAGGGATGATAATGGACTGACGGGGCTGTACTACGCAGCCAAAATGGGGCATGAGGCAGTGGTACGGCTGCTAGTAGAGGCCAAGGCGAATGTCGACACGGAAGATAACTCTGGAGCGACGGCACTGTACTTTGCGGCCCGCGGGGGGCATGAGGCAGTGGTACGGCTGCTCCTGGAAGCCAAGGCGAATGTTGACGCGGAGGATAAAGATGGATTGACGGCGCTATACTGGGCGGCCAGAAACGGGCACGAGGCAGTGGTACGGCTGCTCCTGGAGGCCAAGGCGAATGTTGACGCGGAGGATAAAGATGGATTGACGGCGCTATACTGGGCGGCCAGAAACGGGCAGGAGGCAGTGGAGCGGCTGTTGCTGGAGGCCAAGACGAATGTCGACGCGGAGGATAATGTTGGACAAGACGGCGAAGATTGACAGGGCAGACAAGTACAAGCAGGGGCTACTGAGATGGTTACACCCCTGAGAGGACGCCCGTCTCCGTCAAATTGAATGTCCAGCGTCAATTCGTCATCAGCGCAGAACTAGGACAGATGGTATACCGCACGCAGCGACGCATGGGGATCCGCTCCTAGATTCATGCTATGCGAGAAGAATGTCCACGAGTTCGAGAATGCCAGCTCTCTGGCCGCACGGTCCAAGAATATTCCCCGGACCTTTCTGAATGCTATGGACGTGGGAATCGATTATCTGTGGGACTAGCGCGTTGTGTATTGTTCAAAATGACAAAGAAGGCATCCAGTCGCATCTAGCGAATATGGTCATTGTCTACGATAACGCGGAGCTCACCATTGAAAGCACTGCTACAAACGTGTCGGTGGCATGCCAGGCTATCCATCGTTTGCTAGGCGGGAGACGCAGGTTCAATATCAAGTCAACGATGTTCAGCTGATCAACACCAACCCAATCTTTACGGAGACACTCAAAGGCTGTCTGTGTGGGAGCCTAGCCTGGACATTGCAAGAAAAAGTTTTCTCGAAGCGCCTGCATATTTTCAGAGTCCCAAGCCTTCGAGCACCTTGGGAATCGCTGCCTAAAGTTGGCGACAAAGACTTTCACCAACCATCTTGCCGAAGTAGAGGGTGAGCCGAGGGTGATTGGCGCCTGAGCAGAAGCGGTGATGCTTACTAACCGAAACGAGGCATCAACAAAAAGATCTCATGTTCTAATACCTAAATAACAAAGAGCGTCTGCAGAATGAAATTCCATACCTCAACAACCATGATATCCTTGTTGTTGCCACATCTTCACACTCTTCACAATCATCTGCCCATTGTCCTTCCACGTCGGATACCAGTCCTCTTGTGCATTCCAGAAGTCATATCGTGCGGTTGGACTCTGGTCCACCCAGGGCTTCCCATTTAAGCCGTCTGGAAACCATCCATTAGTACCACCAACGGCAACGTTGAGGATGAGATAGAAGTCCTGGTCGAAGGGTGTTGCATCGTTCCCGGTCTGGCTCCACGGGTCAATCAGCCGGGTCCCGTTTGCATCGGATAAGGGAAAATTGCCTCGCTGCCAGAGCGGTTGGTTAAAGTCAATGTACAACACTTGCAGCAAGCGGTTGTCGACATATGTGAAGAGGTACTTCTCGCTCCACTCCAGGCCGAAGGTATGGAATTTCTTGCTGAATGTGGTGTGTAGTGCGTTGCGCTTGACGTTTGTCCGCCACCAGGCGTCGTTGGCGCTGTCAGGACCCCAGTGCAGAGAGGATGAGATGATGTTGTTACCGCCCAGGGGATAGGTGTGGTTGTTCCCGCGAGACTCGGCAATGTCGATCTCTCCACTCTGTGGCCATTCCCCATATGTGTTGTTGACTGGCAAGAGCCAGATAGCGGGCCATAACCAGTCACCAGCAGGTAGCTGAGCTTCGACCTCGACACGGCCATACTTAATCACCGCACCCTTCTTGGTGTCGATGCGGCCGCTCTTGACGGGATTGACGATTGTGTTGTTTGTGGTATTGGTGCTGACGATACAATCAGACCAGAGGGTGGAGGAGCAGGTGCCGGACTGGGTCAGATTAATGACGCTGTTTTGCTCGATGAGGCGCCTGTCTTGGAGAGTTGGCCTAATGTAGAGCATGCCGTCCTGGGTGAATACATTCTCGTCGGTAACAGTGGTTTCCTCGAACTGGCCATTGCCAAAGCCGCCCACCTCGGCCCGTTTCGTCCAGACTTTGTCATTGAAGCCGTTGGAGAAGTCGTCAAAGTAGACGGGACAGTAGGTATGCGTAACGACTGAACGGAGGCCATCCCATAGAAGGAAGCCGGTAAGGCCGAATCCAATGAGCAGGCCAACCAGAGGTATTATCGTTACCCATTTCTCGCGAGGATCTTTGGTCTTGGTCCACGGCCGTTCGATCTCGCCTTTCTTGACCCGCCGAGAGTGGAAGTAGCGCTGTGAGAGACCGACCTGGTGGAGAGCGGCGGAGGAAGTATTCCTTGATGACAGTTGTGATGCATATGGTGAAGCGAAAGGGTTCTGCCGCGAGGTGGAGGTGATATGGTCGTCGAGAGCCACAGAGTCCGAGCTTCCGGGTATGTGAGATGTAGCGGCAGCGCTAGTATGCGTGGCTGCTGGAAGGGAGAAGTTAATGGGCGTAAAGTTGGCCATGACGGGCAAGGGGAGAGGGTCGGCGGCCTATTTCCAAATAGCCAAGCCGCTGTCAAAAGAATGGAATGTGGCACTATTAGGGAGGGAGATTTTATGCCAAAAGGTTATGGATTTGAAAAGTAACGAGTGTGAAAAGAATGAGTGAGTCAACTGTAGAAGACCTGTTAAGGGGTAGATCCTGGGGGTAGGAATGGAGGCAGGAGATTAGGACCTGGCAAGCAACGACCAAGAAGATAGACTGTGGAATACCAGTCAGCCAAGCTGTGATTCCTGCCCTGAAACGATATCTCGAGGCCAGGGTTTTGAGGAGAGCGGCAGACTGGGCTGAATGTGACTAGGCTTGCTTCAAGAGCTCTGCAGGTTCTTTTTGTCCACAGAAACCTGGTTCCATCCAGACGCTGACTTGCGAGCGCCTCAGCATTGGAGGCGGGAGGCGATCAGGGCTCTTCATTTCGCAAAAGAGATGAACGGATTTAGAGGGAGTTGGTGCGCTGGGATGCAATCATTGCAATGTATCAGGAGGATGATATCGGGGTTGGTTCGGGGGTGTTGGGCACCACAGAATGACGTCTGAACGCCAAGTTTGGTGGCTGCGAAGCCCCCATGGGGCAACCGGCATCAGGCCGTGCCGAGGCTATGAAAATAGATATAGCTGGTCTACCCTTCCACAGATAAAATAAACAACTCCTACAGCCAGGTCCCACAGGTCAGTCCTATGTAATTTCCACGTACAAAATCCATTCACTGGGAATAGGCCAGGGAAGATAATCCCACAGTCCTTGCCTCGTAGTAGGCCTCTCTGATTTTACGTTTGCGCTTTGCCCTCGACTTTTACCCCACTCCTCCTGAAGCCGCACGGCGCTGCAGAGGTGGATAATCCGTTATGCCATGCCAGGTCTACTATGCTAAGCCTGCTAAGATCAGACTTAAAAGATTTGCTGACCGAGGGAAGATGTTGAACGTGCCAAGCCTAGCCCCTTTACCCCACAGCACACAGTGCGTTGCCATAGACTGGAATTGCTCTGTGTGGCGTTTATGTCAGCCATAGGTGACGATGGAGATGTCTCATGGGATGTCCTAGACAATGAAGATGCCTATGGAGATGTCTCATGGATGCTTAAGACTTCATGATCATCTGGATCATACGGAATGAGTAAGACGATCTATCGATCACATTCCTTTGTGTCTATAAGTGCCAGTTCGCTAACCAGGTAGAAACAGGGCAGTTCTTCTACAATCAATCTACGCTTACCACACTTGGCTCCCACATGTCATTGCCACTTTCGCTTCCAAAATGCCTTGACACTGCCGTTGCAATCATCCAACCAGAGCAAGCCCTCTAGCCAAAAGCAAAGGAAAAACTTTGCGATCCAGAACGGCAGGTTTGCCGGAGTAGCGGTTCCAGCAGCACCTTCAAGGTATCACAGCTTTCTCAACTACATGGTCACAAGCGCTACTTCGAACCACCATACGTAGTAGCTCTTTTCGAGCCATATAGCCTCATTGCATCCTCGACTAAGGTACTCTCCTTGGCTGTGCTATGGTTTGGAGGAATTTGAGCTAATTTACAGTGTGGAAAGCGCCAAGCCCCTTAGGGCCTGTAGGATGCTGAAGCAAAGCTGTGTCCACATTTCCTGCTTTAAACCCTTGACCGACTCATATTACCACTTCCTAACCGAGGCGGGATTGAAATTTGCCTAGACCAGGGTCTCTTCTAAAGCTTCTGATAGTGATGGTTCAGGATATAGTTCAGCCTCATCCGAACTCCTTTCACATAATGTCGCTCATTTTTGCTGCATCTTCTGTTCATATTGTTCATCACACTCGTTAATGCTGCTTTCCACCACACTCGCTTAGTTCTGCTTTCAATTACACTCATTTACTGGCTTCACACACTCATTTTTCTATCACTTGGTCTTGGCTGTTGGAAACATTTCTTTATCTCTCGAACGTGCGACGTTCAGTAGTGTCATCTTAGGACACATCGAGACAATCCGACCGTGAACGCAGTATACGCCCAAGTTTACCACTTGCTCTTCCAAAAGGCTACTGCAGGGGTTACCCTCCATTTGTAATCGCTGAGATGGACATGCTGGACTTGGACCGCGATTATGGACACTTCAGATCCCATTCCCCACAGTCAATTCGATCCGAGGTTGATTCAGTTGCCGAGCTTGCAAGCCCCAATATGGTCAGGAATGCAGTTATGATCAATTTTCTACGCCAGTGTCAACTGAAAAAGCTATGGTCCGATATAAACATGGACGAAGGTGTCATCCTCAAGAGGAGCAAAGGAGACTTCATCTGTCAGCCAGAAGAAATGTCGTCCCTACCTGGAGGCTTTTATGATCAAGTAGTGCGTCTCAATGTGAAGGCAAGTCATTTCTCCTTCGGCTTGGCAAGCTAGCTGACCCCCTTCAGGTATCCATGACCATGAAAACTTCCGTTATTCAGACTTTCCTCCGATCTTCGAATCTTCCGTATGTCCCATTGGCTGATGGACTACGACTCCAAGTAATACCGGACATTTCATTTCTTTCTCGATGTCAGAAGCATCATTTTGCCGCTTTCATCCGGGACCCGGGTATGCTGGTCGTGTGGGATGACGATCCAGAACACATTATAGGTCGAGCAGAGCAAATCGAGCAGCATCTGGTAGGGATGATCTGGAGGAGTGAAGGTATGAAGGAGGAGGGAGATTATAAGACCGTATTGGCAAAGAGTACCTTTACAAGCAAAGCTCCGACCATCAACATTAACGGCAAGGAAACGGTCGACGACGGCTCAGAACCTGACCGTCAATTTTCTGATAAGCCACGGAGGGTACTCCTATTTCAGCCTATCCTCATGGCGATCACCGGCATTCTCGTCATCCTCACCATTGGCGTTGGTTGGCGGAAGGTCGCCATCGAGCTTAAGGTCGATCACAACTTTATCAGATGTGTGTTGATAGTGGTGGTTCCTCTCCAGATCTGGCTTGGCTGGGTATGGCTCATCCAATGTTTCACAAGGGCTTATGCTGACTACGACTAGTTCTTCTTCCAAACACTTGTCAATGGCATCGCTCAGGTCTTCGGTCCAGTCAATCAGGTCGCATCGAACTCGAGGTTCTTTTCGGGCATTCGCTCTCCGCGGATCACTACTGACTATCTGCCCCACGTGACGATTCAAATGCCTGTGTATAAGGAAGGCCTCTGGACTGTCATCGATCCTACCATAATGTCCCTTAAAGCCGCGATCTCAACATATGAAATGCAAGGAGGAACTGCGAACATCTTTATCAACGATGACGGCATGCAAATCATCCCTGAAGGGGAAGCTCGGGAGCGACGCGAATACTATGAAGAGCATAACATCGGCTGGGTTGCTCGACCTAGGCATAACCCGAAAGGAGGTCATGTTGGAGAGAAAATTTTCACGAGAGCCGGAAAATTTAAGAAGGCTTCGAACATGAATTACGCCATGAATGTGAGCGTACGTGTCGAGGATAAGCTCACTCATATTCGTCGGCCGGCTGGGTGGACTCAAGAGGAGGAGGAAGAGGTCTTCAACATCGCTCTATCGCAAGTCATTCAAGAGGATCACGGCCGAACCTGGGCCGAAGGGAACATCCGATTCGGAGACTACATTTTGATTATCGACTCTGACACGCGGGTGCCCCAAGATTGCCTCTTTGATGCAGTTAGTGAGATGGAAGCCTCGCCCCAAGTCGCCATCATTCAATTTTCCTCGGGCGTCATGAATGTCACCACCAGCTTTTTCGAAAAAGGTATAACATTCTTCACGAACCTGGTCTACACTGCCATTCAATTCGCTGTTGCAAACGGTGATGTCGCACCGTTCGTCGGCCACAACGCGATGCTCCGGTGGTCTGCGCTCCAGGACATTGCATACACCGAACCAGACGGCTCTGGCATTACAGTGGAGAAATATTGGGCCGAGACAACCGTGTCAGAAGACTTCGACATGGCCCTTCGACTGCAATCAAAAGGCTACGACCTCCGATTTGGCGCCTACTTCGCCCGAGGCTTCAAAGAAGGCGTGTCGCTTACTGTCTACGACGAACTTTCCCGCTGGGAGAAATACGCCTACGGCTGCTCCGAACTCATCTTCCAACCGTTCCGCCGCTGGCTCACTCACGGCCCTGTAACACCCCTCTTCCGCAAATTTATCATGAGTAACATGTCCCTCATGGCTAAAATCACTATCATGTCCTACATCGGCACCTACTACGCCATCGGCTCCGCCTGGATCCTGACTGTCGCCAATTACTTCCTCATCGGCTGGTTCAACGGCTACCTCGACCACTACTACGTCGACAGCTTCAAGATCTACTTCTCCATCGTCATCGTCTTCCAGGCTTTGGGGACCGTCTCCCTCGCTATCCTGCGCTACCGTACCGAAGGCCGCAGCCTCATTGGCGCCTTCTTCGAAAACCTTACCTGGTTGCCCCTTCTAACCATCTTCCTCGGCGGCGTCTCGGTCCACGTCAGTCAAGCGATTGCTTGTCATATGCTCAGCATCGACATGTCGTGGGGCGCGACGAGCAAAGAGGCGGAGAACACGACATTCTTTGAAGAGGTGCCGAAGATCCTGAGGAAGTTCAAGTTCACGTTTGTGTTTTGCTTTGTAATGATCACAGGGATGGTGGTATTGAGTGGGCTGGGGCCGGTAGGGAGGCTGGTCCCATATGACTGGCAGATTACGTCCTTTACGGCGATTTGGCCACTGAGTACGGTAGTGGCATTTCACTTTTTGCTGCCGCTTGTACTGAATCCAGGGCTAATGCAGTTTACGTTCTGAGGAAGGTAGTGATCCTGGTTAGATAGGTTGGAGTTCGCTTGATAGAGGTACAAGAGGGTTGGATAATACAGGTACACGATATAGGCTTGTAATTGGTATTACAGACTCGCAACTTGGTATACTGATCGTTCACTTCACTTGATCCTCAGGCCTGAGAGGTGCAGAAATGGCTGGCCAAGCTCTCAAGGCGAAGGAACGTGAGGAGCAAGCTACCCCTTAATACTCCTTGTCCACAGATCCTTCTCAAGGGAGACTGCATCGAGATGGACCGCAATCCCAATCTGCAACCTCCCCTGTTGCCCTCCTTAACTAGCTGTAGTCCCTCTCTGCGTGGTTTCAGGAGTAGTGGGGCGAGGTCGAGAGCAAGGGCAAACGTAAGGTCGGAGAGGCCTACTACAAGGCAAGGACAGCAGAATTACTCTCCTAGGCTATTCCCAGTGAGTATACCTCATTGGATTTTGTACGTATCAATTACATAGGATTGACACTACTATGCTACGCTTTGGTGCGTACGATGTGACCCCGGTGGTGTGGGGTTGTGCTTGCGGAAAAGGAGAGATTTTTCTTCCCCAGTGTTCAGTTCCTGTACGACGTGGAGTTAATCACCATTGCGCACATGCCTGCAGGACGCATGTGGTAAGTTCTGTTGCCTGCCTAGCCCTTTGGCTCTGCTGATAGGTCGGAGACAGAACACGTGGAAGAACACGTGGAAAGAAAGGGTGGGCCAAAGTTCGGAAAACTATCCGTCACATTACCGGGGTAGACATTCTAGTCAAGGGATCATAAATTTGGCAATGACCTTTCCTGGAGCGAACAGGCGCCAAGAGCAAAGCAGTGAACCAGATCCTCTTGGCTGGGCTGATATCCTCGTGCAGTCTCCGCGACAAGGTATAGCGGTAGAGGTGTTCGGAACAGATAAGGAAGCTCAAAATGGAGGCTTCCTGATGAGCTCGTTTTGGCCTGCATATTCTTTGAGCAGGGTATCTGTAAGGTCAAAGGCTTGTCGACAATACACATACAAGACGTGATCTGCGGGGTGGCTTCTGGAAGGGAGAACTGGTGCCTAGTATCTTTCAAGCAGGCGATCATCAAACATCTATCTGTTAAGGGGCCAGTCTAGAGCGAATCATAGAGGTGTCATTAAACTTCGGACAACAAATCTAAAGAAGAGAGGAAGAAGAAGCAGGTCCACTAGATACAAACGACAACCTATGTACGCCAAGCACCAAGCCCGCACCGCCAAGCCTTATGCCAAGACATGCGTCAAGCTCAAGAGGCTGCTGGATCCGTAAGTCAACACATTACATCATAGACTTGCGCCTTTAATGAAAGGTGGTGCATAGGTATGTCGTAAGAGTGAGCATTAGGATAGTTCATCAGAGGACAGCCAAGTTCATCAGGGACCGACACCCTTCACACCACATCAATTCGTCCTGACGTTCCGTCGGACACAGTCCACACGGATTCATGCTATGGGAAGGGTTGCTTGACCATTGCGAAGGCAGACTTGTCCTGGAAGATGCAGTCAAGTCATCCTGTTCGAGTGTTCCAGCTGTGCTCTCTCCGAAAATACCAGATTGTGCGTGAGTAGAGTGCTCAGCCGAAGCCTCAGAAGAAGACGCTGGTACCACTCCCGAAAGTTCCAAGTCGAACTGTGCGTCGAAGTCGAATAAGGGCAACGGTGGTGGTTCGTGGAAGGGTTGGGTGGGAAGCTCCGGGCCTGGAGAGATGATCGCCATGTATCGTGAACGGACGCTATTGATTCGGTCTTTGTAATATGCGTCGATTTTCTGCTCTTCCAAGGCTCGCCGTTCTTTGATGTCCCTTATCTGGGTTTTGAGTTGACTTTGGCGCGCAGCTGCCGCAATCTGAACTTTCTCTTTTTGTCGTGCTTGTTCGTTTTCAAGCCTGGCAATTTCTCGGATAAAATCCGCGGACTCAGGTATGATGGATGGCCGGTCAGCAATTCGATCTAGTATCATTCTTTCGAGATCCTCGAGGCTAAATCCTAAGGCGTTCGACTTGGCCTTAGGCTTGAAGTACGGATCTGGCACGTTATTCTTCGCGTCTGCACCTATATCAAACAAAAGCATATATAATGCCTTCCACTTATTCTCGGCCTGTTCCTCCTTGCTATCGCCCGAACTCTTCATTCTCTTAAATTTTTCTACTTCTTCGAAACGAGCGTCGTCCAGGTAATGAGCCTCATCATTGGCAATGCGAGCCAGGTTGGCTTTTCGGTGCTTGTCCAAAATGTGGTATCGAATCAAGGACTCGAGGCTCTTATTGGCCCAGCTCGAGCAGCCACCCTCGCCGCCATAAGTTGCAGCGTCCCACTTGTAAAATGGACAGGCAAAGGATGTGCTTGAATCTTCCGGAGCGCCTTGGCCCGGATCGGACTTGCCGCTTCTCAGCTTCTTGTCGTTATCATTTCCGCCCTTACGAGAGGACTTGCTGCCCCTGCGACGCTTGTTAGATCCTGGTAGTGAGGCTCTTCCTCCGAGCACAGGGTCGTCTTTTGCCGGTATGTGCGGACCGGAAACAAGACGCGAATTCAACATCATTCGGTGTTTCCCTATTCTGCCCCAAGCGCGGCGTAGACTTTCTGTGCAAGGACTCGCAGCTCGTCTAGCTTAATGGTTTCTTTGTCACAGGAGTTATTCATGGCAGCTCCTCTCAGGGGCAGAGCAAATTCCGGCTCTCTGGAGAGAGCGTTCCAGGGATCTGATCCTGGACTTTCGTGTAGCCAGCGCTCTAGAGCAGTCCCTACAGCCGATGAGCTGTTTCCTTTGTGAAGCAAGAGTTCTGTACCACTCGAGTGTTTCACGTCAGAAGTGGCTTCTGCTCTACGCATCGTGCATAGTGCATCCCGCAAATGCTTAACTATTCATTGAGATAATGTGCCCAGCGAGAGAAGAACTAGTAAATGTGTTGTTAGTCTCGAATAGTGTGGATTGCGAACTTTCATACTTTGATGGTCCTCCAATGGTAGCTAACCTCCAGGGAGGACTGTTTTGCAAACTCGCAAGGGAGTCCGCTGGTCCCAGACTTGCACTGAGCTGTTCGCTATGACTGATTTCAGAGCTCATGGTGTCAGCTGTATCCATAGAAAGAATGGCTACTTTTGCGTGGAAAGATGCAAAGTTGCGAGACACGCGTAATCTTGCGACCACGTCCACACCCAATGACAAATCGCTGAGGCTTAGAAAGGATCCGGAAAAAGCCGCAACTTCCCAAGTAAAAGCTTGAACGGCCGCTAACTGAAACAGCCCATGTGCCATGATTTCTACCAACTCACAATATTACGAGAATCTTCAAGGTTGCGCTCCTCTAGTGGCAATATTGACCTTTCCTAGCTATGCCGCCAATAGGAAGCAGAACTCGAACTTGCGACGCAGCGCAGATTTGCTCAGCAATTCTTGAAGGGGGATAAAGCGGTACGTTCGGGTTCTGAAGCATTGAGATGTTGGATACTGACGGTATGGCAACAGAAGAGATAGACCTACTCCTCATCCCCCAGAATCGCCCGTCCTCGACAACTCTATGGATCATCGAAGAGACCCTTCCGGCGAGTTTGCCTACACAAGGAGGGGAGCTGTCTTTGCTCAAGTACTCGGGCCAGGCTGTTGCTCGCTGTGTGCGAATCGGCGACAAGAAGCATGATCAATTCAGCCTTACAAGCACAAACAGTAGCTTGCCGACGTTCAAGACCAACACATTACTCCAATTCATACCCTTGTTCCGCGAGCTACATCTTTATGAGGCTGAGATTTCCCTAGTAAGTATTCGCAAGGTGAAGCCTAGTATAGGAGAGTAACATGGCCTAGGACATACCTCCACTCTCTGGATCCCAAAAACGCTCTCCAGCCTACGTCGTATTTGTCGAACCGGGGTCAGATAGTGAGCTGGCAAATGTTCTTGCACAAACACCAATTCTCTGCCGCACCCGCGATTACCTGATATTCAAGAAACGCTGGCGATTGAGAGAAACAAGCATTGTCAATGAGCAAATTACATTGCTTTTCTTTGGCTATATGAGAGCAAGCATGTACGTTGAACTACATTCTGTCTCGCATCAGTAGACGCTAATGCGGGCATGATGTAGATCATGCTCCACTCCGACCGCTTCCTCTTCAGCGTCTTGGAGCATATCATCTGGTGGCAACACTCGAGACGGGACGGGCTTCCGACAAGCTAACCTACATCAGTATGTGGATGCACTACGTTGCGAGGGTCCGTATACTTTCGGCGAGAAGCCTGCCGATCGAAACAGAACTCTCTTATCGAAACTTGACTCGATCATCACCCAATTACAATGAAGTCTCCCTGCGCTGTCACAGAAGTTAAGGGCATCGCCAGAACTTAGACCGGAGCCTTTAAGCCAAGCTCCGCCCCTACTGGTGCAGACCATGTCGGAAGGCTTCCCGGAGGCCCACAAAAGCTGCCGCCTACCAGGTACATCTCGCCAGATTCACGATAATCAACAACCAAAGACATACCTCAACGTTCCATAAATAACTTAGGCAGTCTTCTTGGTCAGGAATGTTGGAAGATGAGACCGCCTTATCAAGGGATGGAGGTGAAGGATCGGTGTGACACGAAGGATGTGCTCAATGGCTGAAATGATTAGCGACGAGGATGCTCTGAAGGGTTGGCGCCTAGCTCCTGTAGCGAGGCTTCCGACCCTTGATCTCATGCATCCCCAACCTCGACTTTGCAAGGTAATGAGCTGTCTAACCACTTGTAGCAACTCCACGTTCTCCTCTACCTTCTTACCTACTAGTCCCTAGCTTATCCAATATTATTTCGACTGTAGCTTCCAGCTCTTTAGCCTCGCAGTCACTCGGCTCTGTTAATTCTAGTACTGCAATCACGAGTAGTAAATATAGCCCATTCCGATTGTTGTCCGTAGACTAAACTTTTGCGGACGGCCCACCAAATGAGCTATCGCTACGGCGTTCAGCGTCTTAAGAGCCACCATCGTGAGCCTTGCAGAACGCCCAAGGTACGACATGCGCCTTTTGTTGCCGTCCGTGTCATTGTCATTGGACTAATATGTTCAATCCCAGGCATTTTCCACAGGCTGTCGGAAGCAGGCAGCACATTGGATCAAGAGCCCACCCGTGCGTTGATAGATTCCCACAAATTCAGCGGGACGACCTTATCAAAGGTTGCACTCCCCCACCCCGCCCCCGAGGGGGATGCGAATCCAGAAAAAGCCCCTACCCTGGATCATCTCGAGAATGTTGGCACATTTACACCCTATACCGGGCAGCCCTTCACAGGGTACCAAGGAGACTATTCATCATGCAGTTACAAATGTCCGGGCTTGCATCCTCACCGGCGCAGAGCAAAATGAAATGTCTTTCAGTTTCTCTCCGCTTGGCCAATCCCGGATTCATTTCGAGCCGTTGCAGCAGATTTCCCATTCGTCAACAGTGCTTACTCATTTCTATGTTCCAGTAGAGCGCGCATCAGATATGATTCCCCGCATCTTCATGGTATTTCCTAGCGCCTGGATGGAGAGGCAACAGAGTGTTCGCCATCTCTGCCGGCACTGGCTGATAAGTCAACAGACTCCTATGCGGTTTAAATCTGATATTATTTTATTTCTATCGTCTATTTAGTCTCGACCAGACACCATGTGAGGAGGTATGCTATGTCTTCGGCAAGATCGTCACGAACTAGGATCACGAAATCGGAAGAATCCAGCACAGGCAGTTCGGCATCAAGCGTCATCCAGAAGCCGGCTGGGATAGGGTTCGAAGACGGATCAAGTTTGCTCGAAAGTATGTCCAGTGCTCGGTCCTCCGCCGGAAGCGGCACCATGCCTTGCTTTTCGATTACACCCACCCACTACGGCGTCACGATCGATTCTACAGGTCTGGGAGAGACTGAGAAGTTGCTGGCAGGAAACGCTTAGGAATCAAGAAGTGGGAAATTTTCGAGTCCATATGTCCTTCTCATTGCTCATTTTTACTCCAGTGATGGAGTGAGATCCTTTTACAGTTTTGTGCAACAGATAGATTTCACACCTCGGTGTTACCTGTTATTTTAGCTCTTCGCGCCAGATCTATCCATTCAACCTGGTGTCACATTCCTGTCTATGGGTCTGCTAAGCGGCGAATGTATGGGGTGGCTTATAGGCTCCACAGGACCTTACGGAACTCAAAGGAAGAAGGATCGCCGCTGTGTTAGTAATGAACCGCTCAGTCAGAAGGGGGACCAGAGTGGTAATATCCAGCAGGTATCTTGGCTTCAGAGTAGAATGGAGGTGGGTGGGGTGGGTGATCACCATAATGTTAGAGATATAGCTCTTCCATACCTCAAACATATCGTGAGCCATTTACTCGTTTCAAAATAGCAGGACTTAGGTTCTGAGGGTCTTGTAGGCGAAACGCGTGCGATTCAAATTGTGGTAGAGTTGCCGACTTCTGTTGCGATAGTTTACATCCCGAAAAATCTGCTATCTGTGACAGGATCTTAAGGGAAACGATCGCGTAATGATTTTGCCTCCCTAGGTCGGCCTTGCTTTTCAAGAAACATTACAAGATTCTGAACCGTCCGCAGCGTGTCTGGGTGTGTCGGGCCTAGCTTCTCCTCACCGCCGACTAGCGCCCGCTTGTACAGCTCCTCGGCCTCGTCATACCGGCCTTTGTCAGCAAGGACGGTCGCCAGATTCGCTACCGTCCACAGTGTGTCTGGGTGTGTCGGG
>Ga0335072_10000504_pt1 | contig 76523 bp, 66 predicted proteins | sample Lox_Sample_21_FD_206725 | JGI IMG/M metagenome (GOLD analysis project Ga0335072, IMG submission 206725) | Soil microbial communities from Loxahatchee National Wildlife Refuge, Florida, United States - Lox_Sample_2.1 | ecosystem: Environmental > Terrestrial > Soil > Wetlands | place: USA... | reverse complement strand
CCAACTTTGACACGCAATTCAATCACAACTTGAAATATTTTGAGGCTCAAAAATAATATGTAGCATTTCCTAAGGCTGAGCGTTTATTTGGATGTTTAAATTAGAAAAAAGCCTTCAGAATGGTGACGTTATGGCGAATGTGGTGAGTTTCGGTACTTCGAGGGTGCAAAATCTCAAAATCAGGGTGCAAAATCTCACCCCGCGACACGACATACGACTACGACTACGCCACGGACGAATGCTAGAGGAACACCCGGTGCCGTAACTACACTTAGATTGATCAACGTCTCATGTTCTGCTCCATTCTAAATTCCATCACAAGGCTAGGGTGAGGCTTCGGAGAAAGGAGGCTACTCTAGTCCCAAAAGGCACCATGGCTTGGTATGTGGTATCATTCAGCAGGCTGCAGTTCCCGCTACCGTACGCCTGTACACAGCCACATCCCCGACGCGTTAGGAATGCCTTCAACATCTGACTCCCTCTCCCTACGTCCATGAAGTGCACATTTTCTTCGTGGATTTTTGAGTTGTATCTTCGGAGATGAATTAATCAGAATCACCTGTTCTCCTTCATCAATTTGAGCACGGATCCATGAAGCCTCGTCGATCAGGCTGCTCGAGAAACCATGCGCCTTCTATACTTTCAAGATGATGGTAGTCTCGCCTGCACGGAGTTTGGAAGGCACAACATTCCCCCGTACGCTATCCTCTCTCATACATGGGGAGATGAGGAGGTTACTTTTCAAAATCTCTTCCGTGGCACCTCCACCCACCTCAGCGGCTACCGAAAGATCGCTTTTTGCGGCAAGCAGGCGGTAAAGGATGGATTGAAGTATTTCTGGGTTGATACATGCTGTATCGACAAGCGAAATCTTCCTGAACTTACCAAAGCCATCAATTCCATGTTCCGTTGGTACAGCAATGCAACGAAATGCTACGTCTACCTCTCAGATGTGTCAGTACCCAGCACGGGGAACATGAAGGTGGATGCAAATTCCTGGATAGAAGCTTTCCGAAGAAGCCGATGGTTCACAAGGGGCTGGACCTTACAAGAGCTTATTGCTCCTGTATCAGTGGATTTCTTTTCCGCGGAAGGCCATTTCTTAGGAAATAAGCGCTCTCTAGAACTCAAAATTACTGAAATCACCGGAATTCCAAAAGAAGTCCTTCGTGGTCAATCCCTGAGCGATTTCAGTGCTTCAGAGCGCTTCGCTTGGGCCGAAAATCGGGAAACAACTGAAGAAGAAGACATCGCCTATTGCCTCCTGGGAATCTTTAATGTCTTCATGCCACTCATCTACGGGGAGGGAGAGGCGAACGCACTCAATCGATTAGAAAGGCTTGTGAACGAGTCTCTCAATGACAACTTACTTGACGGCATCGAAGAGACAGAAGATCACTCTGACGTAAATCCACCATCGTCGAGTATTCCAGGGGCCAGTCGCGCTTCTAAGGACAGTCTTGGGGCTAGTGGTGATGGAGGCGGGAACAAGAGAAAAGCAAACGTTCTCAATGAGCTCGAAGCAATACACACACTCACTCTGAGACCAAGGTTCAGGCGCCGCAAATTGCCTATAATCCTGAATCCCTGGCATCAAGCACTTTGCCTCTCCCGAGATGTCGCACAAGGTGCCAATGCTAGGTCAATATTTCAAGAAGCTCACATTTCGTTCTTGAATGCTGTCTACTGGGATGAGTGGCCACGGTTCGAGACTTTCACAGACCACTTGGAAATGAAGGCTGATCTTCTGAGCCATTTTAAGAATGCCGAACATTCTTCAAGGCTGCTATTTGCTTGCAAGCACATAGATGCTTTTTCTTTGCGGTGGGCACATTTCTTCACGGTGGTCGAGTTTGCTTTGGACGTTGACCCCGAATGGCCTCGCACGGTGTGGGGCGCAATTAGGTTGATCTTCGTGGTAAGTGCTGCTTCATATTACGGATCAAATTGGTCTTATTGAATTTCCCACAGCGATGCAAGAACTTTGTGAATATGTTCGAGAAGTTAGCTCGAATGCTCGACAGAATGAGACAGCAACTACCAAGCTATCATGATCATGTTCTGCGGCTCCATGACAACTGTCCAGAGGCTTTCAAGAGTCATCTTGGCAAGGCGTTGGCTTTTGTTTACGCCGACATCCTTCAATTTTGCCATGACGCTTGCGTGCTATTCAAGATGTCGCCTGATGGTAAGTGTTCTCTGGTGAAACCTTGCCGTTACTGACGTCTCGGCAGAACCAGAAATAGGGCTTGATCCTGTCAAAGAGTTACTGTCTACCTCGTTTGGTGACCGTTTCAATGGTCTTCTAGAGAGGCTTTCCGAGCACAAACGACTTTTCGACGTCAATCTAAGAGCTGGGAGGCATACCTCACTAAAAGATTTCACCCAAAAGGTAACCCAGGATGTAGCAGACCGGGAACAGTTCATGCAGGAGAACGAAGTGAGGCGAAATCTGAAAGACGAAAAAAAGACCCGTGATCGTAAGGCCTCAACTCAGAAGTATTGTCTTTCCTTCCTGCTGACAACGAAAGGGGCTTTTCATGACAGTATTCGTAACTGGGTCCAACCACCAGATTTCAAGGCAGATTTCGATAAAGCTAAGAAAGCCAGAAGCTTTGGCTCTTGCGCTTGGCTGCAGTCTAAACCAGCCTACGTTTCATGGAAAGCTGAGCTGTGGACAAGAGAGTCAGGACCTGAGAACCACGGCAGATTCAAAGCTCAGCCTTGTCAACCTATTTTGTGGCTTGATGGTAGGACGCTCGCCACTTCAAGTAATGGCAATGATTAACTTTTCCATCAACAGGACCTCCTGGCTATGGAAAGACAATACTATCCACAGCCGTAATAGAAGACCTCGGCAGTATTGCGTCCACAAATCCGGTTACCACCAGCAGTCAACCACGAAACCAGGTGGTTTACTTCTACTTCAACGCTCAAATGCTGAGAAAGCAAAGCTATTGCGATGCTCTTCGAGCGATGGCAATCCAGATTGTTGAAGCGCTTCGAAATGATCCTGAAATGATTGATATAGTATCTATTTTAATGATTCGCGATGATATTGATCGGTCTATAGCGTCCGATGACGACCTGGTGGAGCTCCTGCTGCTTTCTACTCGCAAATTCTCCTCGTTGGCTCTCATCTTGGATGGCATTGATGAATGTCGGGATTTTGAAAGAATGTGGCCTTTTCTCTCCACAGCTTGCATGGGCAAGAGGATCAGATGCCTCTTCTTGGGACGACCTTTGGTCACAATTCCTTCAGAACATGCCCACCTCGTCCTACGCCAATCACTCCTTGGAATGAATAGTCAGGACATCTTTAATTATTTACGCCAAGAGATCCGAAACTTACAAATGGCTGGACTGCTCCCAAAGCATCTCATCTCGGATCACATAGCGGACTCACTGACCTCTCGTGCGAACTCTAGGTTCTTATGGGCCAGTTTGATGATGTCTTATCTGCAAAGCCCAGCACTCAGCCCTACTGAACGGGCACAGGAGATTGAGAATTCTAGTCGACTGGAAACGCTACACGGCCTCTACTCGGGAATACTTCGACAATTTGAATCGCTATTTCCCGAGGAACGAACTCTTTTAACCAAGATTTTCCAATTCCTTGCGATATCAAAAGAGCCACTATCAGTTGAGCAGCTCGATATCGCAATTTCAATCAAACCAGGTTGCAAACTTTCAAGAACAGACCAGGTCCCGAATATCACAGACACCCTTCAAAGGCTCTGCGGTGCACTAATTGACATTGGGCCGGATTCGACTGTCTCGTTCTCACACTTGTCATTTCACGTCTTCTTGCTGTCTGGAGAAGCCTCAGAACTAAGGACTCCTTTCCGGGTTGATTTCAAAACCGGTTCACTCCGAATTGCTGCGGTGTGTCTGTCATACCTGGTACATGACGTTCCTCAAGGCCCTCTTAGTGGATCCCCTAATACCGCAGCCGATAAGGCCGAAATGGCTTTGCAGCTACCACTCTCAGAGTATTCAGCTCGGTACTGGGTAGATCATGCCGCCTGTGCTCTTCGACTTATGCCTGGCACTCTACGTGAGCTCGTCTCGGATTGTTATCCTCTCCTCCAACAACTGGGCTCATTTCTTTCCCGAAAAGCATCGATCTCAGCTTGGATTGAGGTCTGCTGGACCTACGACTTCCACCCTCCCATTGAAACACTCTGGCAGGAGATCGATAGGAGACTGGGGCAGATAAACACCGGAGCTCAGAAGAACCACATGGAGTGGCGCATATCCGAATCCCTTGGCCAAATTCGCGCCCTTTCAGAAGATCTGAAGAAGCTTGATGAGCATTGGAGCCACCTACTCTCGCTGCGACCATATGAGATTTGGGGTGCGAGCATCTCAGTTTTTCTTGGTCCGGTGTCTTGGACCCACAATGATGAGGCAAAGGTTACTGTCATCGCCAACGAGGGAGCAAATGAAGACTTAGAAGAGACCATCCTCAATGTGTCAAAACTATCAGTATGCGGCAAATTTCTTGGCACAGTGAGGCTTTCTCGTCCCAGCGCGCCGAGGTTAGTGAATCTTGCTTTCGATCTGCTACGGTCCTAGCTCGCTAATCTTGATAGAAACTTCAAAGCATTCATGCCCTGCACCTGTGGCCTCAAGCTATGTGTCTGCAGCCAGGACATTAGCCCGGTTGACCTCCGAGATGCCGTAGCAAGCTATCAAATTTTGGAGATGAAACCTGGCTTTCCCATAGCCAAACAATTCCTTATTGACCTAGACACAGAGGACTTGCGTGAAGTCGAAAGGACAGCAGAGGGTAGCAACTTTAGATTCCCTGTTGCTTTTGCGCCCAACCTTCAGCGTATTTCAATCCTTCGTACTTTATTGTCGATAGAACAGGATGGATCTCTGCAACAGCAGAGAATCGATGTGCCCTTGCATCAGCCCATCCTACCAAGTATTGCCGCCAAGCGCAGAAAAATAAGCCACATATGGTCGAGGAAGAATGCGGTGAAAACAGAACAGCCGCAGCAAATTCCAGCTCTCAAGTCAAGATTCTACAAGCTGAAATTCTCGCCTTGTGGCCACTATGTGGCGAATGTCGAACGTCAAATTGACAAGAATGAGAGCTCTGACGGACACTGGAATTTCACCATCTGGAAAAAGGAGTCATCGGATGCTTCAGCGGCTCAGACCTCTGCTTGGCAACGAATCGCAACGCTTTGCGACATTTACGGCGACTTTCTACATGACGGAAGTTTTACTTTCAATCCCCAATTTCAGGTGATAGCTCTCTTGGAGATCGCGCCACTCGAAGGCGACCAAGCGTCAATATGGAAATTTGGCACACCCACCAAAGGTTTGTGCACATGATCATGATCCGTGAGACGGTATTGACTCAAGACCAGGCAAGCCGAGAACAGTAATGGTATACGGGACCGGTCTTCGAAACTTACATCATTCGCCGTGCGGATATTTCTTGTTTGGAGATCACTACTACTTCGGAACAGTTAGGATGGCACGTCTCAAAGGATACCTGGCGGATGCCGTCCCTGTCCCACCGCCAGGCCTGGAAGTAGTAGACGACCCTGAACTATCAGACCATGAAATGAAGGACGGCTCCGAGGATGGCTTCACAGGGGTGACTCAAACTACTTCGACACAATTAACCTTAGCAAGAGAGTATAGCCACACCATGAAGTCCTCGAATACATTCACTCTCGCTGCGCCCAAGGGTATTCCGGAATTGACCACCGTTCGCAGTTATGCTGATGGTGCCGTGGTCCTGAAACGTCTCTCTTCGCTCATCGATGAGGAGAAATGCCTGCTCTACCTGCCAAATCGTAGGGATGCTTGCACCTCAGTAACAATCCTCAACGACAGTGAAGGAAGTCCAGAAAATGTCCGGATGGTATTGACTACCGATTTCCAAGATTCTTACACATGGGACAACCCACTGAATCAGCAGTCTGCGAGTATTATTACGCGACCTGTTCAATCTATTCAGCAATACAAGTTGCCGAATGCGCAGCACAGAATCGTAAGTCTCCTTGCCCACTTCCTAGCTTTCTATCCGTGTTGGCCAGTTTTACGGAGTCGCTAACATGTTCCAGGCGTACGAAGCTGGAGAACTATCTCGCATTCCTAATGCTAAGGCGCAGGAACTCTTGACGCTAGAAAACAATGTCTTGTATGGTGATCGTGATTAATAGCACCATTCTTTCTAGGCTGTTCATCTATATTACCTTGTATGCCCATTGGCCGGTGGTCGAGACTTGGTCTTCAGGCCATGTTCTGAGGGATTGCAAGTCACTCATAGAACGGAGCACCTCGAACTTGTTTCCGGCACGCAGGGTGTTCCGTTACGCTGGGATGAACGTTACTACATGGGAATTATGGCCTCTGTTCCCACCTATGATCGAGTTTGAGTCGTTGTACAGGCAGGGATGCATCGAACCTAGATGACGAGCAGCCTCCTGTGATGCAGCAAATCCTGCGTCTGTCTCCAAACCATTGAACTGCATAATGTACCTTCCTCATTTGCGTGGCCAGCTAGCTAGAGACATGTCGCGTATGCCGGCCAATAGCCCAGGGAAATAGGAAAGGTCAAGGCATTGGCCAATCAGTCCCATCAATTGATCGCGCAGAGACTCAATTTTGGCAGCCGACAAGAATTAAACTGCCGATCAACAGCCAAAAAGGTCGCCGGACGACTTTTCGGTGTGCGTCAATGGTTCGCAGGGCCCGCCGCGGCATTGATCAGCCGAAATAAGCCCTTAGCTTTGGATCCAAGCTTACCAGCCTCATCGTCGGGTCCGGAGAACACGAAACTAGACCTCCTCACTTGCTTGGCTATTGCTACTTACCTACTTCTCCCATTCTTGCCCGCTAAATCTTGTGGACTACCTTGAATACTCTCATCTGCTGCTGCCTCAGGAGCTCTATCCTTCCGCCTCCGGTGAATTTTCTTCCCCAACAAACGTCACTCCACATCGTTCCGAGCTACTTGGACTCACGAGCTTTCACTGCGACCCAACGCCGCACCACAGCCCCCTTGAACTCGGACATCCATCTATCACCATCTGAAGGTCATCCTCGTCGAGATGGGGAGCTATAATTTCAAGTGGTGAGTCCATTGTTCCGTCACTCACTTCACATAGCAGCCGTTGACTCCTTCAGGCCACACGCCGCAGACGAGGTCTACGTCACGGGCACATTCGATAACTGGGCGAAAACAGAGAAGCTGGAAAAGGTCGACGCAGGACATTTTGAGAAGGTTGTTCAGTTGAACAAGGTAGACGAGAAGATCCTGTACAAGGTACGTGATACCACGTCTCTTACTCCCGTCATGCTGTTGCCTCAGCTTGCACCGTGGCCAATTCTTCTCCCACTTCTGTACCCTAATCTCTTCCCTCGGATTAACTTTTCCTCTTCATATCTACGATAGTAAACTTATGCTAACTTACGTTCAAAAGTTCGTTGTCGATGGCAAGTGGACGACGGACCACACTGCCGCTCAGGAGACCGACTCGAGTGGCAACACCAACAACATCCTCAATCCCCACGATATCGTACCCGCGGGTGGCGTTCATACATTGTCATCCGCTGCACCAGTTGCTACAACGGCGGCGCTAGCAGGTGCCGTTCCGAAAGAGAGCGAAAAGACCGCGATTCCGGGCGGTTTCCCCGAAACTCCTTCCACTGAGCCCCAAAGCTTCTCCGTCAACCCTATTCCCGCATCATCCGGCATTGGCAACCCGATCCACCTTGCGCCTGGCGAAAAAGTTCCTGATCCTAGCACCATCACTCCGCACACCATTGGCAGCACAGTGAAGACGGACGCAGCATCATACGAGAAGAGCGACGCGGCAGTGGGCAGCGGCGGCGCAGCAAAGCCCGCAGAGACCGACGCGAGCTTGTTCACCGTCCCGCCAATCACAAACAACATGATCCCGGAGTCCTCTCTGCCGATGGGTGCGGCCGCGGGAGCCGGTGAGTCGGACCCAGGCGTCACGATCCAGTCCGCGGCAGCGACGAGCACAACCGCCGCCCTGGCAGGCCAAGTGCCCAAGGAGCCGCGCGGCGTGCCCGAGGTGGTGACGCAAAGCGAAAAGGAGGCCGGCGTGTCGCCCGAGGCCGCGGCCAACCCGGAGGCCGTCGTGGAGAAGCGAGAGGTCGAGAACGAGCTCAAGGAGAAGGTACCGGAGGAGCCGGCGACGTCGACGAGCGGCAGCGGCGGCATCGTCGGCGGCATCGCGGGCGGGCTCGCGGCAGCGGGCGCGGCAGCTGCAGGCGCGGCCGCATACGCACACAGCAAGCTGCCGGAGTCGGCGCAGAAAGCCATCAACAGCGTGACGGGGCAGGCGGAGCAGACGGAGCACGAGACGGCCACGACGAGCGAGCTGCCGGCGGTGGTCAGCGACAGCATCCTGGCGGCGGACCAGCCATTCGAGGCCGCGGCCAACCCCGAAGCCGTCGCCGAGAAGCAGGCCGTCGAGAAGGAGCTCGAGGAGCGCGTCAAGCCGACTGACGCCCACGGCGAGCCCGCGCCCACCATCACCGCCGCTACCAGCGCCACCGCGCCCGGTGACGCCGCAAAAGAGAACGAGCCGCCGGCCGCCGCTGCTGCGCCTGCTGCCGAGCCCGCTGCCGCGCCCGCTGCCGAGCCTGCGTCTGCGACCGCCGCAAGCGCTTCTGCCACGCCGGCTACCAGCACTGCTGGCAGCGCCGCCGACGCCGCCAAGAAGGACGACAAGAAGAAGAAGCGCTTCAGCTTCTTCAAGAAGCTGGGCGAGCGGCTGAAGTAAGCGAGGGCGGTGAAATTGCGACGACCCGTTTATTTCACAATCGCCGCAATCAGAATCCACTTTTCTTTTTGAAGCTGTGCAACGGGGTTAGTATAGGGCGAGAGGCATCGGAGCGCGGGTCTGGAACGTTGGACACCGATTCTGGAGTCGTGCGCCGCGGGAAATGAGATGGATGGGTCGCGACCGTGAGAAAGGTGCAGGCGAGGCGAACAGTGGGCATGTAGGAGCACCTCGTTTTTCTCTTCATCATTTCCTCCATCTTCGGCCTGTACAAAGATGACGAAAGTCACTGCGGTTCTTGGGGGGAGTCGTTGACGGTGCTGTTGTTGAGCCTTTTTCTTAGCTGTTGTGTCTACTAGCTTTCTTCCGTCTTTGTTTTTTGCAATTGTGCTTCCTATATTCCCCGCATGTCTATGTAGTTTGCATTGAGCATTTACGTGAAGTGAGTTGTACCAAGTTTTACAAAGCCGAATCGAAAATATTTAGAAAAACGAACGCTGAACTTTCGTTCGAAAATGCTCCCAAGATATACAGCTGGCCGGCAAAGCAGACTTCGGCCTTGTTGCCCGAATCATTGTGAACCACAGAACCACGGAGCCACAGACAATGTCACTTTAGCTCCGCACATGCTTCCATCAAGTCTCTCTCGGAACGCGCGGGATGATCAAACATACAAACCAGCCCACTACTGTGAGAAGAGTACTTATCTGAACATCTCACTTTGTTCTCTTCGCTGCATTTCCCTCGGAGTTTGCCCTAGTATCTCACGTTCATTTTCTATCGTCTTCAATCAACTCTGTCGTTAACTAGCCATGTGGTCGATCTCGTACGGAAAATCAGCCCATAACCCCTTTTGGGGCGCGCAGACGTCCGCCGTAAAGTAAGACATGAGTCGGTCTATTGATTCGCTTACGAAAGTACTGACCGTACCTGTACAGTTTCTGCGAAGAAGTGAGCTTTCCCGAAGGCGTTCAACATTCCTGCTGCAGGGCTTCGTAAGGCAGACAAACTGACCGCATGATAGGACTACATCGTTACTCGCTACGTCGCCGAGTTCATCAACACCATCACCAGTTTATCGTTTAGTGAGCTCAGACTTGTTAAGCTTCACATTGAGAATTTCTATTTGACTTAGAATCATGTAGTTGCCTATGGCATTCACGGCATTTACCGTTTCAAACGACATAATGTTGGTGTGTTTGCGTCTGAGAACTGGGCTTACTGGGGCCTCATCTCTCTCGGCTTCGCCTCAGGTGGTTATCATACAAGTTTAAAATACCACACTCAAATGGGTAAGTGCCTTCTGAAACTTCGTTTCCCTTGCTTTTGGAGCAAAGGTTGTCTGGAACATGCGAACCAATATTTCCATCCTGCAAGTAAAAAGCTTACTCTTCCAGCCGATGAACTCTCGATGCATCTTGCGATAGGACTTGTTCTGTACCAAGTCTTTAGCTTTGACAAACCACCAGCTCAGAAGAGACGCGTTCTTTCTATCATACTGGGTGTTCTGGTGCCTTTCTTCATCTACCACAGTGTTGCAGACGAATTTGTTCTCCATGTGGTTCTGTTCTTCATCATGTCCGTCACCGTCTCTTACAAGACACAAAGTGTCATCAAGGAGCGTGTCAAGAATCCCATCGACCGTAAGAAGATGGGCAGATTAGCAAAGTTTGCCACAAGTAAGCTTTCCCCTCAAAGTCTATGCCATCTATCGTGTTCCTTGGCGATTCGTGCCGCTAACAACCACATTTTACAGCCTCTGCACTAGTATCGTACTTTATTTGGAACATGGAGAACATCTTCTGCTCGCATATCACTGCAGCCAAACGCAAGCTGGGCTTGCCTTGGGCCTTTCTCCTCGAACTACACGGCTGGTGGCATATCGGAACGGCTGTCGCGTCTTATACGTTCATGGCGCTGATCGAGTTCCTCACCAGTCCCGAAGGTGCCGACAGCAATAGTATCGGCTTTGCTTGGCCTGCGCGGAATGTGCTGAAGGATATTGTGCCGTTGGGATCGAAAGTGACGGCAAAAGATGGAACCGCCACCAAGAACGGAACCGTCAACGGCGTCAGGGATAAAAAGGACTAGGATGATGCAGTGAAGGGTAATTTGAGCTAAGAATGTCATTCTGCGTTAACTACTCCATGTCATGAAGGGAGCTCATCCTCTCTTAGGAGACTTCAGCCGGCTAAGAACATTTTTGAGCGTTTTATCTGAGCGCTCTCTTTGCGGTTTCGAAGGTCTCGACCTTCGTTTCGACGAATTGGGTATTTGTGTTTGAATTGAGTTTCTGTATAAATAAATGCTATTAGCAGCGGAACATTTTCTGCAAAATGGGCCTGATAATGTAGAACGCCGGAGATGCATGTAATCGCTCGTACGCACATATGGCGAGCACCTAATAGACAGCGCTCAAAATAAGCAATCAAAATCATAACTCACCCAACGACACTGGGTCTCTCCTCTTTCTGCGTTGCCAACTCCTCACTTTCCCTTTCACGTCTATCCGTACTTCTCCTCAGCCTCAATCCCTTATCGCCGTCGTCCACATCATCATCTTCTTCATCGTCCATATACGTGCCGACCTCGCTGGGCCCATCGTCGTCACCCAGCGGCTCTCCGGCGCTCCCATTGACGTCATCAGAAAGCTCGCTCGCGTCACGATCAAAGTCGTCGTCATCAAAGAACACCCTGCTCTGGTTGCCGAGCTCGTCGACGAGCGAGCGCTTGCGGCGGCGGTGCGCCGCGTGCGTGCGCTCCAGCTGCTCGTAGAAGCGGCGCGCGTCGCGCGGCCGCATCTCGTACATGGAGCTGGGCCGGTCGCGGTCCACCGTCGCCCGCGATCGGTTCCACCACCCGCTGAGGCGGTTCGAGAGCGTCGGGCTTTCTGGGGCTGCGGCTTGCGCCGCGGCGTTCAGCGATTGCGGCGGCGCCGGCCCGAGCGCGCCGGGCACGCCCGCGGTGGCTGCTGCTTCGTACGCGCCGGGGCCCACGCTGGTTTCGTCGTCGGTTTCGTCGGCGTACCGCGGAGGCCGCGGCGCCGCGAAGCCGTTGTTTGCTTGCGCCTGCCGCAGCAGCTCTTGCAGGTTCTCCTCGGAGAGCACGTTGGACATATCGGCGGTGGCGGCAGTGAGCGCCTCCCGGCTTGTTCGGCGGCCCTCCGTGATGAGCCTCTCGATCGTCATCCGGTTGCCAATGAACTTCAGCTTCGGCCATGTCGAGAGCTGACCCTGGCGAAGCATACGTGCCAACCGCGCCGGAGTCGGATCGCTGAGGATGTAGTAGAAGTCGCTCGGGATTGATTTGGGCCAAATAGTAATGGTGCCACTGAACCGCTGCAACCAGATCTCGCTCCAGTCCTGGCCTAGCGGGCGCGGAAGCAGCTCCAGGTGGCGAAGAACCTTCAACCATTTGGTCAGATCAAGTTTGAGATACTGCTCGGCTGCGCTGCCGAGGAAGCCGCCGCGCCATCCACGCCCCTTCCTATGAGTAACAGGCCTACCGATGGTTCCTCGCGACGAGAAGAAGAATAGATTTATGTGTGGGTTGACTTGGCTGACTATACTGAAGTTGACGTTGAAATGCAAGTTTAGCGCCTTTATGGGAATGTCCGTTCGCAGTGAGCCGTCTTTCCACTTGTGACCGAAGCTGTATGGGCTGAGCTTGCCATCTGGACCCTTCTTCATCAGAACGACAGGATTCAAGATACCTGGTACTGCCGCGGATGCCAGAACTGCTGACCAAATCACGCAGTCGGGACTGGTCAGGTAGTTTGCAAGGATCGTCGGGCTATGCGGGTCGGAAGGTACGCATGATACATTGAGGATCCGGCCGGTGCGCAAATATGCCTCACGAAATGTCATAGAGCCGCGTGTGAACCATGAACAGCGTGCAGCCCAGTCAATGCTGTCAAAGCGAGCGCCAGTCTTCCACCACCGTCGTAACCACACATGCATTGCATCGTGACATGCCGTGATGCGGTATGCAAGCGCAGGTATCAGCAGTTGCTTCAGTTCTTCGTTTGTGCGTGTACAGAGCAAAGCCGCCACGAGAGCGCCGCCGGATGTTCCAGTGATAACGGATGGCAAGAGGTTGGCGTCAAGCAACGCTTTCGCTACGCCAAAGTGATAGTATGCGAATGTAGCGCCACCGCTAAGGCAGAGAGCTGATCGGCCGTAGTTTCTGTGTAGATGTTTGAACAAAGCTCTTTTGATCTCCGCATCGAGTTGACGCGTTTTGTTCAAAAGTGTCAACGATGCTTGAACCTCGTCGACAAAGGATTGCACCAGATCTTTTGTGCCGTAGTATGTTTCACTGTATAGACGCGGGTTCTCGAAACCTACAAAGTTGTTCTTGATGCATGCTTCTACTAGACCTTTGAGCTCATCTATGGGACGGGTCTGGCCTGGTGATGGCCCATCGAATTTGGAAACGGGAAGGTATTCGTCCGCTTCGGCCTGCTGACGGTAGCGTCTCATATGCGATCGTACTCGACGTATTGTTTTGCTGTCATAATACGCGTAGTCGTCCTCTTCCCTCCATTTATCATTCCCGAGAAAGGTGTCCAGCTCTTTAGCGTTCTTGATCCAGTCCTCATAGCTCTCGGAGTTACGCACAGCTGCGCGCAATCGCTCCCTCTTTCCACGCCAGGTCACAAATTGCTCATACAGCCAGATGTATAGGCGTGTTAGTAGATATGACACGCCCAAGAATACGATCCATCCAAAGATGCCAATCAATAGCGGCCATTTTAGAAGTCCGTATAAGTATCCTTCTCTTATTTCGTCTTTTCCTCTCGTATGTGGATTTTTCTTCCGCCGAACGCGTTGTCTAACGGGTCTCCAGTCATTTAGAGCGGTAATGAACAAGCCGTTCGTAGGCTTGTAGTCTGGGCTCGTGAGGTCCTCTTGGGAAGGGGAGTTCTCTGGGGCGGCAAGTGCTTTTGCAAACTCTACAATGTCTTCTTCGCCGACGAAGTCGTTGTCCCAGTCCGGGAGAGACGGTAGCTGCCATGCCGCAAAGTCTGTAGTTGTGGGCCCATCGGTGCGCCGCGAAGTGTCGGCCATGGGTTGGCTGTTAGCGAGCTGGATCAGCTTGGAGAATGCATTGAGTGCGATATTCTGGCAGAGGTGAAGTTTATTTTAATATACGACTGGATAGCTTCCTCGAAATGTACCTGCATCAGGGATTGAACAGCGTTGGTTGAAGAAGGGATGACATTCATGTGATTTAATGACGGCAAGTGGCGTGGGCGAGTGGTGGGGTGACGTCCGACGCCAACAAGACTCCGACGAATAACTTTTGGAGTCAAACCAGCACACAAACAATCATCGGTATAGCACAGTAAAGCTGAGTGTCGCAGTTTTATAGAAGTTGGTGCTACTAATAGTAGTTGGTATCAATTCGTTGAGGTGGTACCACCTTTTAATAACGCGTGGGCGGGCGCGCAGCGAGCGTGTGAGTTTGGGGTTCGGAGACGTGAAGAGGCGCGAATTGTACTCTACGATGAGATGTGGGTTTTGCGGTTCCGAGCTTGTATTTGTGGGATGACTTTTGGGGCGGCGCCTGCGATGCTAATAGATATGAGTGGAATACGGAATGGCTAGGCTCGCAGACGGATGAACCTAATATATAATGGCACGACAACGATCACGATGGCTTTTCGGGTAGGTATTCTAGTGGGTTTGTGCTGCTATATTAAAAGCGATAAAGACGAAGGTATCCCCAAGAATGACCACGCCATATTCTGTTTCCCACTTCTGTTTTCGAACTTGATCTTCCTCGCCATAGGCTGAGCTTAGATTTTGTCATCCTCAGGCTGTATGAAGACAATTTTACCTAGCTTGCTACCGTACTTTGTACCATTCTCTCCACAGTGCGATGCTTGCATGCATGACTTGGTATGTGGGTTCAAACCGTCTGCTCTACGAGGAATCCTACTGGTCACTTGCAATTGAAGAACGCGCATTCAAATCGGCCGCAAAGCCTTGGAGGGCATTACCGTACCCTTCCGGAATGTTATAGAATATAATAAAATTGCAAACAATAATGCCTTCAAGCTGTGATGGCGCAATGGTAGCGCGCCAGATTGCAGATCTTGAGGTTGCCAGTTCGAGTCTGGCTCACAGCTATCTTTATATTTTGTATATTTTATTTTATTTCCCCCCTTTTTTTTTTTTTTTTTTTTTCTCTTGGTAACGTAACTTACAGCAATTCTATCGATGAATTAGGTCTTGTGGTGATGCTTGGGTAACTTTTAATCGAGCTGGGCTCCACTCTGCACGGCTCAGAGCACAGCAACAAATGGAACCATAAAGGAGACAAACAATGCTACAAGTACAGCAATAAATGGAACTATACAGGGGACGAACAATGCTAGAAGCTCAACGAAACATCATGCATATGCACCAACAATCTCAGCCTCGCCAGAGTACCGTATCGTATCGAGACGGGGCCGACGAGTGCTGCCAAACTCGGCGGGGAAAGCTACGACACTGAGATTATATCCATTTTAGCTATCAGGTCATGGCTAGTCGTACAGCGGACGTCCTGCCTCGACACCTTGAGTAATTTGAATGAAAATATTGCAAAGAAGTGTTAAATGATGTACCGTAAATTGGAAGGGCCGGATAGTAAGGTGCTTTGGGCCAACCAGTCTTCTCATTAAGTATCGTTAAACTTGTCACGAAGAGCATCACTTGAAACGACGTCCTCAGAAAGGGCGAACATTAAACTCAACGCGATTTAAAAGGGTAGATCGAGAATTTAAAGCTCAACTAAGGGCTTGTCGAGGGATGAGCAGTTCAAACGACCCTCGAGTGAGCTCTCAGCTTAGATGGTCACGGCTCAAATAGGATCCTTGGCACAGACAACCTTTAATCTGGTATAGCTTAGTAATTCTGCAATGGAAGTTGATGAGGATGGAGAAAAGGGAGAAAGGTCGGCGGATGACGGTTGAATTTCCACAGTCGAGCATTTACCGATTTAATGCCTGGATTTTCAGGCTACAAAATCGTCGACATCTTTTTTTTGGTCGCAAAGACTCGTAACGTTGACTAGCTTCGACATTGCTATATCTTCATGCGGCCATCATCATGGCGAGTCGCAAGCAGAAGGACTCGAATATTCCACCCGACGAACCTACAGCAAATTCGTAACCTGTTAACCTTTGCCATCGAAACGTCCTGCGATGATACGGCGGTTGCGGTTCTCGAAAGCAATGGCACATCCGCGAAACTTCATTTCAATGCCAAAATTACTGCCAACAATGGCGAGTACACAGGGATCCATCCTGTCGTGGCCCTCGAATCACACCAGAAGAACCTTCCTTCCTTGATACAGAGCGCAATTGAACATCTTCCATCCTCCGAACAGCATGGAAAACTTATAAAGCCCGATTTCATATCCGTCACTCGCGGTCCTGGCATGCGGGCCAGTCTCAACAACGGTGTTGGTACAGCTAAAGGTCTTGCTCTCGCTTGGAACATCCCAATTGTTGGAGTCCACCATATGCAAGCCCACGCTCTTACACCGAGACTCTGTTCCGCTCTAAAACATGGGAGTGCATCCGACAGCGATTCTGCCATCATGAAACCAACCTTCCCATTCCTGAGTCTGTTGGTTTCGGGTGGCCATACAATGCTTATCCATAGTGCAAGCTTAACATCACACAAAATCCTCGCAAACACGACAGACATAGCGATTGGTGACATGCTGGACAAAGCAGGTCGCTCCATTTTGCCGCCTTCCGTTCTGTCCACGGCCAAGAACACTGCATACGGTGCCCTCCTTGAATCATACGCCTTCCCTGATGGCCATGAAAATTCAACTTACTCACCTCCTAAATCCCGACGCGAAGAATACGAATCCTGCAAGCGACCATCTCCGTTCGGATGGCCATTTCCATTGCCACTCATGGTCGGTGAACATGGGAAGAATGCAAAGTTGGCGACCTTCTCTTTCAGTGGCATAGACACTTACGTCCAGCGTCTTGTCTCGTTAGGCTGGGACCACGGCAGAAACCGGCTCTCACAGACGCCACGAGCCACCCCGATTCCAGACGAAGAGCGGCGATATCTGGCAAAAGAAGCTTTGCGCGTGGCCTTCGAGCACCTCGCCAGCCGCATAGTGCTCGTGCTGGAAGACTTGAAGTCGCAGAACCGCGAGCTCCCAACGACCTTAGTCGTAAGTGGCGGCGTCGCGTCGAACAACTTCCTGCGCCGGCTCATGCGTGCTTTCCTGGCGGCTCGGGGCTTCCCGGACATTGAGATCGTGGCTCCGCCAGTGCAGTTCTGTACGGATAACGCGGCCATGATTGGATGGGCGGGCTTGGAGATGTACCAGGCTGGATTTAGGACGCCAATGGAGTTTGGGACGCTGAGAAAGTGGAGTCTGGAGAATTTGGAGGCTCCTGAGATGGAGGAGGATAGCAGAGATGTGCTCGCGAGATTGAATGATAAGAAGGTTAAAGAGATGGGTGATGGTTCTGGAGAAGAGCCGTCTGAGCGCTGAGAATGCGGTCGTATTAGTTTGATGTCACGTGCCTAAAGTATACAATCCAATCAATCGGGCTGATGTTCCTGCCGGATCGTATCTGCGACATGAATGTTATTCGAGATTCATTGGGCCATAGCGATGAAAGAGGAGGAGAGCAAAGAAAGACAGGTGCACGGCATTCGTGGAGAAATGATTGGAATGGTATGAAAATTAGCCAGAGATTCAAAGTTTGTCCATGTGCGATCTATGTGCGGTGTAGCCATCTATGAAGAATCCCCATATGCGCCGATCCTGCCAACCCACTCCTCGCACCCACGGTTCCTTAGTACCCAACGGCGGCACAGATCTTCTCAGCTGCAGCGTAATGCGCAACATATGCTTCGGGATCCGCGGACTTCTGCACGTCCTGGCAAAGCGTTGGTACGTACATAGTCTCCCAGCCCTTGATGGCCACCATCTGGTCGTAGAACTGCTTGGCGGATCCGGACGGGCTCATGTCGGCCGCAACATTGGGGTAGTAGATGTAGCGCTGCTGGAAGATTCCCAAGCTGTCGTAGTTGTCACCGACCGCGTTGTGCGGATAGTTGAATGATGCCGGCACGGCGTTGTTGGCATAAACAAGCATGGCAGACTGTACAGGATTGAGTGGAAATTAGAGGAACACATGAACGTGAACTGACCTCAGTGAGGCCGGTGGTGACACCAGCGAGACAGCCTTGTTTGCCGAGCTTAAGGGCGTCGCTCTCTTCGATCACTTTACGGCAATTTGCAGACTGGGTTTCATCCAAACCAGGAAGCGGTCCTCCAACGCCTTTGACACAGCACTGGGATTGGAATTAGCTTTTGCAGCTTCAGAGGGAGCATAGAGATTTCGTACCTGGAAATCAGCGGGTCCGGGACAAAAACCAGCGATGTACCCACCACCGGAGCAGGCACTGCTGGTATAGCCACAGGTACCACTTCCGACCTGTAATATAATTAGTATTGAAATGTTGAATGAACGAAAAAACCAACCCACCGGAGTCTTGCAGGTCGTGGCCATTGCGGCAGCAGCCATTGCTAGAGGAAGAGCAATAGTGGAGAAATGCATTTTGGACGATGGGTAGTTGAGTAGACTTTTTGGTAGAAAAAACTGAAGCTTTGGAATTTATCAATTTGATCGATGATGAGAGAAATAAAGAGGAGGAAAAGCGTCCAAATATATAAATATCTTCATGCTAGTTCTGCACTGAGGATGAAGACGGACTAAAGCGAATTTTGCTATAGTGTCACTCTGCAACACCGTATTTTGCGATGCCATTTTTGATATGGTCACCTTCGGTGGTACGAATGAAGATTGGCCACAGTAAATCGTTGCTACAATGTCACTCTGGAACACCGTACTTCGTGGATCTCGTTCTCTGTGGCGGCGATCTCATATTCAGCCGCTTCGATGGCAAGGATGAAGACATCAAAAGAGTTCCTATAATGTCACACTGCAACACCGTATTTTGCGGTGGAACACCGTGTCTTGGAACACGGTGGACCGAGATTCAAGAAGTGTCAGAAAGTCAGATCGCAGGACGCGAAGCTGATACAAGTCACGTGCAGACATGGTGCCTGAGCCATCGGAGCACAGGAGCACAGAGCTGTTGTGCTATTCTATGGCAATTGCGGGCTCACCCGAGGCTGCCAACCCTGTACTTTGCTTCTATTTGCATATTCAACCTTACACTTCGAGACGCCAAGTCAAAAGTTATCTTTTTCGTTCAGAATAGTCGATATGGACGACCTCTTGCTTAGTATGAACGCTGGACTGCTAGCACACTCAACTCTGGACACAGCATGAATCAAATCATTCAGCTATTCGTGGCGCGAAGGTCTATTGGGTCACCGTCTGGTTGCTCGAATACGGGCATCGCGATAGTTTCGTTTCATCGCCTTGTAGGTGGCGAAAGTGATGACCGGCAACTGCCCCACGTAGCAGGGGCTTTCCGCTTCAAATTGAAGAGTTGTCCTTCAGCAAGATCACGATCTCGAGGCTCACAAGCACCAATCATTGGCTTTCGTGGTCGGAAGCTACCATGCACAGTGCCTATGTAACCTCGTGTGGCGTCGGGACCCCACGACTTTCGAAGAGTGGCGCATTTCTACACGAGGTCGCCTTTTTGAGCCTTCAAACACTTGCGACTGCTTCCGTTCCACCACACCTCTCCACCAATGCTTTCATCGCCTTATCCGCATGCGGAAGGTCTCATGACTGTCCATCCTTTGAGTCCGAAGTCCATTTTGTTTGCGTTGTACAAGGCCGCCAATTATGTCACCCAGCACGAATTTCTTGATCGTCCTGGCATATGCGAGAGCAACGGTGATAAACGTTGCGACTTCTTCAATGTTCAAGGTTGATTCAAAGTACGAGGACAAAGGAAAAAGGTATAAGAATCAGTCAATTCCGCATAAGATAGAGCCATCAAGGTCAACCTTCAATAGCTTCTGCAGCAAAATCAAAACCATCAGATCACATACCGTTCATCAGATCAAGTCCATTAGATCAAATTCACCATGAGATTCTCCACGATTGTTTCTGTTCTTTCTACTGTCGCTTTGGCCGTTGCAGTTCCGGCCGTTGAGAAACGTACCGTTGTCAAAGGCTTCGATGTTTCTGACTGGCAGCCTTCAGTTGACTGGTCTGCCGCTTACAAGTCTGGCCTACGCTTTGCTTACATCAAGGCCACTGAAGGCGACAATATCATTGACTCTACGGTGAGTAAATCTTATTCCTTAGTACGTTAGCCACGCTAACGAATTAGTTCTCTTCGCACTACATCGGAGCCACCGACGCTGGATTCATTCGAGGTGGTTATCACTTTGCCCATCCAACAGAGTCCTCCGGTGCTCAGCAGGCCGAGTTTTTCCTGGCTCATGGAGGTGGTTGGTCTGCCGATGGTCGCACACTTCCCGGCGCGCTTGATCTGGAAGTAAGCCTTTCCGGTTGGTCCCACGCCCAGGTCGTGGACTGGATTTCGGACTTTGTCAACACGTATCACGCCAAGACGAGCAGATACCCAGTCCTTTATTTCAGCCCCAGCTGGTGGGAGACCTACACCGGTAACTCAGCCGCCTTTTCAAAGACCTGCCCTCTCTGGCTTGCAGCTTGGGGCTCGTCTCCTGGGCCAGTCGTCGGTGATTGGGCAACTTGGACGTTCTGGCAGTACGCCGATACCAACCCCTACGGAGGCGACTCTGACGAATTCAATGGTGCATTCGATCGTCTCCAGGTCCTCGCCAAGGGTTCTTAGATGGACAAACCGGGTCACCATCCCTACAGCCATTTCGCTGATTAGCTGACAATCTCTTGGAGTTGTATCGGCAGATGTACATAGCTCTCCGGTGTCGTTTCGTTTCTTCTTACTCGTATTTTAGGTAGCACAGGGGTGTATGCGGACCATACAGGTAGACGGGTGACACTTGGATTTGGCAACACAAAACCTAAAAAGCCAAAAGGACGGGAGCGATTGTAGTAGGTCTCACAACGGTTCACTCTCTAGAATTGATTTTATTCCTCCCTGCCTTCTAGCCTTATTTCGTTGCTGATTGTAGTTACCAGAGGAAATTGCTGGTTGATGTTGGTATACGCAGCTCAAGGGAGCTGCGACTTGTGTCGCCAATCAGATGGAAGACGCCCGCATTCCTTGATCTTGTCGATTCGTCTACCGTAAGGTAGAGTACTGTCAACTTCATAATCAACTGAAATCAATGAAGACAACGACATCTTTGCGCGACACTCCTACGAATTACTTCGCCCGTTGAACAGAATCGCTTGCCAAGATGGATCGGCGCTTGTTGGTCGTTGGGCTGAGAGTAATTTGCGCCACAAGAGACCTGCAGACTCAGGTCGTATTTCGAATCTGTACACCCCGGCCTTTGACTGCGAAAAACAAATGTCACCAGATGCTCAGCTCCGTCCTGCCTAACCTTTAGTCGCAAACCTTCGGTGTTGGCCAGAACTCTCTGATAATTCCTCAATGATATTGCAAATACTGGTGAAGAGGTTGTGGTAAGTCTTGGTCGCATTCTCCAACGCGAAATGCTATGCGCGTCCGTGCCAATTCACTAACAGCTTCCTGAAGAGTTTCGAATGGTTAACGAGCGCCGATGCGCCATGACTCCTAATACTTCTCGCGAGTGATGGAACAAGGGGAAGAAACATGTCGAGCGTAGGAAGCAATCCTCCGGAAGAGCGCCATAAACAGCTTGCCAAAGCCGCATCGAGTGGGCAGGAGAAGAAGATTCGAGAGCTGATCGAGGGCGGAAAATGGGTTTCGCAATTGGATCGTGACACATTACGACGCGCTCTTCAGAGCATCGCAGCTTGGGGAAACCTCTCGATCTCAACATTCTTGATTCAGCATGGTGCAGAAGTGAACAAAAGGAGGGACCATGAGATCTCGGCATTGTTTAGAGCAGCGGAGAATGGGAGGACCGATGTTGTCAAGATGCTGCTTCAACATGGCGCTGATACCTCTACAACAGATCGGTATGGTCGGTCTGCGCTTCACCTCGCATCTATAAGGGGTTATATCGATGTCGCAAGAGAGCTTCTCAAAGCAAAGGCGAATATTGATGCGCGAGATCGCGATGGACAAACGCCTTTAATCCATCTAATAGCTGGCCAATATGAATATGCTGATAAGAATGCTGACTCCAAAACCCTCCCCTCGGCTCGCAGACCCGGTATTCAATCGCAACGACGTATTTGGACCAGGGAAGAGAAGGACCCATTGGATGAAGACATGGCTGAGCTTCTTTTACAACACTCGGCCAACATTGAGGCCCAAGACAATACGAAAAGAACTCCATTGCAATGGGCTGTCGCTACTGGAAAGATTGAAATGGCTAAACTTCTTCTATCAGGAAAGTTTGCCAAGAAGGCAGATGTGGCAGCAATGAATGACAGGGGACGGAATTCACTACACCTTGCAGCCGAGACTGGACGTGACGACCTCGTTAAGCTGCTGTTGACCCATGGCGCCAATCCAAAGGTTGCCAGTGACGGAGGCTGGACTGCTCTCCATAATGCCGCCCAGGCCGGTGCAGTGGGTTCAGTTTCTTTGCTTCTGGACGCCGGTGCAGATGTCAATGCCGAATTGTCGAATCGCATGACTCCTCTACACTGGGCAAGCTACAATGGACGCCTCGATGTTGTCAAACTTATTGTCAAACGGCCGGAAACAAATATTTTCGTCAAAGATTCATTTGATCGAACTCCTTTACTTTGTGCAGCCGAGCGGAATCATGACGAAGTGTGCATCACTCTATCTCCCGGAAAGACTGGAGACAAGATTAGAGGTGCAGCTAGGACTGCATGTGAGAAATTCGAAGCTACAGTTGTTGACTTCGGCATGGATCTGCGGGAAGGAAGGCAGCGAGTGTTCAAGTACCCAGTGTTCGAACTTTTGTATGGCTGGGATGAGAATCTCAACAAACCTCGCGTTCCTCTCCTGGTCAAGAATATTAAACACAGACCAGCATTTAGATGGGTCCATTTGCCGTCAAATAACGTAGGTGAAAGCCCAAAACGTCTATCTAACTGGGGTCGACTAACTACTTCTAGGTTGCCTGGCTTGAGGTATTACCAGCTCTTCTCTATGAAATCTGTAACTCAATCCACTGACCAAACAAGACTCTGCTAGCGAAGTTCTTCGTCGAAGCCGGACATCGTGATATCGACGACTTCAAAGCTCTACAGCGTGCTCTTAATCAAGAACACAGAGGCCCGCAACCACATGCGTACTTTATGAGACCTAGTTGCCAGAAGATACAATTTCATCACTATCCTTCCAAGCCTCTAAATCCTCCTGATAATCCCACAGAGCAACCAATTCCAATTATCGTGGAACCACCGCTTCCAGCTTCGACCAGCTTACCCGAAACACCGAAGCCACCGAACGCCCCCAGCGATAAGGAGAGTAAAGAGCATTCACCCAAGCCTGAGAAGCAGAAGAAAAAGACGAATGCTGAGAAGTTTGCGGAGAGACATTCGAAGAAGCCCCTCAAAGTTGGAGATGGCAAGTTGCCGAAACCAAATAAGCAAGCAAAAACTCCTGAGAGAAATTCAAGATCTCCAGGAAGGATGATGAAAGTCTCTGGAGGAAATAGTAAAATTGTACTCTTCGTAGGTAATCGTGTCTTCTTTATAGTAACGAGCACTAAATTGCGCAGATTCCATTCCTACACTACGAAACCGAAGAAAAGCGAATGAAAATGGGTCATGTTATTAACCGGACTCAATATCATGATAAACAGAACCGGGTTCAGAGTGCATCATATTCACCAACCGCAGATGATGCTTTAGTCGAAGCATATTTATGTAGCTCGCTACCGCTCCATTTACGGCGAACACTGGCTGAATATTTCAATCACGGCACTGATACTACCGATCGGGATCGCCATCAAGTTGTCTATCGCTATTGTAAGAGAGAAGGACTCGAACCAAAACTTTTGATGGTAGACCAGTGTTGGCTCTGGATCCTTGGTAATGAACTGGTTGTGACCTGCTTCGCACAGCGCTGGGAGCAGCCCAAAAATGACCCACTCAACGTGCTGGATGGAATTATTGAAGATATGAACGCGAAGACCCGGCCTCCAATTAAGTCTGTTTACGACTTGGCCATGCTCATTGCTAGTCGCTGTTCCGGTATGTTTGATCGTCACCGCCTTGATATCGATTACCACTTCATGGATATGTTCGAATCCTCGATCGGGAATGTCACTCACGATGAGTCACGTCTCTTCTACCGGTTCAATCGTGCTTCTGCGGCTGCAGGGAAATGGCTAGAAGTTCATCGAAGCCCTAGAGGACTTGGCATAGGCACGAATGTGTCGGATCGAGACCCGCGATTCCAAGATGCTCTGCTAGACATAGGGGCTGAAACGAGGCTATTAGCGGAGATCAAGGACATTCGACATGAGTTGATGATGATTCGCATGATCTTGGTCCATCAGTATCAAAAATTGCCGGACTTTACAGATTTCCTCAGCGAGGAAGTGGGTAAAAAGTCCGATGAAGCGTGGGAGATTCGAATACGCTCCAAGGAACAGCTCAAGATTGTTAAGATGCACATCGATGACGTTGATCGCATGGACCGCCAGGCCGAAGGTATCCACAAGTCGTTGTTGAACCTGCTCGACTTGAAACAAAAGCATGCCAACGCGTTCGAAGCCCGCTTTGGTCGTGATCAGGCTGCATTCAGCGCCAAAAGCAGTAAGACTATCATGGTTTTCACAATCGTCACAATCGTCTTCCTGCCACTAAGCTTCATCGCCGCCTTTTTTGCCATCAACATCCAGGAGTTCCCGAAAGCTTCCGATGGCAGTCAAGCACTTCCTCTCGGATACGTATCCAAGTACACGTTTGGAATTGGGCTTACAATCAGCATACCCCTTATTGCGCTTGCCTTTGCGGTTGATGATATTGTGGAATTCCTACCGCGGCTGGTGGGAAGAGCGGTTACACGCCTGAAGCAAAAGAAGCTAGGCGATGATAACGGCGACGATGGATTGGAGAAACCATTATCTCGTCCATCCAAGTATGTGGATGATGGTAGGCTGACGTTTGAGAGCGTGCGAAGTAAGGGTATTGGATTCGAAAGAGACTTGTCTCCGGACTTGAGAAGCCACAGTCGAACTACGCAAATTTCGTGGGCAGAACAACTCCACGAAAGAGGACGGACAGGATTGAGCAACGACCTTGAACGAGGGCGTGCTATGAGATTGTCGGTGGAATAAAAGACTCTGAAATGACAATAGACAAAACAACGAGCATCGTATCACTGACGTTATGAGGTGTCTATAGAGAAACTGCATAGGACGCTGTTAGCTGCAAACCATATTAATTCCGTCGAAAGGCCTAATTGATTTGGTCCTCGGATTTCTTGCTCTTTGATTGAAGTTAATCAGCTTCCCATATCAGTTGCGTTCGCTATGGTGGTAATATGCTATAGCAGACGGCAATGTCCGGATTCGTCAGACGGTTTTCGAGGTGGCGGCAAACCTTGATATGGTGTGATGAATAAACTGACGCATCGAATTTCTCTTCCTTTCTTCATCTCTTAAAGTCTCTTACAGGAGCACTCATAGGAACGAGAGAATGCCCTGACTTGCAATCGCTCCCCTGTGAATATTTTATCAATCGAGGAGCTTTCGGCTTTTTCTTCGAGCTGCCTAGCCATTATGGATAGTAGCATTGAAAACGAGGATGATTCTATGTCGGACGCCGTCATTTCCAAAAGAAAGTCGATCTTAATCAAATTATATGCGTCTCACTTTCTATCATACTGGAATTCTAGGACCTTCGAATTTGGAGCTGTACTCTTTCTAGCGGCTATATTTCCGGGTACCTTACTCTACGCTTCCATCTACGCACTTGGACGATCTCTGGCTGGCACCCTTCTCTCGTCCCGCCTTGGCGGTTATGTGGATCGCTCAAACAGACTGGTAGCTATCCGGTATTCGATTGTCTGGCAAAGATTACCTGTGGCAGCATCATGCGGATTGTTCTTGTTGTTGCTGTCATTCCGCAGCTCCCTTACCTTCTGGATTTGCTTCCCGGCTGCAGTGATACTAGCTGGCTTAGAAAAGTTGGCTGCTATTAGCAATACTATCGCAGTTGAGAGAGACTGGGTCATCGTTGTGGCGGATGCAACGGAAACGGAGAGAGTGACTCTCAACGCCACCGTTCGAAGAATCGATTTGACATGCAAGCTTCTGGCTCCAATTGCCGTGGCCCTCATCGACGCTTACTGGACGACAGCAGCAATATGGACAGTCCTGGTTATAAACACAGGTTCAGCTTTCGTTGAGTACATTACCATTGCCCAAGTGTATACCAAAATCCCCGAACTTGCGTTCAAACAGTTATCTTCAGGTGACGAAGCCGAACCTGATCAGAACAGTGGCGTTCTCATGGGATCATGGATCACCGAAAACATCCATCCTTGGAAAGAGTACTTCTTGTCGTCAACATTTCTTGCCTCCTTCTCTCTATCCCTCCTCTACCTTACCGTTATCAGCACAGGCGTACACTGGCAGACATATATGCTATCCCTTCAATTCTCAGGACTGAGTATCGCCTTACTCCGAATGGCAGCAGTAATGTCCGAACTCAGCGCCACAATCTTCGCACCTATGCTTATGCGACATATTGGACCAATACGCTCAGGCCTCTGGAGCATCAATTGGCAGGTGGTATGGCTCGCTTTGGCCATCGCTGCTTTCTTGACGATTACTGGCTATGGAAAAGTTGCAGCAACAGGCCTCACGACCGGCATAATCATGAGCAGGATGGGTCTTTGGGGCTTTGACCTCAGCGTGCAATCTATCGTTCAAGAAAGTGTACCCGCCCATGTCAGAGCAAAGTTCTCCTCGTGCGAGATGGCGCTGCAAAACTTCTGGGAGATGCTGTCGTTTGCCGCAACGATTGCCTTCCCGCGACCAGATCAATTCAAATATCCAGCTGTCGTTAGTTTCTGTGCAGTTTTTAGTAGCGCGGCTTGCTTTGCGGCGTTTGCGAGGAAAGAAAGGGGCCACTTGATCCATCTTAGCCACTGTCTAGGTGGTGAGAAAGACAGGTATAGTCGTATACCAGATGAAGAGCAGGTAGAGCTTATGCAATCCTCAGCTAGCGCTAGTCCTGCGGAGAGTTTAGAGAACCAACAGCAAGAAGATATGTAGAATTAGGCATCTAGCACCATTAAACAGATCACCTGGATCACGAAATGCGCAATCTCAGTCGTTCAAGTCATTTCACAGCTGAACCTCGACGCTCTACCACTGGATATGAGTCCTTCCCATATGTGGCATTCAACATTACGCTCCCAGATATTGATCCATCCTCAAGTCTAATCCAGGTCTCAATTTCTTCAAACAATGTATCCTCCTTCATCAATATCTGCCTACTTCCTCGCACCCAGTCTCCATATCCACCATAACCGCTATGTCGACCGAAGCAGTGGAAGAGCCCCATCTTTGACTCGTCTTCATGCACCTTCTCACCAGTCCACTTATAGCACCAATCGTTACCATGATCATGGCCCGAGAATGTTGCAAGCAACCCTGGAGTGTTCAAGATTGCGGAGACGAATGATTCATCGCCTTCTTGTGCTGCAACTGGCACATCATCGTTTATTCCTGGCTCTTTGGAAGGATCGACGCCTTGAGATTGTAGTTCCACCATCGTGCTCGGCGGAATGTGGAAGAATGCGAGCGAAGGGATGATCTTGTCATAGTTTGCGGCAATGCGGACGCTAGTTTCCTTGAACCAGGCGATCGCGCTGTCGTGCACGACCTCTGGAATACCCGCATCTTCGGCTGAGCTGGGGACCTGAAATTTCTTGCCTCCTCGGCTGTCAAAGAACCACAGCATTAATGCTGGAGTATTAGATGACGAATCAGATGGGTAGACGGGAACATAGAAGTTCGTTATGCCAGCGTCCCCCGGTAATGAGATAAGTTGGGTGAGGCTCAAGAGATAAGAGTTCTCCCTTCCGAAAAGAGCAGCTCTAGAGAGATTGAAGTTGCTGTCGTGGTTACCATATGTCGACGCCCATGGAATGCCTCTTTCGACCAGTGGTGCAACGATGAGGTCGAAATAGGCGGTCGAATTCTCTAGGTAAGTGGCTTCTCCTGCAATCAAATCGCCGTTAAGAACAACGAGCTGAGGAGATTCTACGTCAAGAATTGAATTCATCACGCGAGTCGAGTTTATATCCTGAACCGGGCCCCAGACTATATCCTCAGCTATTAGGCACGTTAGACTGGAGAGAGCCATTCTACATATGCTATGTACGTACCTTCGCCATAATGCAAGTCTTCAAATATAACAATTCGAAAAGTGCCATCCTCTTGGAAACGGAGTGTCAGGTCCTTTGGTGAGTTTAGAGAGATATCTTCCGCAGTGGATGAGCTGGTATCCCCAGTTTGAGAGATTTCCCCATCGGAGAAGCGTAGAAATAACTTAAGATACAGCCAAAATGAGATGAAAGTAGTAAATAATGCCACGAGAATGAAGACGGCCCGGTTAATCTTGAAGGCCATTGCGAGGAAGCCGGACGATCAGTTCAGTGATGTGCTGAAAGATGAAACTCCATCGGAATAGTCAGCCCTCATAGCAAATGGTCATACTCTGATGCTCCAATCCACATAATGAGGGACGATAGAATGAGAGGTAGGAGGTTGAAATGGTTCGCTCTCGCTTCGTCGAAAGCACGTCGTCAGAGAGGTGGGGTGGCGTTGGAATCGGCTTCGGCATCCTCTTGACGAGTATGAGCCACTTCCGGGACTTCGACTCTTTGACCTGCTTTACTTTCGTCTGCCTGTACAGTTTGTTGGTAAACGGTGAATTGAAACTTCTTGCTCTGGAGTTATCCCAAGTAGCTTGTCCACAATCGCATAGTGCCTCAAAATTGCAAGATGGCAGGAGAAGGAAGATGGACTATTCGACAGGCATCTCATGGCTATAAACTTAAATTCATTCATCTTCTCAGACTGAAGCCTGCAATAGCTTCCAAATTATCCAGTGAGTCGCTCCCATGAGGACGCGAGGTAATACTCCATGCTACAACGCCGTCAACACCAGTCCACGTCCACCGAACTCCATGTATAATGGCCAAGTTACTCGTTTTCTTTCTTAATCTCTTCCGCCGGCTTATCATCCAAATGCTTCAACAGAAAGCTTCGCTTAAAGTACGTGTTAGGATGTGCTATAACATCCAACTCACTTGCATTCCAAAGCCCTTCGTCTTTTACCCTCTTGATCTCCCTTTTGTGAGTTGATTCGAAAACCCGGTTACACGCGACATGGTATCTCTGCTTTCCTACGTCCTCTCTCACACCCTTCAGGACTTCCCTGTCATTCACACCAGTCTGTTGCAATAACGCAACGAGATTATCCGGAGTGAAGGTCCGATATGGACAGCCGTGAGTCTGACCGGCACCCGGAAGTGCCTCAGTGAGCAGCTTCTGGCAGGAGTACGGTGTGTACCCACGTCCGCGCCTGTTTGCGTCTCCACCCACGTCTCCGTAAGCGTGCCGGATGTTGTACCTGTACTCCTTTGCAAATTTCTCGTCCGTGATGAGCTTAAAGCTGCGCCGCCAGAACAGAATACAGTCTTCGAGGCTGAGGCCTAGGCCTTTGAGGAACAATGTGTACTGAAGGCGACCGTAGTGCTTAAGATGGGAATTCTGACGCAGCGTTGTGTGAAGATGTGACATGCAGAGCGGGAAATGCTGTGACAACGCGTCGATATTGGAGGCATTAGGGTGAAAATCGCCTGCTAACGTAGAAGAGGAGTCGTACGCGACGTCTGGAGCGGTGAACGATCGCGACAAGTGCGTGAGGATTGGTGAGAGACGATCGTCTTCGTCGAGACGTGGTAATGCACGCGCCGTAAGCTCGAGCGCAGAGTCAAGCCGTCGAGTGAATTCCGTGACAACAAGACTCATTTGCTCACGCAGCGGCACATATGCTGTTCCGCGTTTGAGCAGTACCCTTCGCGATTCCACGAGCTCAGGTACTTTTTCCCACTCTACTTTGAACCATCCTTCTTCTTCGCCCTTTCGTCCCACACCGGTTGCAGCGCGTAAATCGTCGCCCAGCTCGAGTTTCTCTTTTTCACCTACCATTTCCCACGCGAAGTCGAGACTATTCACAAAGTCCTGCCGTTCCCGCGCGTCATCATCCTTGTAGCGAAGTCGAAAAAGCATAGTTTCGAGTCTGGAAAATCGGCGCCTGAGATCCTCGGTAGCGGAGAATGCCAGACGGAGGATGAAGTGTGAATAGTGGTCTTTTCGTCGTTCATCTTGCAATGCGGAGGATCGTGAACTGTTTGCATGAAGAGGAAGGTGCTTCTCTAGAAGGGGCGACATATAAGTAGCGGTCTCTTCTGGAGACCGATTGCGAAATGCACATGTCTCAAGCTCCGAAAGTACTGTACTTGACGTTAGGACGATACCCAACAAGCGGATTATTGGAATACTGATGTAAAACTACACGACTGTGGAAGAATCGGATATCAATATAAAATCTGTACCTTTCAGCCGGCTTATGGCCCATTCTTCGAATTCCTCCAAGGTAATCTCAGCAGTTGGAGGTAAGCTGTAGAAGTTCAACCGGTGCGTGTAGTCCTGCGGCTGGAACGCCGGTTCGGCGAATTGACGCTTCTTTGGATCTAAAGCTGATCGCCTTTTGGGGTCAATTCTGGCATGCTGTGACCGAATCATGGTGGGTTGTTTGTCAGTTGCAAGTCAAAGTTGAGCGGAGCATCTTCTTCTATGCGCGTGCGGAACCATCAACGCGACGCGTCGAACCGATGTTTAGCCGCCACTTTGACTTCATTCCATGTTCTACCTGGCACTGATTTCTCTCAATTGACGACTTTCGACCAAAGAACAGTGGCGTTTTTGGCTTCTTTCATTAAACTGAATCAATCTATCGCTCTATTCAATGCTTTCAATCATATCGCGGAGGAAGTAATTACATCCTGAGACCTCCGTGTCCATCCAGAGCACTTTTGTCCATTTGTTGTTTGCGGTTTACCCAGCATCGCTCCATTTGACGATAAACCTCATGAGCTTTGCTCCCAGACTAATGCCTAAATCCAATCATCCCTCGACGCTCGGCGAACCAAGGCATGGATTACTTTGTCCAAGAATTCTCTGTGTTGGTCCTGCAACTCCCCCTGGACTCCAGCCGACGTTCCTTTCAGCCCGCCAGCTACATCGATATCCCCACCTGATTGTTCTCGGTCGCCGTGCCTTCGTTCTCGGAGTCGGGACCATTTTTTCATCAGATATGGTGGCGGGTGCTTTCGATACAAGCACTAGGGTCTGAATTCTCACCTTAAGGTACCTTATGCTTAAAGTACGCCGCAGCTTTGAAATCCACTTAACCTAGCTTCTCTTCCTGGCCAGTAACTTCGAATGCGGACTTTCTGTTTAATTTTTTTTTTTTTTTCAGGAGTTGCTTGGAGCCTTGTCGCGGCTCTTCAATATTCAAAAGCGAAGAATGTAACAGGAAGTTACATTTGATGACCGCATTCAAGCGTGATTGGCATGAAAGCTAAGGCATATCTAGTGCTATTCATTTCTAGATCTAGTATTGGGCTGTTGTAGCTTATCTATTATCATGACTTCGAACTCACGACGCAGTTGCCGTGTCTCGAAGAGGTAGAGTTGAACTTCTTCCGGTGCTTACACCAGAAGCCAGTAACTCCAATCGGGAAGCTTGAATCCGATGTTTCTTCATCACCTCAACCCACTCCGCCTTTTGATCTTCTTTACCTTCTAGTTCTGCATCATTTTCTTCTTCCTCTACAACTTTCTCCTTGTCTCTTTCGTGAAGCTCCTCTTCTAACAGCGCAAGCATCATGCTAAAATCCCCACCTAGCCTGCCCAGCGAGCCCGCGCAGTAGAGTACTTGAGTCATCAAACTATCTCTTGCAGCCTTATCCGTCACATTTGGGAGATACTCCTTCAGAATTTCAAAGAGTATTTCCACTAAATGCATCGTGAATGTGGCCAATGGAGACGGAATTGGTAGGAGTCTATCGCCATCTGTTGAGTTGGCTTCCTTTGAGCTACTCGATTTCGATGCGGGTAATTGATCAGGAGAGGACGAGTCTGGTACCGGAAGTGCTGATGGGAAGACGCTGCGATACATTGACACAATTGCAAAACTCTGTTCCCGGAAGATTTCAACGTAGCGCTTTAGAAAACGTTCCGTCTGCTGACCAAGTCCGCTTTGTACACCTCCTTTGCCACTCAGACTTTGTTGTTCAGCTCGTTGACGCTCTGTATCCTGGTCCGCAAGTTCTCTCAACGGTTCCAGCGCGTCGAGCATAGCAACCAGATTCTTCAGCCTGCACACCAAGAATAAAGCTCCGAGTGCGCCATCTGTGTTACCGAAGCCGATAGCCCCTAAATTTGGCCGCTTGTTGGTAGTTGGCGAAAGGAAAGATGCGGTCTTTTGTGTTGCAAGATGTTCATCCAGTTCTGGTGCAACTCTTCTCAACCAGCCAATCGTTCTCATAGCGCTCGCCAGCTTCAAACCCGATGCCTGCAAGCTCGTGATGAGTTGGGTTGTGAGTTGGCGCATCTCTACGTCTGATTGTACCGCAATACTCTGGATAAGTTTCGACTCCGGATATAGCGATTTCAATCGTTTGATATGTGCATGTAGATCAAGTGCAGATGCGTAGTTGGCGGCTGCGGGTCCTGGAGGAGTCGTGCCACCTTTTGCAGTTGTAGATTCAGATGGGGTTGACTGCGTGGATGAGGATATTGAACTGCTGAGAAGAGTGGGAAGATCAAGGACGGAGGAAATGCGATCGGCATTCTGAGATAAGAGCAGCGCCCTTTTACGCCTTTTGAGGATTTCGTTTGGTTCATCATCTTCAGAGGTTACCCGTTTGTACTTCGCAGCGAACTTTGACGAGGTAGATTCTAACGAAGGGATTGCCTCATGTAGAGATTGGGCGTTTTGATGGAGCTGAGGAATAGACGACGATAGGCTAGATATGTGGGAAGTCGCCTCTATTATGGACTTATGGGAGCGCTTGCTGAGTACTTGGAGAGAGCGTAGGAGAGTGTGCGAAGAGTGCTGTAGGGATGCAGGCTCGATGGTTGTAAGGTCAGCGACGGAGAGCGTAGTTAGTCTGGTTAGGTAGCTTAAGACAGTTGGATCGGTGGAGAGAGGCCGGACGGGAGTGTCGAGAGAGTCAAAGTAGGGGGTAAGCAGCTCATACAGCGGATCGGCCATTGCGAACCTGCACAATGGTGTGTTAATTGACTTATATGACAGCTGAAAATGATAACCTATTTGGAGTTTTGGTGTTGAAATTTTTGGCGGGGATGCTTGACGCCTTGCCGCCTTGCGTTCCTGCTGTTGCGTTCCCGCATTTCACTGACAACACGAAAGCGCGTCTTTAACTTGCACGCGCGGTGATTGTATACAAGCTTCAACCGGCACAGCAATGCGCTGTCTCTCGCAGCATGTCCAAGTCACTCGAAGAACGCGTCGACTATGCAGTCTCGCAATTGATCGAGCGTACTGTGCCTATCTATCCCGAAGACGACGAAGAGCTTTCCGAACAGCGCGTGGATGAAGCCTACCATTTCGCGCGTGAGCTGCTCGGACGGTATGTTCCTTGGAGTGGACATAGTGGATATGTTACTGATTATATTAAAGCGCTGGCGATCCTGCTGTTGCTGCCGATGTACACCATGCTGCCGATTTGATCAAGAAGAAATGTGGGTGCATCCTTCTCTTACTCCGTTACTGCCACTAACGCGCTGTTCCTGCAGTAATCCGAGACAATGCTCCTGAAAAGGCCCTCAAATTCTCTCACCTCTATTCTCGACTACTCTCGCAACCAGTCCTTAACCAGAAATGGGCCATGCTCTACTTCCTCTACCAATTATCAGATCCACAGCCGTCTACAGCTCTAAGAGAAGCGACGCCCTCTGCTTCGAACAGACAACCAAATCGTCAGCCGATGCTGGAGTCTGTACGGGAGTCAGAGTCTCCAGAACCATCTACAAAGCGAGCACCAGAGCGGCAATTCGACGTCAACAGTCCTGCTTTCAACGAAGCCTTCGCGAATGCAGGTCTTCTGAGACTTCCACAGACGAGCGGGCCAGATGCGCCTGCAAAAGAAAGGCCAGTCTCGCGAACCAAACGAGATCGACCAAAGGAAAGCAAAGCATCGGTCGGCGAAACGGAAGCGGAGGCTCCGCCAGATCCAAAGAACTATCCCAACTACTCCTCACTCGAACCTTCAGAGCCGTCCCTATTGCGTGACCTGCCTTTCACCCTCCAAGGACTTTCCTCAACCAATTTGGTATTCTCTGATTCTAAAACCCTACAACTCCCAAAGACGCTCCCAGTCCCTCTCGTTAGTCTACTTCACGCTCTTGCCGAGCCATGCCTCCTTTACAAGAATCTCTCCGACTTCGTCGAGTCTTCGGACGGAGGGTTGATCGGGCAGTCATTTCGCTCTGCCCTCGGTATAGAGCTCCGTGCATACCTCGGACTTGTGGCGACTCTCGAGGGCCAAATACGACGAGCATTGGCGCAATTATCCGAATCAGAACCCCGTCAAGGAATCGGCAAAGCAGGTGTGACCCTCAAGCGTTGCGTAATCTGGACACGCGAGGCAACGATGGGTCTTCGTCTCATGTCTCTCATGGTCGAATCATCAAAGTATAAGAAAGGAGGCCAAATAATTTCGGCCATCCACTCGTTTTCTTTGACCCATGGCGATCCTTTCGTGAAAACTTTCGCTGAGAGGCTTTTATCTCACGTCACGCGACCATTCTATGCCATGCTGCGACAATGGATCTACGATGGTGAACTCTCTGATCCATACCAAGAATTCTTCGTTCTCGAGTCTGCGGACAAACTCGATGACTCGAGCGGTGATAACAGCCGCAAAGGTGCAGCCACCAGCGTCTGGGAAGAGAAGTACAAACTTAACTCCGCCATGGTACCCTCTATAATCAGCGACACCTTTGCGCAAAAGATCTTCCTCATAGGTAAATCATTGACTTTCATACGCCATAGCTGTTTAGACGCGGCATGGGTGTCTACGTATTCTCGTACCCACTCCCGTGAACTCCACTACGGCGACACGTCGCATCTCGAGCGTTCCATTGACGAAGCCTACGCCACAACGATGGCGCGGCTGATTGACCTTATGTCGAGCAAATTCCAGCTCTTCACGCATCTGCAGGCCCTGAAATCATATCTCCTCCTTGGAGCCGGCGACTTCATCGCCATCCTTCTCGAATCACTGTCCAGCGCTCTCGACCGGCCGGCAAATACTCAATACCGCCATACGCTCACAGCTCAATTAGAGCACGCTGTACGGAATTCGAATGCGCAATATGATGACCCGGACGTGTTGAGGAGACTTGACAGCAGGATGCTCGAACTTAGCCATGGTGAGATAGGATGGGACGTTTTCACACTGGAATACAAAATCAGCACTCCAGTCGACGTTATCGTTACACCCCACGCCTCCAAGCAATACCTCAAAATCTTCAACTTCCTTTGGCGCGTGAAACGCGTTGAGTACTCTCTGAACAGTACGTGGCGTAGGTGTCAAACAGGTGCGCGAACCTTCCTGAGAAGCGTAGAAGACAAAGTTGGCGCGGACTGGAAGGCAGCACGAGTCGGCATTGCAGAGATGGTGTTTTGGACGGAACAGCTGATGTACTATGTCTTGTTTGAGGTGATCGAGTCTTCATACGCTGAACTTCTACGTGACATGAAACGTGAGGGCAGCACACTGGATGACCTGATCAAAGCTCATGACAAGTACCTCCTCTCCATTACGCGGAAAGGTTTACTCGGCGGTGGGACGAGCGGTGCGGATTTCACAGGCCAGCTTCACGGATTGTTAAAGACCATTTTGGCATACAGAGACGCCGTCGATCAGCTGTACTCCTTCTCTATCGCCGAATTCACACGACGGCAGGAAGTCAGCGCTAAGATTGAGAACCGCACCTCTGCTGGGAAATGGGGATTGACTGAACGAGACGAAGAGGATGCGCTGTCCTCGTCAACGCCCGGTCTACCGTCCAACATCAAGCGAAGCGTAAACGAACGCGACACCGAATCCCCTTTGCTGCCACTTCCGTCTGGTTTGGCGACAGGTCTCGCCGAAGAAGATGTTTTGAACGGCTTACGACAACGTTTAACGGCCTTGGCGGGAGACTTCAAAGCCAGGGTCAATGTGCTGCTGGGTGATTTGATAGGGCAGCCGGATGCGGATATGAGATGGCTAGCCATGGTCATGAACTTCAACGATGTTTATCAGCCTGTGAGAAGAAAGAAGAGAGTTGCTGGTGGTGCGGAGAAGAGCGCAATTAAGACCAAGGAACGCGAGAATACAGGATTAAGTGTCGATAAGGGGAAAGGCAGGGTAGTTTCGTAAAGAGGACAGTTGGGTTCTGAAAAGGGTAACTGGCGCTGCGTGATAGCAAAGCATAGCCTCGGGTACAAGGTTGGGCAAATGAGACCATTTGGCATGAAATTTAGTATGATAGTGTAGTTCCGTTACTAGCAAATCGATCCATGATTCTTTCAAGATCAATTGCAAAATGGAACGGTTGTGAGAGAGAAGGCTGTCGAATTTTGATAGGCCGAGGACTGACTCCGCAGCTCCAACCTCGTGTCATCTCCAGCTTCACCAAAAAATTTCCCTTGACTCGCCATTGAATTTTCAGCACCAATAATTGTGATGATAGCTCTACATACTGTAAAGTCTCCATACCTTCGCCCATCATTCAGACCCCTTGTGCAACTCCGAGCTCTCTCAACTCTCCCAAATAACCCACATATAGTCGGTACAATCCGCCGCGACGCTTAGGTCTCCCAGCTCACACCGCAACAGTACTACTTCTCCGACCCATCCAACCCATCTCTCAAGCTGCTCACGTATCTCCCGACCAATCCTCCCAACCCAGCGCTCTCCATCGGCCGCACATCCACGATCCCACCCACGCCATCAACCTTCCAAGCAAACCCACCCTTCCTCCCCATCCTGCACTCCGTCCTGCGGCACCACGCGCCCGACGACCCCGCCGTGCGCGCCCAAGCCGCAGCCTACGCCTCGCAAGCAGGGAAGACGTTCATCCCGGTGCACCACGCTGCAGGGCAGTCGCAGCGGACCGGCGGCCACGCGGCGACGGGGTCGGGCGCAGGCCCGACGGCGTCGCAGGGCGGAGCCGGCGGCGCCGGCAGGGGCGGCTGGATCCACGTGTCGGATGCGCGGCGGCCGCCGGACTTCGGCCGCATCGCCGACCCGGACGACATCTTTGGGTCGCTGGAGGTGGATGGGCGGGGCGAGTTTGTGAGCGGGGACGGGGCGCCGCTAGGCGCGTATCAGGAGAGCGGCACGTACAGGGTTGTTACTGGGGATGGGATCTTGGGCTTGTCGGATTTCTTGAGGGAGAGGCTGGTGGAGAGGTTGAGGGAGTTGGAGAAAGAGGAGCGGTGATGCGGTTGTGAGGTTGATGGAGCAATACTGCATATGGGACTCGATACGTCCTCGTCCAAAATAATGTACCAGTAGTGTAAAGGAATTTGGCTGTTTGGATTATCTATACCTAGGACTTGGCCATCACGATTTCAAGATGCTATGAAATCACCAAAGTTGGCCCACATTGGCAGCAAATGTAAATCCTTCTAATCTCACTTTTCTCTCCATAATCCTCTGCGGATACCTTTTGTCTAGACCCATTCCGTATTCCCAAACGTTGTGGCGTCGTTGCTCGTCGATTCATTCTTTGCCTACATCAAGACTGCGCACCGAGAACAGCATTCTATTACCACGTTAAGAAAAGCCGCGTGGCTGGACACAAAGAAGCTGCGAGACTTACTCGTGCTACATCGTACAGAGGAGTTATCCCTGTCCAATGCTTGAATTGATACACGCCCTGTCCAACCAACACCTCAAGTCCATTCACCGTCTCCCAACCAGCATCTATGGCAAGGTACATCAGTGGAGTCTTGGGTGGCCTGTACGCCATTTCCAGGAGTATTTTTTCGGTGGGTAGGCCGGGCTTGGGGATCGGATCAGCTATCTCCTTTTTTACTGCATCATTACCATCGGTGCCGTTAGGTAGGGATGAGACTAGAGTCGCGGAAGACTTGCTGGAGGGCGCACCCTCTTCGAAGATAGTACAGAGTATTTCGCGCATCTCAGTTGGGATAGGATCTGTCGCAGGGATGGAGCCAATGGCAACTGACGGCATTTTGATTTCCATGCTCAGAAGTGCTTCGACCGAAGGAATAATGCGAAGGTCGTATTCCGCCGGGAAGCTCTGCACCAATGTCTGTAGTTTCTCATTAGATCGTCCTACCATGTAAATGGGTGAATAGGCCATGCTATGCAGCGCATATATAGCAGCTCTCGCAGTGCCTCCACCGCCAATAACCAAACCAGACTGTATAAAGAGACCACCTTGAGCACCGGCGTTACGAAGGACTAGGACCATGCCTTGCCAGTCCGTGTTGCGGCCGACGAGCTTTACTTTTGTGCAGCCTGAGGAATCTGTATACTCTTCGGGGACAATGGTGTTCATTGCGCCAATCACTTTGACGTCGTCACCAAGTTCATCCATAAGAGGAATGATGTCTTGCTTGAACGGCATGGTTACACTCGCGCCACCGAAATCTGGCCTTCTGATGAGCTCTTTGATGGACTCATCCACAAATGGCGTCTCAAAGAGACTATAGTGATGTGGTAGTCCAGTTTCAGCGAAGAGTGCATTGTGCATTGCCGGAGACCGAGATTCAGAGATTGGAGTTCCAAAGATGAAAAAGCGCTTTGGTGTGAGGGTACCATGCAAAGACAAGCCTAGTCGGATCTGCTTCGCGGACAACTGCCCTGGAGCTGAGGCAGAAGTGAGTTTTTCATGAGTTACTGGAGTCATGAATCCATTGTCAATCCGACTAAGCCTGCCAAGCTCACCCATGTTGATTGCAATCACGGGGACATCGTGCTGCTGAGCTGCCCACTCTTTGAAAGTTGCTAGGTGGTAGTTGTCTTGGTATGATTTAGCAACACCAACGAGCTTAATCACATCTCCATACTGAAGGGCCTTATTGTAGTGTGGAATCCATGAGCCATCATCCCAAGAGAGCTTGCCGGTAGGGTCGTGGTGAGAAGCAATAATCCTGGAGTTTCTTTTCCCTTCTGAAACTTCCTCGAGCAAGGATTCCGGGGCTGTGATTTCAAGGTCGATGAAGTCGAAAGCTAGTCTCAGCGCTGTTCGGTAAAGTGCAAGAGCTTTCTCATGTGCTTCATCGGGAAACTTACCACCCTGCGATTTGGAGCGCAGGGTAAAGATGAGTGGAATCAACACGGCAGAGCGCAGGACAGCTACTTGTTCGATGAGGAATTCAACCGTACATGTTCCGTCCGATGAGTTCGGGTCTTCCAACAAGTCCACCCGCAGTTCAACGGCATCGGCGCCAACGACAACTTGCTGAAGGAGCTCGATATTGTGGTTTAGTTGCGGGAATGTGAGGCAAACGAAGAACGACGGCATTTTCCTTCGAATTTCGTCGAGTGCTGAGGTTTGTCCTTGAATTAGATGCAAGAACCTTGAGAAGTCGTCGATGGTATTTGCAAGACCTCCAGAATCGACGGTCTGACTATGGTATTGATAGTTGCTGCACTCTTCATACCATGGTCGTCGTCGCAGCCAGACGCCCATCATGTTCTCGACGTAAGCAGGACGTGTTTTGTCCTCCTCCAAGAATGCCATCACGCGTTTAATGCTTCGCGAAACGAGCAGAACAATACCACCCTTTTGTCGATATTTCACGAGCAGGTCGCGTGCTTCTGGCATTTCAACAATACCTCCACCACAAGCAAATACGTAGCCAGTGGGCCTCTCTTGTATGGTTCTGTGAAGCATTTTCAGTTCCTCAGCCCTGAAGAATTCCCAGCTGTGGTTCCTAACCATACTCGGGATGTCCATTCCCAAGTGCTGTTCTAGGGCAGTATCAAGATCCAACAGCGGCCATCCAAGGATTTTCGAAGCCCAGTTGCCAGTGGTAGTTTTCCCTGCACCCCTCATTCCAATGATGAAGATAGATTTCTCTTTAGAAATTGTTCCATTTGAAATGCCGTTGCTGGGCTTCATCTGAGACTTGAGTGGCTCACTGCCATCGATTACAACACCAAAGAGCTGATGGAGATTATCCCACCAACCAGGCCAAGTTTTCCCGACGCAGCTCTTCTCTAAAATCAAAATAGGCTGTGGTGCGGCAACAGCAAGAACACTGAAACTCATTGCTATCCGGTGGTCGTCATAGCAGTGGACTCCTTCTTTCGGAGCGGTCAGCTCCAGACCGCGCCCGTCTACTTCTATGCCATCTTCAAGTTCTCGACATACAACACCGAACTTTGCAAGTTGATCTTTCATCGCCTCGATCCGATTGCACTCTTTAACACGTTGGTTCGCAATCCCAAGGATTCGTGTTGTAGAGCTGCCACCAGTTTTACTTGTAGCGACAGCTGCGAGTACAGCAGCTGTAAGAAACGCGTCGGTCATTGGCTCCATATCAACTTCGGGTAGTGGCTTCAAGCTTCCTTTCGGAGGACCCGTTACTGTTGTGGATTTGGCCGTTTGCTGGACATCACAACCCATCGGTCGCAATACATCAACAGCAAACTTCGCATCACCCTGCAACGAAGCCGAGCCAATATTTGGCACAGTACATGTTGTACCTGTGATTGCGGCGATTGCCAGTGGATATGTTGCAGAACTTGCGTCGCTCTCAACCTCGTAATCCGCAGGATTTGAGTATGCTTGCTTGGGAATGTGATAGGTATTGGGGTCTTCGGCCAATCGCTGGACTTTCACGCCAAAGGATCCCATCATCGCGATAGTCATATCGATGTATGTTTGCGAGATCGGCTTACCACCAACCAATTTCAGAGTAACCGGTTTCCTGGCATAAGGCGCGCACATCAGAAGCGATGAGACATATTGCGATGATATTGTTGCTGCAAGTTCGATCTCACCGCCTTCCAGACCACCTGATGCTTTGATGCTCAGAGGTAGACTTCCTTGCTTTTCTTCGTAGAAAATATCGACTCCATTCTTCCGCAGTGAATCAACCAGCGGAGCAATAGGCCGCTCCTTCATCCGCTCATTGCCAGTTAGGATTGTAGACGTGTGACTTTTCGAGGGCGCAGCTAACGTGGCGACAGTGGTTAGAAACCTGGAAGCAGTGCCAGCATTGCCTAAGTAAAGCTGCTCTGAGCTGGTTTTCAACTGTCCACCATTTCCGTTGACGACGAGCACTGAACCATCTTCTTCCCAAGTGAAAGTAGCACCTTCCAGCTTCTCAATGGCATTGAGCATGACTTCAGTGTCATCTGAGTGAAGGAGGTTGCGTATCCTGCATTTTCCTTTTCCCAGAGCGGCAAGCACCAAAACTCTGTTGGAAATACTCTTAGAACCTGGAGGTCTGCACAGTACTTCCTTCTTCGAGACACCCGGATGCACCAGTACGCTGGGTGCAAGAACTACACTGATATCCCGATCATCAACACTGCTGGCTTTCTGCTCTAGTGTCTTTCCAATCGCCGAAAGCAGGACAATCCTCTTCTGTTTTCCTGCATTCTTCTTATCTACTGCCATAATCGACAAAACTTCATCTGCTGGGCATGGCTTGCTTCGAGACAGTCTCCGAACCTGTTTATCGTGAAGCGAAATTGGGAGGCCGTAGCTTGCAATGCATTTTGAAAGTCGTGCTACAGCTTCTGGCTTCAGGTGACCAAGATAGCGTGACAGCTCTGCTTCCTTGACCATGCCAATCGCAACGCACTCGCCGTGCAATATCTGAGGGGTCAGAATCGCTTCGTATGCATGTCCGATGGAATGACCAAAGTTCAGCAGGTTCCTCAGACCACCTTCTCGTTCGTCCGCCGAGACAACTGAAGCCTTGACTTTGACACTTTCCAGCACGATTCTCTTAATGACTGGTGCGATCTTCTCGAAACGGCCTTTCTTCTGCTCAGTCTGCTTGAGATCCAGGCACGCCATAATAGCCTCCGCCTTCTCCTCAAGAAAGGCAAACTCCTCAGCATTCCAGAACGCGGCCGTCTTGACGACCTCAGCCATGCCATTGACAAACTGGCGGCGGGGGAGGGTCTCCAAGAAGGCCAAGTCGCAGTAGATGCGCTCGGGCTGCCAGAAGGCGCCGACGAGATTCTTGCCAGCGGGGGTGTCGATGGCGGTCTTGCCGCCGATGGAGCTGTCGACCATGGCCAGCAGCGTCGTCGGCACCTGCGCGAAGCGCACCCCGCGCATGTACGTCGCCGCCACGTACCCGATCAGGTCGCCCATTACGCCGCCGCCCAGCGCGATGATCACCGTGTCCCGCACGCATGATTGCGAGAACAGCCAGTCTTCCACCGAGGCTTTCGTTGATCGTGATTTTGATGTCTCGCCCGGTGGGATGGTGTGAGTGAGGAGTCGAGCTGTTGAGCCCAGAGATTGAGCGGCAGAGGCGAAAGATGTCTGGAAGATAGGAGTGTAGGTAGGCGCTATGTTGGTATCTGTTATGAGGACATAAGTTGAGGAGGGTACATTGGAGAGGAGATCTTTGGCGATATAGTTCTCGAAGAGACCATGATCGACGATTATTGAGTCTTTGCCCAAAATCGAGACCCTTGTGGGACGCTGGTCGGAAGGTGACATTGATCGGAGTTCAAGGAAGAGAATTGTATATCGGAGAGGTTGAAGGAGAAATTGGGACGAATTGGGGAGAACGAGCACTTGCAATGGAATTGAGTCAACGCTGAAGAAAAATACGTGGAACGCTGGAATAGATGGCCTGAGCTCCCGAAGTCGCACAGCATCAAACCGAGCGGGTAGCATCAACGAAGGACAACAGCCATGAATTTGCTGATTATATGCAATCACTGTAGAGAGAAATAGTAGTTCGAATAGAGGGCAGAAGAACGTAAATTTAGGTTTCAACGCCTCTTCCTGGCCCATAGCTGCATAATACACTGGAACATGCCGCCTGCTTAACAAAGTCAAGAAGACGCCCACGAAACGTAAGGTAAGCTGGCAAGAATGGCGACTCTGGGAGTCGTTCATGCCGCCAATCTCTCCAATCCCACTTGTAACGCCAGATTCGAAGTGTCAATAAAATCAATTGCCTAGTTTGTAGCTCACCATCGTATCGACGCGATGGTTCGTGGTGCTGAAACTTCTCAGCTGCACCTTTTCTCCTCCCTCAATTTCTTTGGCATCGCTGTCGCCCCATTCGACAGGTACATCAGAATCAGCGTCAGCATACACGAGGACGTTGAATGTGCATGGCTCGCTGAGCTCTGGAAGGAATGTAACGGAAGCAGTGATCTGTCGGAACAACGCTCGAATTTGAGCTTGTATCTCCTCCTCGGTAAGTGTCTCCGGTGCCGCTGTTGGAGTGATGGGAGCTTCTGCTTCAGGTGCAGTGTTTTCCTTGTCGGAGCTTTTGTGTGATGATCGCGACTTGGATGGCTTATTGATCTGGACGTCGAATTGCCATCGCTCCACATGCTCGCCAGTTTCTTTAGAAGTAATGACAATGACAAGTCTCGAGATCTTCTGACCTAACATCCATTTGTTCAGTTGACCCATGATTTTCTTGATGTACGCCTTTACTTGGTCATCGGATGTCACGAGCATGTTGAGTCCATATTTCTTCACTCTAAAGCAGCATCAGTAAGAGGATTCCAAAGTAGTAGATAACAAAGACGAACATACGCTTGAAAGTCTTCTATTGGATAAACTCCGCGCTGGTAGAGGATCGTGTTGATAGAGTACTCAAAGAACTCGGATACCATCTTCGATGACCCTTCAAAGGGTTAGTACGCATCACATAGGATTGAGTGCATGGCGATTCATACCTTTAAGCGATAGTTTATGAGTTTTTGACTTGTCTTCTTTCGACATTTTGCCTTCTGTATCCTTTGATCGTGACGGCAGGGCGTCTTTGCTCTGCTGTTGTTCCATGACGAATGTCTGTTTACATGCGTCGTCGTCGGGGCAACGACGGTCGGCGGTAGCAATTGAAGGTAGCTGAGGGTAGAAAAGAGACTAAGCGGCGTCCCCAGTGCAATTCAAGTGTCAAATTTGCAAGTGAGAGTATTTTTTGAGGCGGTGGGAATGAAAAGGTGGTGTCTGAAGAGATGTATGGGTAGGTGAAGTTCCAAAGGAGCAGAAGTGGGGCGTGTTCTCGATAGACCCTGCGTGCAAATATCCGCCCATGCCGATACGACCTGCGCAGACTTTTTGGAGACACCACACCAAAAGCATCAGCGGACTTCAATGACCTGATGCTACCATGTCTTCGAATCCGACATGATGCTTCTCGATTGCTAAGAGATCCTGCCAGTTTTAGCAATGCCTTTCGCCGCTGCTCAGCGCCAATCGCAAGCCGGAGCTTCCGTGCGACACCGAGACGGCTCGCAGCACAGCCTCTAAAGATACAATCAGAGCTCGAGAAACGCATCGCGGCAATCCCTATAGAACGGTTCCGCAATTTCTGCATCGTTGCGCATGTCGACCATGGCAAATCAACCCTCAGCGATCGCCTCCTCGAGCTCACGGGCACCATTCAACCAGGTGGGAACAAGCAGATCCTCGACAAGCTTGACGTCGAGCGTGAACGAGGCATTACTGTAAAAGCGCAGACATGTAGCATGCTGTACAACTACAAAGGAGACGACTTTTTGCTGCACTTGGTAGATACACCAGGCCATGTAGATTTCCGTGCAGAGGTTAGCAGGAGTTATGCAAGTTGTGGTGGAGGTATGTCCGTTGTTTAATCAACTTGTCAAGCAAAGAGCGAATACTCACGATGACCAGCGCTTCTTCTCGTAGATGCTTCTCAGGGAGTTCAGGCCCAAACGGTAGCCAACTTCTACCTCGCTTTCTCCCAGGGCCTCACCCTAGTTCCCGTCATTAATAAGATCGACCTTCCCTCTGCTGATCCTCAACGAGCTCTGGACCAGCTCAAAAATACATTCGAGCTTGATGTCTCAAACTCTGCTCTCGTTTCAGCGAAAACTGGCTTAAATGTGGAGGCGGTGTTACCGCAAGTAATCAAACGCATACCTGCACCGGTCGGAGACAATACTGCGCCATTGCGACTGCTCTTGGTGGATAGTTGGTACGATACGTATCGTGGAGTCATTCTGCTTGTTCGCATCTTTGATGGCGAGATTCGTTCTGGTGATCAAATTCGGTCGCTTGCTACCAACCTCAAGTTCATCGTTGGTGAGGTGGGGATCATGTATCCTGACCAGACGCCTCAAACGGTTCTAAGAGCAGGACAAGTGGGATACATATATTTCAATCCGGGCATGAAACGTATCCAAGACGCTAAAATCGGTGACACTTTCACGACTGTCGGTTCAGAAAGCCTGGTCCAGCCGTTACCAGGTTTCGAAGAGCCGAAGGCGATGGTGTTTGTAGCGGCTTTCCCTGTGGACCAGAGCGACTACGGCCACCTCGAAGACTCAATAAATGCAGTCACACTCAACGATCGCGCTGTAACAGTCTCCAAAGAGTCTAGCGAAGCGCTTGGCGCAGGCTGGAGATTGGGATTCCTGGGAACGTTGCACTGCTCCGTGTTCGAGGATAGGCTAAGACAAGAGCACGGCGCAAGCATTATTCTAACTCCACCCACGGTTCCATTCAAAGTCATCTGGAAAGATGGCCGAGAAACCGTGTTTAGCAACCCCAACGAATTCCCAGAGGGCGACACAATGCATTTCAGAGTGGGCGACGTCCAAGAGCCGTACGTGACAGCGACAATCACGCTCCCGGAAGAATACCTCGGCAAAGTCATCGAGCTCTGCGAGGGCAACCGCGGCGTGCAGACGTCGCTCGAGTTCTTCACGGCGACGCAGGTCATCCTGAAGTACGCCCTGCCGCTGGCGCAGCTCGTGGACGACTTCTTCGGCAAGCTCAAGGGCGCAACGAAGGGCTACGCGTCGCTCGACTACGAGGACGCCGGCTTTCGCGCTTCGTCCCTGGTCAAGCTGCAGCTGCTCGTCAACAAAGTGCCCGTTGACGCCATAGCCCGCGTTGTGCACTCGTCGCAGGCCGAGCGCCTCGGGAAACAGTGGGTTGCCAAGTTCAAGGAGCACGTCGAGCGGCAGATGTTCGAGGTTGTGATCCAGGCCGCCGCGGGCAGGAAGATTGTCGCTCGGGAGACGCTGAAGCCGTACCGCAAGGATGTGCTGGCGAAGCTGCACGCTAGCGATTTGAGCAGGCGGCGGAAATTGTTGGAGAAGCAGAAGGAAGGGCGGAAGAAGCTAAGGGCAGTGGGCAATGTGGTTATTGAACAGAGCGCTTTTCAGGCCTTTTTGGCCAAGTGAGAGTGGACATAAGCTGTACTATATGTTCGAAATATAAACATGCCACACTCTAGCAAGCTCTGAATAATATTCAACCGTATATATGAAGCCAAAGCTTTTCCAAATTTGCCAGATCGCTTTTTCTGATTTCTTTCCCAAAACAGCACCCTCCGCTTCGGCCCTCGCTCCCACACCACCAACGCACCACCACAGCACTACGGCCGCACAACAACACTCCGATACGGCACAACGAGCACCTCCCCAACCAAGCCCTCATCCACGGGCGGCGGCAACACCCCACCCGTAATCTCCAGCAGCGCCATCGGCGACCCCGCATCCTGCAGCTCGCCAAACACGCTGCGCACGTAGTTCCACAAGCGGGTGGGCACGACGACCTCGAGGACGTTGGGGCCGTCGCGCAGCAGCGCCGACACGTCGACGGCCGGCCGCAGCAGGTCGAGCGGCGGCAGCGCCGCGCCGTTGAGGCGCGCCCGCAGCGTGTGCAGCACCGCTGGGAACGCGATGGTCGCGCCTGATGCGCCGCCCGTCGGCGGCCACGCGAAGGAGGCCGTGTAGTAGCCCACGCCGCTGGTGTTGGCCAGGGCGGGGATCGCGGCCCACGAGGTTAGCGTGTCCAGTGTGTGGGTGGTGTTGGACTTTTGGGCGATGGCGGCTGCGTTGGAGAGGGGCGACGGCGCAGTCCAGCGCTCGGCTGTGAGCGTCCAGTTGGATAGGGCGAAGGGTGCGGCTATGCTGGTGGCGTCGAGATTCACGGCCTTGCCGGTGGAGAGGAGAAGGGTTTCGGCTGAGGATGATGCAGTAACGTGCACCGTCAAACCTTGACTTGTGCTGTAAGAGTGACCTGTGACATATGATGGCATAAATGTGACTGAAAAGCCTGGCGTGTCCACATTGGGAAACACCTTATTGCTAATGGCTATGATGACTGTTTGGTTACCGGCGAGGTTGAGTGGAATGGTGATACTCTGTCGAGACTTGGTATACGCAACCACTGGTTTCCGATCACCAGTCCAAGTATTGAGGAAGTACGGAATTCCACTAGCCATAATCTCCACTGTTCCGGTTGAGGTCGAGAGATCAGCATAGAGGGAGACATAAACCACTCCGTTCTTGCTGTCATCACGGTACGAAGTATACCAAGTTCCATTCGTTTGGACTTTGACGTTCGGACTGAGACCCAGGCTGTTCAGTTGACTTGCGACGCCTCCCGTTGCAACGCTGTAGACATTCTTCATCTTCAATAGTGCAGACAGAGTTGATTCGAATGCACTGTAGTCACTACCACTTCCAGACTTGAAGTAACCTGGCGTGCCGCCGACGAAGATTATTGGTAATCCAGCCCGAGCGTACGAGACCAATGTCTGAATCGAATCCGCCGTTACGTTCGTGTAGTTGGCATCCACAACCATAGCTTTGTAGGCAGGACCATCTGGCGCCAGAGCCCCGTTCTTGACCAGGGCTTCAGGAAGTGCGAAGTTGTCGGGCGACAGATATGTGTAAGTCCACCCCGCGTCAAGTAGATCCGTTTGAGCATACAAAGTAGCAAGATTCGGATTGGTAGCAGACTGCTTGTTGTACATGGCGACGTCTGTCTTCGGCGTCCCTTGCTGCAAGATAAACTGCATTCTGGCGACGTGATTGAGAGCGTCTGCGAAGCCATTTTCCCACGACGGTTGCTTGTTAGACCACTGCTCCGAGAAGAGGTAGAAGAATGAAACATAACCGGGCCATGTAGTGTCGTAATAGTCACCGGTAAACTGTTGACCATGGATGACGACTTGATTGACTCCAGCAATGAATGCGCGTGCAATGGACCAAAGGAGATGAGGGATTGATAACTGATATACCTCCAAGATGTTTGCGCCCATTTCATTCGATATTACTCTTTTGCCAGCGAGTTGAGCAGCACCAGTAAACTGCCGATAGCCATCGATGTTGTCACCAAATGCTAGACTCTCGCATTCTGGTACATTAGCGAACGGGATGTTGGCTGCCATATCCATAGGTAAATTGTATGATATTTGTGCCGAATACTGCAAATCCATAGACTCTGTCCAATTTGTGAAAGCTTCCAGATATTGCCTGTATCCCTCCACCAACAGTGCCCGAAAGTCGTTTAAATATCCTATTCCGCCGTCGGGAGTGTTCAACACACAGTCATAGGAGCCAGGATCGCTGCTGCTTAACAGGCCCAAATTATTGTTTTCCCATTGAACTAGCGGAAGATACTTCAGGAGGCTGTAACCGAACTTCTGCTCAAACATAGCTGGAAAATTGGGAGACCAAGATGTGTTGGATATGATCTCGATGCTGTCCTCCCAGCCGCAGTGACCAACTTCCATTAAAAGCTCTTTAACGCCGTTGGTTAGCATGTAGGTTTCCCAGAAATCAATCGTGGTTTGCGCGCCCCGAGCGCTGAAGTGGTCAACTACGAAAGAGCCATTCTCGAATATGGTTCCGGTTTCCGAGCCGTTGGTAAACGTGAGAGCCTTGTTCAAAGTGCGCTTTTGGAAGTATGTGAAGAGGCGGTAGTAGCTGCCTGCTGGTGCTGGCGACACGTTCAAGCTGAGCTCACCAGAAGATGAAACGTCTTTGGTAATATCAGTTAAGCTGCCGTTTTGAAGGACCAAGCGTAGGTAGTACGGGATAGATGGTGCAAATGGAGTCAAAGTGGCAGTTAGTGTATGATTCGTCTCGCTCAAAACTTCCGCATAGACAGCAGCGACCAATTCCCCAGAACTCCATCCCGGAATGGTGCCCGAGAAGTTTGAAGAGAATGTACTTGAGTACGGAACCTGAGATCAACAGTATAAGTAACAATTCAACAGAGCTTTGATTGCGTTTACTGACTAAATCCCACTGCAATCCGGGATCAGTGACCTCTGCAGGCACTCCTTGTCCTTGATTCGGTCCTAACGGGAAATCCATCACTAAACCAAACCTTTTGCTCGTCTCCAGCGCATTTTTGAACTGACTCTGAAAAGCAGGAGTACCAAATCCATAGACAGTCCAATCAGCTCCGGGTGGAGTGATTCCCAACTCGCCACCATAATTGTAGAAACCTAGAAACTCAACGCCTCCGGCACCGATGCTGGTTGAAGATTCGATATCCGCTGATACTGTAGCTTCATCGACAGAGGCATCTGGGAGCCAGTACCTGAACTTGGGACGTACGTAGGAAGATGGGTTACAGAAAGTCCCATAATCGACATTAGCGTTGACCTGATCATTGACTTGTGCAAGGGCAAAGCCCAAAAGCAAGAAGCCAGCAGTCCAAATGGTAGCCATGTATGGTGACTTCGGAAAGGCTTAACGTCACATAGAGATTGTCTGCCTTCTCCAAGAGCCATGGTACGATTATATGCCCCGAGAAGTACATCTGAGAGCCATCCATCGAGGTTGCGGATATCTAGGTAGAGATTGGGTATCATCCTTGTCGCCGAGGCATCGGACAGCTTTGTCCCGATGGCGTCAGCCAGCATCTAATAGAAGTCGGATGGTTATGCAGCGAGCTACGAAGCTGGATGTGAAATCGGCAAAGAGTATAGCTCACGATGCATTGTCCCAGGAACAAAAGGCTGGGGTTGAGACAGACTAAAAGGTGGAGAAGGACGCTTGCCCCAATCGGTTAGGAGTATCTCCACTTTAATTGGTTCAGTCGCGGTAGATGGGAAAACTTATCGAGGGAAAGACGTTCAACATGACTTTTCTTGCGTGGTAACCTGCATAATGGTTCTGAGTTTAAATGTAAAGAGGCGTTGTCGACGGGTTTTCGAATCGGCTCCACGAGCAATGATCGGTCGAGAACGCGGCGAATGTCGGATTTTCCGAGGCTTGCTGCAAGCGCTCTCCACACACCTTCAACTCGCTGCTGTGGAGGGCTTACCTAGAGCTGCACTTGATAGCATGCAGTTGTTTTGGCTGAACGCCAAATGTTCTTCTCTCCATCCGGTAATTACGAGAGACTATATCGTAACTCGGTGTATTGTCTTCCGGCTTTCGAATGACGCTTCGTCTCCTCGATTATGACGAAGCTTGTTGAAGATTGAGATTACGGTTGTCTAGGAAGTCCGGATAGAGGATCAACTGGCGCATTTCAGCTGGAAGCGCAGCCGATACTGTGCCTACAGCCTGAGAACCCCAATCTCTGAAGTACCAATAGCCGTCGTGAAGCTTTGAGAGCATAACAAAATGGGCGTAAAGGAACAGCGCCTGCGGATGGTACTGCCGCAGCATTATCGTGTATTCTAACGGTGTCCTATTTGGCCATTTCCACACGACACCGGGGTTAATTTCGGTATTTGGTTCGCAACGCTCCAGCTCCTGCCATATTTTCTGAAGCACGTCAGTCGACTCTAGCAGAGCGGTGAGTTGAGTGGCATCAGCTACGGAGCGGCGGAAGAGCTCTCTCATGTTCTCAAAGTGCAATTTTATGGTGGCGGACTGTTCGGCTGATGAGGTCCGAGGTGCCTCATGAATGTGCAGAAATTCCTGCAGCGGGCCTTTTGCAATCCAATGCTGCGCGACACCGACGACTTCGCCGACGCCACGAGTGAGTATGTATGGCTCGATGATGTCGTCGAGAGATGGACGGAAGGGTGGTTGCCTTCGTGCCTTGATGCAGCTGAAAAGCTTACAGGAGATGGATAAGATTGCCGCTTGCGCGAACAACGCCGTACAGTTTTCTTCCGTGATTGCCGTCAGAGCGGTGCGAAACGATGAAATGGCCAGGTTTTGGTGATGTATCGACAACGGCAAGAATTCATTTGTGGACGAGGGATCTTTGTCGGCGAGATGCATGGCGGAAATGGCGAGTATGCCGTGCATTAAAAACGGATGCTTCGCCGCCTCTTCGGGGATGGTATTCCGCCATATAATGCGCAGCTCTGGAGTCATGGCTAGATCTGGACCGGTATACGTGCTGTAATGGTACATCAAGTACATATCGCGACTCCAATCGCTTGGAGTGAACAGCTGTCCAGCACCATAGCTCACCGAGTCGGCCGGAGATTCTGAAGCGGAACCGGCCTCCTCTCTGGCAGTGCACTCTGGGCATCGCCGGTCAGATTTGGGCTTGATAAGATCGCAGTCTTCGCCTCTTCTGGTACAATTTCCACAGGGCTTCAATTCATCGCACTGCAGCCATGTTATTAGAACGGGACAGCTGACCACAGAGCGGGCCGGCATGACCAGAGGAGGACGAACAAGCTCGCTGCTGGCGAGCACAGACTCTCAGCATGCCGGCGATTCTTAACATAGGAATTCCGAGCATGCTGAGATCTTTAATCGGGAAGCGAACGCCGAAAAGCAGAACAGGGAGAAAAAAAATAGTGGTAATGCGGGCGGTCGGGACGGGTCCGAGATGGGAAAGTCGAGAGGGCGACCACGCACCTTGACCCGGCGCTGCTTGCACCTAGAGCATCCATTTCTGGACTTCTTATGACCCTGCAGTACCATTCTGGCGGACGGGCGCGATATAGTTTGGTGCTATTGTGATAGTAGGCTCTGCTAGATTGACGCGAGACAGGCGCCTGGGAGACGACCTCGCGTTTCCTCGGATCGTGTCGGTAGTGGTTTGGCCGAGATAGCGGGCCCTCGGCCACTGGACCCTCCTCTGCTCGATTCGTGTACGCTGCCTTTTACTTTTCCTCCTCTGCAGCTTCCAATTCACATACTACACTGCCCAATTGCTCGCCTTTTAAGCCTCGCCACCGGCCCATAGCTAATGCAAGAAGCAGCGGCACCTCAGTTCTCCTCCTTGGGAGACGTGCCGCCAGGCGACACCTGCGAGATTGGTGGCCACTAATGTTCAGCTACCCACTCGCTAGAGTACCGCCCTTAGCTCCACCAAGGTTAGACTTGTTCGTACCGAATGCGAGCGAAGGTGCGACACACTTGACAAATGGCTCAGCCCGAATGTGTACGGAGTAACATTGACCGAAACCTTCGTAGCCTCCTCGTAACCTCCTCGCAACACATCGCAAGCAATGGCAATTGATGCGAAGGAGCCGCAGCAGTGGAGAACTGCGTCGTAATGCTGAACGTCATGATTTCGAACTAGTTACCTCCAGGTCGACTGTATTAATACTTCCGCTCGCGTGCTGACCATCGACCATCATCAATCACTTCAATCGGCCTGTACGATCTCACTATCCAAATCCCCTATTGTGTACCGTTCGAAATTAAATAGTGTGGTCGATAATAGCTCGAATCCCCTTTGGATAACTTCTTTCTCCAAGGACGACACAAATCGAACCTTTGTCTCTTCAGAGCCAGTCTCGTTCTCGCCTCTCCTTTTCACTCTTTTAGTTCTTCCACTATCAATCAAAATGCTGCACCAACTCAGCGATCGTTCTGGGAGTAATGTCCTCGAAGGCTTCAAACTCTACCGCTACAACCCGTCACTAGCAGCCGCCATCATATTCACCGTAGCCTTCACCTTGACAACAATGCTTCACACGTACCAGATGATCCGCACGCGGACATGGTTTTACATTCCCTTCTTGGCCGGCGGCGTGTTTGAAATGACGGGCTACGTGGGCCGTGCCATTTCAGCATCCGAGACGCCAAACTGGGCCCTCGGTCCCTACATCGTCCAGGCGGTCCTGCTTCTCGTTGCGCCGGCTCTGTTCGCGGCTTCCATATATATGGAACTTGGCCGAGTCGTAATGATGGTAGATGGTGACCACTATCTTTTCGTGCGGAGATCATGGATGACAAAGTTATTTGTGAGTGGCGATGTCATATCCTTTCTGATGCAGTCTGCTGGTGAGTTTGATGATCGACCCGTCTCGAGTACTGCCCTTTTACTGACAGAGTAGGCGGCGGACTTCTGGCATCTGGCAATAACTCCTCAATTCAAACGGGACAGAATGTCATCGTTGGTGGCCTTTTCGTTCAACTCATCTTCTTTGGCGCGTTTGTGTTCGCCAGCGCCCTCTTCCACCTACGTATGCGACGATTGCCGTCCGCAAAGGCCCAACAGCTGCCGTGGCAGAAGCATATTATCGCTCTCTACGCCGGAAGCTTGTTGATTTTGATCAGAAGCATATTCCGTGTTGTGGAGTATTTGCAAGGGTTCAGGGGATATATACTTAGTCATGAGATCTACCTGTACCTGTTCGATGCATGCCTGATGCTATCGGTCATGCTAATTTTCAACTGGTTCCATCCGAGCGAAGTCAGAAACGGCATCAAAGGTGGAGATTATATGAAAGGCGTTAGGGTAATTCGAGCGCCCGTTTGGCCGCAGGATTTGCGAGGAGAATCAAGGGATAACTATCCTATGACAACTGGAGTTTGACAAAGGTCAACAGGTATGATGATATTTGTTATTGGTCTTGTTCAAGATTACTTTTGGTTATTCTAGCGTTGAAGTGTTGTAAGATCTTCCCGAACTAGTTTTCCAAGTCAGGGTCAGCGTAGAAGGCAGCATCATACAGCGTCTCAAGCATTTGGTTATTAGAGAAGATGGATCACACTATTTTGGTAGAAGGATAGAATACATAGAACTCATTGTTAGATATAAGCAAATAATCAACACGTCAGACACTACCACACTCGTTGTTATTCAACCCTTTCTCAGGGACCGACTGCAGTTCACGGAATCCTCTTGTTGGACTCCAAAGAGTTTACCGGTGTGGTTTGAGATACCGATATACCGAGGTCCGCCGGGGGATAGACAATACCTTGTGGAGTGGGTTCAGGGCATTTGAAGGGGCGATGAAAGTGAATGGGTCTCCATGGTGCCAAAGTGAGAGCTGAAACACGTACTGGTAAAGCGATGAGATGAAACAATGTCATCGTTGGTACTTAGCCTCTGCAATATACAATCAGCCAACTAGAGGGTAATCTCACCCTTCCATGTACCCTCTGTTAAGCCAAGCATTTCTATACAGCGCTGCCATCGTGGCCCACCTCTTTCTTTCCGTCGCAAGTACTTGAGCAACTTCGCCCTTCTATGCACCAGAAGCCTCAAATCTCTCTTTCCGACCTTGTCTTTCGCCCCTCTTGTCTCCAAGAAATTCGCAAGGCTTCTAATCTTGGCGGTCAGAATTGCGATTTGCACTTCTGAAGATCCCGTGTCTGGTCCAGCACGCTTGACCACATCACCCAAAGGCTGCATATCCAAAGCAGCTTGTTCTTCCATTGACAATGAAGGCGTAGCACGAACAGAAGAATCACGAGATATTGTCGGCATCGCCTTCGGTTTCGGCGGAAGGAATTTGTCGGTATTATGGCGACCGAACGTTTCGATACAACGCTGTACATTTGCCTTGATCCTATCTTCAGCACAGCTATTCTGCATGTCGATTATACGCGCAACGGCATCGACAGCATGATTATGCAATTTCTCATGCATCTGGCCAATTTCACCAAGTTTCTCGAGTGTAGCATCGGAGGGTGTGGCAGGCGTCGACAACTCCTTCGACACTTGGAGCTGCTCGTTGACTTCATCATGAGCGAGGAAATGCTTCAGATGAGATTTCTTTTCTGAATCCAGATTTGCACCAGCTGTGTCAAATGATTGAATGAACGGAGTAGTGATGCCGCGAACAGGATCTCCCAATGCGTTGGTGCGTTCTTGTTGGAGTGTTTCCTGTCGTGAAATGTTCGCAGCTTTTCGAGCTCTAGCCTGCGCAACGGCATACGGATCTCTATGTCTTCGTCGTTGAAGTCCAGCGGATGCTTGGTCAGATGCTTTGCTGGAGAATTTGCGGGTGGAAAGGGGTTCGAACTCGGGCAAAGCAGCTAAAGAAGTCAGAATATATGGCTTCAATTGGTTTAAAATTGTTAAACTCACCCCGAAGAACCCGAAGGCACATTGATGAAGGTATTCGTGGAGGCATTGTTGGTGTTGGGTTGTACAGCTTGCTCGCGTCCAAAGAATTGCAGGTGAAAAAGACTCTTGGCGTCTGGCGTTGCAAGGCTGCATGGCTAGATCGGGTTAACTTCGGCAGAGACAACACGCCAAGACTTCACCTCCCACAGCTATCAGAAATATTCGCTTCGAATTGTGGAAGGACGACAAAGTCTCCAATATCCGACAATCCACCCTCAAATCTACGATTGACGAAGAGCCTTCACCATGGCTCCGTCAAATCTTCCTCCAATCTTCAATGCTACAAGTCAGGATATCGAAATGCTGCTTGCAGCCCACTGTCATCTCGGCTCCAAAAACCTCCAGGTGCACATGGAACCGTACTTGTGGAAGACACGTCCCGACGGCATCAACGTGATCAACATCGGAAAGACATGGTGTGTTCATCTCTGAGCTGTGCCATATGCAAACTACTCCTAACGGCGACGGCAGGGAGAAAATCGTGCTAGCAGCCCGAATCATCGTCGCCGTTGACAATCCAGCCGACATTTGCGTTATCTCAGCCCGTCCTTACGGCCAGCGTGCCGTGCTCAAGTTCGCCGCCCACACCGGTGCCATTGCCATCGCAGGCCGCTTCACACCGGGCAACTTCACCAACTACATCACTCGGTCCTTCAAAGAGCCTCGTCTCATCATCGTGACGGACCCGCGCACCGACGCGCAAGCCATCAAGGAAGCGTCCTACGTCAACATCCCGGTGATCGCGCTCTGCGACACCGACTCGCCGACCGAGTACGTCGACGCGGCCATCCCCACCAACAACAAGGGCAAGAACGCGATCGGCCTGGTGTGGTGGATGCTGGCACGCGAGGTGCTGCGGCTGCGCGGCACGCTGGCGTCGCGCGACGCCGAGTGGGACGTCATGCCGGACCTGTACTTCTACCGCGACCCCGAGGCCGACGAGAACAAGGACCCCGCCGCCGACGACAAGGCCGCTGGCGCCGACGACGCCGCGGCCGGCGCGGGCGAGCAGGCCTTCCCCGACAACGACTGGGCTGCGGGCGCGGCCGGTCCGGGCGGCGCCTTTGCTGCGGCGAGCGGTGCCGCCGGCGCCGGTGCCTCCAGCTGGGATGACGCGGGCGCGGGTGGTGAGTGGGCTGCTTCTGCTGCGGCAGGAGACGGTGAAACGGGTGGCTGGACTGCAGATGCCGCTGGCGCAGAGGGCAACTGGTAAGTCGTACGCGCAGGAGCTGAGGCTGTCACTGCCGTGTGGTGCGTAGAGTTGGATTGAGGGGAGCGAAAATTTCGATCTGCGAGCATTGCTTAGAAGTACACCCGCGCTGCACTCATGAGGGAAAGATATCCAGGCTTGCTGGGGGAACGCCCTGTGCAGACGGCTCTGGGAAATACGTAATGGTAGCCCATTCTGAACAATGAAGCTTGATCTAATGTCTGTCCCTACGTCCTGGGACGCACCCTGTCGCGGAAGAAATTCACAGTTTAGACCTCTGAACTCTCTCCCTCGCAAGTCTATGAAGATCTGGTCCCTGTGTCACTGTTCTACGGCCATTTCTTCCCCAGGAAACCAGTCTGCAACGAGAATTTCTGCAGTGCTGGCCATGTTGTCGATCGCTTCGTTGACGCCATCGCTCGCCGCTTCAGCGATTCCCCCAACTCAATTGCGACTATGGAAGTCTTTTCGAAGTTCGTTGTGCTAGAAAGAAAGTCTTATCAAGAAAGAACATAGCTCTAAGTCTTGAAGGCCACTCTGACTTGAGAAATATCCATTAGTTGGATCCCAGATCACGTGACTGCCTAATAGGCAGTAATGACTATTGTCACGTATATAAGAACACCCAGTTACCTAGGTGTTACAATACTAAGCCTGTTTCCTACTTCCAACTCCATTCCGAGAGTTTCGCCGAGTGGAGGAGGATCGTCTGGTGTGGCGTGCATTTTTGGCGTGCATGACACGTGATTGCAGCTTAATATGGGGTTCAGAAGTTGTTCAATTCTGCAAGAAAACGGCCATGTATCTCCATATATACAGCACTCTCAAAGTGAGCCGTTTCTGAGGTTATATTGCAGGTGTAAACATCATTTCGAGCTGTTTCCACACGTGACGTGGAGGCGCTAGCTTAACAAACTGCTTTGGACATGAGTCACCTACTATATCCACCCCCACGCCTCCGCCTTTCATCGCCTCTGCCCAACTTTCTCATCGCCTTCCCTTCCAATATTCATCTCATATGCACAACGGTGCGGATTGTCTATACTGATGGCTCTGGATTCTTTCGCAGGCTCTCGGACTGCTCTCACCCTGCTTCAATCGGAACTCGGCGCGAAATTTTCACTACCCCAGTCGAATCCGAACAAATATCTAGATGGTGCCCTTACGTTGCTAGCAAAATCTCTAGGCTTAAGCAATACGAAAGTGGAGGCGAAGCTAGATTCTGTGGACAAGAGGTTCGACTCCGTTGAGGAACGGATTCTGGAACATCGAGGACTTCAAATCAATGGCCTGCGACGTAGACTTGATGATCCAATTGAGCCGATTGCTGCACCTATTGAACATGGTGACGGTAGACGAAAATACAAAGTTGCTGATGAGTTCCCATCTACGATCAGAGAGTTTTGGAAGCTTGACGACGGAGCGCTGGCACAACTTGCGCAACACTATGGTATTGTGGGATGGCAGAATTGGAACAGAGCGGGATCAGATGACACAGACACAACGGTTTTCAATGATTTAGACACCGCAGTCGCAACACAACCGACCAAGTGTCGAAGGATCTTAGCTACAAAATGGGGACTCGACTATTCACAGCTTGAACGTTTGCCGACAGCTTTCAGTAAACGCGCTTCACGCGGCGGTACTTCTCCTCACTCTCTAAGCGAACGCCCGAGACTGCGTACGCTTGGTAAACGAAAGCTCGATGCTGTGTCCGATTCCGAGTCTGGTTCGGAAGAGAAGAAAACGCGTTTCGAAATCGAGGAAGTAGGGAGTGACAGGCGGTCGTACGTACTTACCCGTGGTTCCGGCAACAAGCTCTTCATTCAAGAGATGGGCCCGCCAGTTGAATGTGACCCATCAGTTCTGAGCGAGAAAATTGGATGGAAGACTACGTCTTCGGATGTGTATCCGGTCATGGGTGAACATGGGATACAATGGGTTGAGAAAAGCCGCCGAGAGCCGAGCCCGGAGCGTGAAACGCAAGAGTCCGGTTCAGATAATGTGTAGATCGTCTATGGAAGGTTGGCCATTTGCCGATTGAGAGCTTCAGGTTATCCAGAGCTCCGTTCTTTCCATCAATCTGACAACGGCGGATCGAGGTCATATTTCGCAGCAAACGCAAATCCAGCGTAGCAGTAGGCCAGAAGTCTTAGAAGCGTACTCTTATAATACCGTAAGTGCTCTCTCAGTCTTGACACGGTTTTAATGTCTGTTAATATGCTCTAGACGATATTAAACGACTTGTTATCTTTTAGGATTGATAGCATGTCAGATGTCGGCGCCGTTCTTCACTAAACTCACGCTTTTGATTAGAGCTAAAGGCCCGTCGCCCACCAAGCATTGGGAGTGCAGGACGACGCTCAATCGGAATGCCTCAGCTCACCGCGAAGGTGGGAAGCACGATTATTTTGATTTTATGTTATTATTGATTTGAATGTCTTACTCAGTGGTTTCTAGTGCTGCAAGCGATCTAGCCAATCTTGACAATGCTCCAATGTATTTCTCAATGTCTTCTGAGTGACGTGCCGTAGTGTCCTCTCCCAACATCAGACCTATTTCCCGTATAGACTGGCGAATGCACTCTTTCACATTCATCTCCTTCCGCTCAGGCTTGGCCAGCCTCCGTCTCACTCCGCTTCCGTCATCTCTTCCGTCGCGTTTTCTCTTTTTCTCTTTTCGACTTTAGCAGAGCTGACAATAGCTTAGTCTTCTACCTACGCGGTCTTCGAACCCCTGATGCCTGAGACTGTTCGCCAATATCAGCAGAGGTAGTGCTCTCCCGAGACGAAATCGGCAAATGTTCAGCAGCCTCAACACCTGGTGCCATATTCGTGTGCTTGGAGCTTTCATCGATCTTGATTGTGTCAGCCACAGTGTATGACCCACAGATGTATGCGTATACTACCTCCAGTTCTGAGATCCTCGATGTGGACGGCACTGAGGATACACGAAATGCAGCACCGGCTGTCGTAATTGGCTGGTCCATCATAAGTCGATCAGAAAGCTTGATCAATAGTGTTGTATGGCTCAAGGAGTTCACAAGAGCTTCTCATACTAGATATACCCCCTCGCCATCATTGCGAAGACCAACACTTACGTCAACCTCGACGAACGGAGATGGACGACGAGCCGTCATTACGCAACATTCCTCTACCTAAACCCAACACTGCCTCCGTAAACATGGAGGTGGCTCGGCACCAAGGGGAATTGAGTGAGGTGGGCAATGCAGATGTATCAGTCATGCGAACCTGGTCGCGCAGGGAGTCCCTTCCAAAGCGCTGACTCGCTCCGGCGCTCGGAAACCCAGTGCGGAATCTCCGCGGCGGCATGGCGACCCTATTTGGATTTCAGAAACGTCAGGGTTGTCTCTGCAGCTTGGGTGTCAACGTTTGAATGAGGAACCTGGGATACCAGATATCTTGTTGGGCTCCCAGTAAATCACCCTCAACACGTCAATCCAAATTGAGCCGAAGAGCCCTAGAAGAAAAAGAAGAAGAAGAAAAAGATGAAGAAGAATAATAAAGGAGTATCACACCATTAACACCGTGCTCCTATCACAGCCTAAAACGGCAGAGATGACTGACGGTAAGCCACCGTTCCCACGTCACGCAGAGGCTGTAGTCGACGGTGGTTCCGGAGATCTTTTAATAGGACTTCATGCGTCAAACTGTTCCCTAGCCATGCCAAATGGCTCTGTGATTATCTTTAGCACAGCTGTGGCCATAAGAGTGGAGACGGTTGAACGATGATTGCTCACTGACTGCTGGTACGTCTCCACCGATTGGCAGATTGATTACCATGAAGCATGGCTGACGGTTCTAGGAGAGGGCTGTGTGGGGTGATGAGATATCGCTGACAGCCATGCGACGAGATCTCTGATATTGTTCAATCGATCTGCCACTTCACAACTGTCTTGTGCACTAATTACATCAAAAGTAAGGAGGCGGCTTGCTCCAGTTGACTTCGTCCAATACTGCCATGATTTGACTGCCATGGTTTGGGACCTCGCAAGGTGCTCGCCTTTCCGAGACAGGTTTGTTTACCCGCCGGCGGATCTTGAGCTGCGTCCGTAAGAAGTTTCTGGTTAGACTCGAGATTTGTCGCAATCGCGATGCTTTCAGAGTGAATGTCTGTTCTGCACATACTCATCAGGAACTGCTCCCCACACAAACCACTCGCTAGGCGCAGAGACACGAGACATTTCCAGTTGCGCCTGGTGACCAAAGGTTCCCATCATGCTGAGCATTTCCGCACGCGAGAAAGCCCAAACGTTTGTGTTCCGTGGAAGCCGCACATGCGCTATGCGGACTGATTCTGGGGTTCGGCGACCAATACTAGGGACATATGTTTGGCTGCGTCGCCTTTGTTGCTCGCGTTCTGCAGTTTCCAAGATTTCGTTAAAATTGATTGAAATTTCGTGGTTTATTTCAAAGTTGAAAATTGACAAAAATGGCCATTTTGTATGGAAAACCCAGGTGCACGCTGGAGGGGCGTGCACGGTGGAGTGAAAACCCCTACCTACCGACGACGAATACATGGACATTGAGGATATTGAGGCCTCTCAGGCGCCTCAGAACTCTCAAGAGCCGTCAAGGAAGCGCCGTGGGAGGCCTGCTGGCAGTAAGGATAAGCAGCCTCGCAAGAGAAAGACGAGAGAGGCGCTTTCTGCAGCTAGAGCGCACCAGGAAGAAGGAGGTGAGGTTGAAAGAGAGTTGGCGAGCCGTCCTAATGGGGAATAGCGCCTCGAGGAATTCTTTGAGCTTCGTACGAAGCCCAAAGAGCTCATTTTCGAGCGAATTGAGCGAAATTGAGCACTGCAATGGAGCTCTACCGCTCTCCATTGAATGGCATCTCTCACGGCTCAACCACGACGTTTTATTGGCTAAGATTCACATACATGGTAGCGAATACAATTATCTATCACCTATCTTTTGAATTCTCTCCATTTAATGCGTTGTTATTGAGAAATCGCTCTCTGAGATGTGTGTGGTGAAGTCGTATATTGCTTCACTATTTTCAGAATTTGTGAGCTCAGTTGTACGCATAGTGTGCTCATGAATACGCGCAAATTCCGGCAGGGGGGATTGCGAAAACCCAGTAGGGGGGTTGCGTAAACTCAAGGGGGGGTTGCGAATACCGGCGGCCAATCTCAAAGGGTGGACAAAAAAATCTCGTGTGCCGGTGGATAAATCTCGGCAGCCATCCAGTATTGAATCGTATTATATTTCGACGCCATCATACTTTCAGATTAGCCTTCCTGAACGACTGTGGCGCAAACCAGTCTTTTGTCCTTTCAAGAACTGTGTCACGTGATAAACTGCGTGACTGAAAGTTTCAGATTCTTGTTTTCGCGGTGGAGGAAGGAAGCCTTTCGTCTCTTTGTTCCTGAAGGCACAGGCATGGAATGCTATTGATCAGAGTCTTCTTGGCGTTCGAGACTTCATTTTACGCTGCTTCGAAGCCGTGAAAAGCTCAACTCTATTGATTGCACGATTATGACCGCCAATGTTAAACGCATTTCACAAAGCAATCAGCGATGTTGGCCGTATAATGGGGCGCTGTTATCCCAAGCCCCGCCAAGCCTCCCAGCCCTTTTTCCGCTTTACTTTAAGGACCTCAGCCTCGCGCGGGGACTCCCGAGAAAGCCAGCCGCTTCGACTTGGTAACATCCCAATGACGTTTTGATCGTCGTACCCTCTGAATCTGTCCATGGCTCCAAAGTTAGTCAAAAAGGCGCGGGAATGGCTCGCCAAGGCTCGCGGCGCGGATAACTCTGACGAATTCAAACGGGAACGCGATGGTGGCTCGAAAAATGGCGCAGCTAACACCACTTCACCCGCTCCCTCTCCGCCATGTCAAGGCATGTGGACGCTTCATTGGAGGCTAGAGACGTTTCCAGTCTTTCAAAGCTAACGAATATCAAAGTGCACCGGCACGAGCAAGCGCCAGCCGTGCCTGCCGCCCAGCTAGCCGCCCCCGACAAACCATCGCACACCTCGAGCGTAGAAGAACGACGACACCATGCACGCTACGAGGCTGAAGGGGACAAATCTGAGCTGCCGTCTACATCTAAGGTTGTCTTTCAGGGAGGACTTGGTCGGACATCCGCCGCCAGCACCGAAAACAGGGAAGAGTCGGAACACCTTAGGGATGGCTTCCTGATCTCTGATGGTCAAAAGCCGCCTAACAATGGCCGATCCCACGCAAAGTCACTCTGGAGTCAGGCTTATGCCAAGCTGGATAAGAAACTGGTCGATGAATACGAAGAACTGCTGAGGAAGGAGTTGCCGACGAGAGGTGCACATCGTAAGCGAGCGAAGTGTTTCCACGGCTTATTTTCTGTGCAGGTTCCAGCATATCGGCGAGCGACGCACACGACCAGAGTGACAACAGCCCGGGTGATACTGCCAACCAGATATCCGCAGATCCCACGGAGCGTCAAGCACAGCTGGACAAGATAATCAAAGACGGCCAAACGCGCATGGACGAGGTTGCCATCCAGACCTCCACGGATCCCACAATGGGTAAAGCACAGTTAGAGGAGATAGCTAAATACGGCCAACAAAAGGATAAAAAGATCTTTCACATATGTGGCCACCCATTCTCTTTTGATGTTGGAGCCGTGGTTGCACAAGCTGCGGACTTCGTGCTATGGGGAAAGGATTTGGTTGATCAAGCTGTCAAGCCGTCTCCCGAAGCCTCCTTGATCTGGGCTGGCGTTTGTCTTATCCTCCCCCTCCTCACATATCCTCATCTGGCAAGCCAGGCCAACGAGAGCGGATTCAACTATGTCACCGCTCGCATGAATTTCTATGTTGCGCTGGAGCCTCGGTTATTACCCAGCACGGAGGACATCTCGGAAGAGAGGAAGGAGGGCGTCCAGAAGGACCTGATCGACCTCTATCAGCACATCCTCGAGTTTCAGTTGAAGAGTGTTTTGCGATTCTACGACCGCGCCGTGAAAAGAATCACAAAGGACGTGAGAAACCAGGGGGTCTGGAAGAAGATGCTGTCGGACGTCAAAGAAGCCGAGGAGAAACTCGATCGAGACTTTAAGATAATAAACGCCGCCGACTTAATAGACGCGCTAATGACCGCAAACCAATCCCTCCGTAAAATGTGCGACTTTCTGCCAGTCACCGGAGAGCTTTTGGAAGTCAACAAACGGCAAGCTGCAACTCAGGAGAAGCAGTTGCGAGAGAACGAACGAATGAAGTATGTACTCCCGTGCCCGCAACAGATCCGCTTTGGTTAACAGTCTGGACAGCGAAATCCTCGGCAGCATGCGTGATGCTAATCAACCTATTAACCTTCCAACAGTAAAGGTTGCACGCTACAACAGTGCTGACGTTCAGGACAATCCAAAGTGCCAGAAAGGCACAAGGATCGGCGTCCTGAGTCGGATCACTGCATGGGCAACTGACCCCACGAGCGAGCCTCTCTTTTGGCTATTCGGCCCCGCTGGCACCGGCAAATCGACCATTGCTCGTACGCTCCCGGATGCCCTCAAGAACGAGGTTTCGGTAGCAGCTGGTTATTTTTTCAAAAGAGGAGACAAAGTTCGGAACGGCACGGCTCGGTTCTTCCCCACTATTGCTGCGCAGCTGGCTGAGACGAGTCCTAGCTTCAAGGCTGAATTGAGAAAGTCACTTGAAGGGCTAGAAAACGACGTAATCGAGACGACAGCTCTGGAAGATCAGTTACAGATCCTTCTTTGGGAACCGCTCTCACAACTGCGCGCTGACGGAGGGATCCCGACATGGGTCGTCATCATCGACGCTCTAGATGAATGTGAACGGCCGGGGCACATTTGTCGAATTCTCCTTTCCTCACAACTTCAGCATCTCGACAACGTGCGCTTGCGCGTGCTTCTCACAAGCAGGTATGTTGTTCCGATTATTTCGGCCTTCGAGGACCTCGGGGAGCGCAGCACATACCGAAGTCTGTCATTGCACGACGAATTTTCCAAGGAGACCAAGGCCGATATAACCGCGTTCCTGGAAGTGAGCTTTACAGATATCAAGAAGAGGAGGAAGATCTCCAAGCCCTGGCCGGATCCCGAGGACCTGAATCGGGTGGTTCATTTGGCTACGACCCCCAAGCCACTGTTCATCTACGCGGCTACTATCTGTCGAGTTGTCGAAAGAGGAAAGGAAGGAACAAGCCCAGTCGACCGGTTGAAGCGCTGGCTGGATAAATCTAGCAGCCATGCCTCTCAACAAGACTACCAACTGACCCAAATGTATGAGACAGCCCTCGATGAAATTTGGTCAGATATCAACCTGAATGATGGCGAAAGAGAACTCCTACAGGAGATCCTTCGCTCCCTTGTTCTCCTCGCCACGCCGCTTCCTCCTCGGTGTTTAGCGAAACTTCTCGGCAAAGAAGTCGACGACGTTAATTATTTGCTCTCATATCTCCATGCTGTACTCGATATTCCCGAGATGTCTGATAGCCCGGTGGAGATAGTACATAAGTCGTTCAGTGACTATCTGCTACGACAGGAGGGAACAGGTATGGGCAGCTTTCGAGTGGACGCTGCAGCAACACATGCGATGCTTGCATCGAAATGCATCGACCGGATGAAGAAGGAAGACGGACTAGAATACGACATGTGCAAGCTTCGTGAGCCCGGCAAGCTTAGAGACAGCATCAAGAAGGAAATTATCAATGTCCGCATCCCCCTGGATCTCGAATATGCCTCCGTCAACTGGGCGTACCATATGCAGCACAGTGGACCCGGGAACCCCTATGAGGACAAAGCGTGCAAATTCCTCCAGAAACATTTCCTCCACTGGCTTGAGAGCTTGAGTCTCCTCCATAAACTTCCCGCGGGGATCACTTCCGTCAGAATGCTTCTGAATGACGTCAAGGTATGTTTGTAGCACCTGATCACATCCACTTTGCTAAGCTATGACAGCCCTCAACAAGCCGGGAACTTGCTCGCTTCTTAAAGGACGGAGAAAGATTCGGAGCTAGCTTCAGGTCAATTATAGAACAAGCTCCCTTGCAGACCTATGGCACCGCTCTCGTGTTCTGTCCGGAACATAGCATCATGAAAGAGCTATTTTGGGGTCAACGACTGCCGTTTATTAAGAAAGTTACAGGTATCAAGAAGGACTGGGATCTTTACCGTCAAATACTCACGGGCCACAGCGACGGGGTCAATTCAGTAGCCTTCTCGTCCGACGGCACGATGCTGGCGTCAGCTTCGTACGACAAGACAGTGCGGCTCTGGGCCATCGACAAGGCGAATGGCACCGGCGAATTCAAGGAAGTGCTCACGGGCCACGGCGACGGGGTCAATTCAGTAGCCTTCTCGTCCGACGGCACGATGCTGGCGTCAGCTTCGTTCGACAAGACAGTGCGGCTCTGGGCCATCGACAAGGCGAATGGCACCGGCGAATTCAAGAAAAAGTGGCGGTTGGCCAATACCCAACCATTTAGTCGGCTGTTATTTTTAAAGGATGATCGATATCTTGAGACTAGTGAAGGATTGCTAAGTCTTACTGAACCTGGTACGTCTATCCACCATGGAGATTCAACTTGCATGGTATTCGTTAATGAGAATTGGATAACTCGAGATGGACAGGATCTTTTTTGGCTTCCACCAGATTACGAAGCGACGTGCTCCGCTTTCTCTAACAATCTTCTTGTCTTGGGACATCCTTCTGGGCTGGTGACTTTCTTTACATTGAAGTTGTAGTCTACCTGATAGTTATTCTAGCAATCGTAATGTATCCCGAGGTTCGTTCTCCATAGCTCTCTTATATTTTAAGGCATGGTGTTGCTCGCTGCTGATTTGCCTAGGGAGAGAGGGAAGGAGGGGAACGGATGTGTGTAGTCATCAAAGCGGCGCCGGACGAACTCGTTGCTGTCTCTGATTAGGTCATGGATGTGCAGTGCTTTGTGTTAGTCGCTCTATATCAGCGAACGGCGTCGCCTCTAGCCGCCTTGGTTTGTGAGTGATGATGTACAAGGACAAACAAAGTGTGTGCAGTTTAGCTTGAACGAAGAGCAAAACTCTAATCTGACAGTCGGCATCGGTGTTGGATCCGGAAAGGTGTGCATGTGCACTGTCAATAGCACTGGCTTTGGACATTGTTAGAAATGTTTCTGTGAGGTGTTTCCATTTAGATACTTTTTTTTATCATATCTCTATTTCATAGAGGGGCGTGGGGATGAACTTGAATAAATAGTCGAATGATTTTGTCTCCTGCTCATGTCGATGCTTCTAGAACACCAGGAAAGCGAACTATCTACACTCAGAAGGTCGCATGATAGAGTAATCACCAGATATCTCGTCCAGTTGCTGTTACAAGCATTGTCCGAACACGTTGGCGCTGGTCGGGCGTTCTCTCACCATTGATCAAAGGCCCCAGGTTCAGGCCGAGCGTTTTTGTTGCGGCACGCAGGGACAACTTCGTCCGCAAGAAAGAGAAGCAAACGCTTCAGCCACAGGGCCTGCAGGCCTGCAGAGAGCGATCTTATTATGTAAGATATAATACAATGTGTGACATGAGTCTAGTGGTATCACCCTGACCGGGAGATCCTTTGATCGCTTCATCAGAGGTATCAATCGATGTGATGATGGCGCATGACACATCGCGCCGCTGCCGCCACAGAGCTGGCAATAACTGTTTAGCAGGGGGGGAATGGCTCGGAAACCCAGATCAGGCCGTTTTATAAGTTTGAAAGGCGAAATGTGCTCGATGGCGGCGCTGTGGCGGAGAGGTGCCATTGCGCAATGAAAGTGTGCTCTCCGCAATCAGGGCGGGATGGCGATAACGCCATCGTAATTTCGGAGCAAGGGTGACGAGGGATGTTCAAGATTGGACACACAACATGATTAATACAAAACCACAGGAAAATTCGATGCGCTCACGAAGTTACAATCGCTTAAATTCAAAGTACCTATGATTCGTCCCGCTACGGGGTGCGTCCCGCGACGTAGGGATAGACGTTATATCATTTCGTTTTCTTCCAATCGAAACTTCGACGAGAGGCTATAGTGGCAATATCAGAATATTGTGCCGCGCTAGACAGCTCTAGATGCTGAAATGCAATGGGATCGGATTGACGAAATGCGCAACGCCTCTTTTTATTGAATGGCATTCTGATTGGAGACGGGAAAGAAATAGTTGATCCTTGTAGCGAGAACCGATGGGAAGTACGGATGGGCTGAATTTTGACCGCGTGGACGCAATTTTCCAGTTGTCATCCTACAATCGGTATCCAAACACATACTAACAGTGACATAGAGAGGAAGTTGGGCAGCTGCCGATGTTGTCACAGCCAAGACCGAACACACACCCACATCATGCAGAGAAGAGTCGTGGAATATTCAAGATGAAATTCTGAAGTAACCGCCGCAGCCACGTTCAATGCGCGTCGTACTCTAATGTTCCAGAACCGTGATTCATGGCCACGGCAATGGAAGTGCGGGGTTACTTTAACCGGTAGCATAGGGATACGTTACATCCATCTCATTAAACAACGTTCGGAGGGAGCAAGTCGTCAAAATAACAGATATCAGAGAAAACAGGATAGAGAACAAACCATTCATCCGCTCGTAAGTCCCATTGTCAAATCCCAGGGTTCCGGGAGCACATGGTGTATTGGAAGGCCCAGCACTGCGGCGAAGCCTTACGGTGCACAGAGACAGCTATTATTGACCGCCACAGTGATATTCGCAATAAGTGGTTCATCAGAGGCAGCTTGATCCTTTGGACAACAAATCAATACAGAGCGGTGGCACAGAGCACAAGGTACAACCGCACGTCTGGCTGCCATGTGAAGCCATTCTGGGATCGAACGTGGCCTGTGGTGTCGCACATCCCGGATGATGGGTTAAAAGGAGAGAAATTGTGTGAAGGTGGCTTTTCGTGCAGTGCATGACAGATTGACAGCCATGCCGCAACGAGTTTAAGAGAGTGGATGAGGCACGGCGGCGAAATCCAAGTTGAATGGGCCGACCTTCCTATTCGGTGGGCCGCGTGGCACTTTGCTTGTTGCGCTTGTTCCAGAACTTGTTAGCAAGCATGTTCTCCGTTATATGCCACACTGTAAATTTCGCCTCCAATGTCTTCTCCTGCATATGAGAGGTCGGCGCGCGCAACCTCACCCCTTCCAAAGCCTGCAGCGAACGACCGGCTCCTGCGTCGTTGGTGTCGCAACCAACCCGTCTGGCTCTGCGCACATCCGCATCAGGTCTGTTCTACTGGCTCTGCTGCTTTTCTTCATAACAAGCCTCATCAAAAATCGCGTGTCTTCTGTCTTCAATCCAACTCGGTGTGCAACTCGGCTGACTTTAAGGTGCCGCTGACCGCCATCATCCGAGACTAATGACAGCGCGCGACGGCCTACAGAGAAAAGAAGTCGTGTGAGGTTTGCCATGGACGTGCGGCCTATGGGTATGGGTCAGGGGTTATCCGCTGTAATTCGGATGCTCTGCATTGATCAGGCGAAACGGCCGACTTGAGGTTGATCTTCTCTTACAACTTTGTTCTGCTCTCCACAGTTTCATTGGCCGTTTCGCCACCAGTATCCACCCTTCTAGCTTCAGCCAGAGCGTTGATGCTGAATATCATCGACCTGTCGCCATTGCTGAAGAGGCGTTTGCATCGAAATAGACCCCACGCGCCACTCGGAATGTCAAAAAGGTGTTGGGGTTCTTCTCGCCGATGCTATTAGAAAGCACAGGTGTAACGGCTCCTACAAAGCCCAAGGCTTCCCTGCATGTCGTGCGTTTGGTGTCCATCAATTTCTTAGTATCCTAGATCTCACCTCTTCCATTTTCGTAATAACTCCGCAAACCCGACCTAGCCCGTCTCCGGTCTCCAGTTCCCCCTTCATATCTGCTTTCTTTTCAAGCTATGAATGTCTGCATGACCTTTAGCTTTTCGCAAAGTTTTGGTCATAGTCCGCCATTATGAGCACGCGGACTCTCACCAACACCGTCAACCCGGACGTCATCGCTCTGAATGCTGCTATCTTTGGATATGCTGGCCATAGCGTTCTTACGCCGCATGGAGCCATCCCGCAGGTATGGTGGACCGAGTCGTACATTGCAGATAAAGTCAACCAAGACTTTATAAAATCGAAGCTGCGTCCCGAAGCGCGAGCGAATTTGTCGACCGCGATTGGATTTGGTGATGGCCTCACCGACGATACATACATCGAGTGGATCTTGGCACGCGCAAAGAGATTGTTCCTGATACTACTCGAATGTGCCGTGCCAGAACAGATCTTTGGTCTTGTCGATGACTCCTGGGACGATGATGATCTGCCGATGACCCAAGAGGATGTGAATCGACTCGCGCAAAGAGATATTCGACTCAACAAATTCTACACAGCACAATTCCAGTTCTTGCTAAGGCCGTTGTCGGAAGGTGCACATATAGACTTTGAGCCAGCTGAGATTATACCTCTGGATTTCGTCCAACGCCTGCCACCGGCCACCGCTCTTCAGAAATGGTCGAGAGTACACATGCCGAAAGCGCCGGAGCGAGTCTACATGCAGAGGAAGATGTCGTTGGATGATCAAGATGGAGGCGAACGCAGCAGAGAAATATTCCTGGCAGATGTTGAAACTGCGCAGTCGATTCAGAACGAGCATATCGCCTCGATATACGCAACCTACACTGCTAATAACACAGCGTACTTTCTTTCGCCGTTTGTGGCCGAGCACACCTTGAAAACACTCATCGATTTCAGAACGCCAGCATCGTTCCAGAAGGTTGACAAAGCGCAACGAGCAACGATTTTGTTGGGCTGGCTATATTGCCTGGCAGACGCTCTCACTACACTTCACGAGAATGCGATATGGCACACGGCGATTTCACCCAGCAACATCCTTATCGACGCCAAGAACAGAATCGCCTTTAGTGATATCGGCTCGCTCAATTCATTCCAAACGGACAAGCGTATCGATCCAAGTGAAATGTACAATTATATGGCGCCAGAGGTTTATACTGCCAGTTTCGGTGACGATGACGACGACTACAGAACACAGCTCGATACTCCCGTGAAGTCAAAGTCACGCTTTTTCCATAGACGGAAGCGATCAGATGAATCAAAACACACCTCATCAAGCAGCAGCTCGTCTATTAATCGAGTCCAGCCATACGGCGACAACAAGAGCTTCTCGACCTCTCAAACGAGCATCTCCTCGCAGCCATCGAACCTCCCGCTGCGGCCCAACACCGTCAAGCGCATGCCCTCCTTCATGCGCGCCTCCACCGCAACCTGGCACTCCAGCACCAGCGGCTCCTCCTCGCACAGCAGCGCCTTAGCCAACACGATCCCTCCGCCCCCGCCCAAACTACCCAGCACCATGCCCCCCGGCATCACCCTCGCCACCCTCTCTCGCCCCCTCCCACCCCTCCCCAAACCCACCCCCGACGCCTCCAAAGCCGACATCTTCTCGCTGGGCGTCGTGACGCTAACCCTCCTCACCTTCGCCCTGGGCCCCAAACCGCCCACCGCACTATCCAAGCTAGCGCGCACGCTCCGCCACGCGCGCGCGCCGCCGTCCGCCGCCCACATCAGCGCGTGGCTGGTGGCGCTGGAGCACGACGCATTCGAGCACGACGCCCGCGCCTTCCGCGCCTTCCCGCCGCTGCTGAAGGTCGCGGCCGCGATGCTGGACGGCCGCGCCGCGCGCCGGCCCTCCGCGCGCGACGTGCGTGACGCCGTGGCCCGCGCGCTCACCGCGCCGGGGGCCGTCGGTATTGCGTGCGCGGCGTGTGCGGCGCGCGCGTTGCCGGGTGAGGGGGCGCCGGCGCCTGCGGTGCCGTTTGTGAAGGGGGCTAGGGCGGCCAGGAGGGGCCGGTAGATGAGGTGGGGTGGGTGGTGTGCGGTCGCGAGGGTTTCTTTGGTGTTGGGTGCATACGGTCTTGAGACGATATGGATTGGCTGGTGGCACATGGCTATTGGGATGGATTCACTCGCTTACTTCGGTGGCGGATGTAATCTAGCTTGTTGTCTCGTAACGGCAGATATAGGAGGGTTGGATTGGGCTTGGACGGTTATGTCGGCCTTACTTGCATTCACTGGATTGATGGAAATGCTCTGAGATGACGATATACACCCCATTGACCGGAGGATCCCGGCGGATTGATTGCTTTCTGAACTGCTTACTTTCAAGTAGATATTCAGCCAAATCTTGATATTTCTCATTTTGAAAAACTGGCATCCAGATATCGTGCCTTATGCAGGCAGGGCCAGATGCAAAGTAAAACGCTATGGGTTGATTCCATGTGACTCTACAAATGCAGCGGTATGGTTCACAGCGGCGAAACAGTCGTACATCTAAACCATTCAATTCCTCCTGATAATCTAAGCAAGATCGACTGTCAGCCTCCCGGGTATCCTGTATCATTTTCGGCCAGTCCTGCCCATTGATGTTGCGGCAGGAGGTGGTCGCGTCGTGCGTGATGTTCGTAAGCGATGTAGGTACAGCGTCAAAATAGCCTAGCCTCCGACGTTGTCGTCAGGAAGAGTACCATCTCCATTGCTGTACAGCTGATGTGTCTCAATGTATTGTATCACCTACGGCCACAGAGTTAGCACCAACGCGCATTACGTCACCTAGTGATACAGATCCACACACCGGTTCAGGCACAAGATATCTGATGCTAAGATCTTTGCGGAGGAAAGTGCGTATCTTTGTGCTGCTGACATCGTTTCGGATTTGCTGTTGTGAGTTAGTTCGAGGAACCTAAACTATGCAAATCCAAAAGGTCGGGTGATCTAACCTGATGAATAACATGGATGTTATCTCTCCATTTGGATTCGAGCTTTGACATAGCATCCACTAGGTCGGTACCAGCACGCTCAATGATGAATGCACCAACTATACAAGGTCCTGCGTCAGCATTCCAAAAGAATCATCAATGAAGACGTGAGAGTAGCACGCACAGACACACAAGATGTGTTCCAAATCTTGCTTGGCCCAGACACCGGGTTGCGAAAACGTCTCTACGAGGTCGGCGCCTCCCAAGAGAGCAATCTTGGCCCGTACTTTCTGGCCGGTACCATCGTCGATTCCACCTAACCTCTCATTGATCTCGTAGTCAAAGTGATCAAGCACCTGGGCAGTTGGCTGGTATTCGGTTTGTACGGCTTCCCATGTGTCGACCATTGTAAAGTGGTTGCCGTGGTCAACGTTGTTGACGGCAAGCTCACACATTGTCACACGGTCGCTTGCGGGTGCCAATCCTTTTTTCTTGTATGCATCGCCGACGGGAGAGAGGTCTATGATTGCCAATCAGCATTCGGATCTTACGGGATTACTGAGCCGAGGAGTATCCTACATCCACCCACGACGATGTATTTTGTGTTGTAGCGAGCCCAATCTCTCGCCATCTAAATAGGTTAACATCACAAGACACGAATGAGCGTCATGACAGAGCAGAATCTTACTTCGAACATGCGCAAGTGCACTGTCAATGAGTCAGCCTTCCGTCAAGCTCTGAAGTTGATTGTTGGATGGTGGGGCAAGCATACGGTATGTTATGGGTGAAAATGAGCCACAGGCGCATAGCACAAGTGGTGTCCGTCCTTTGTCCTTCTCATCCAGCTTTCTCTTCAGGCGGTTGGTTGGGAGGTGATAATCGGAGAGCTCGTGAGGCGGTGTCGGCTGGAGATTGTTCGCGACGCCGTCTCCGTTCTGGGCGGCTTTACCCTCCGTTGCCGTCATGGCGATTGTTGTGTGTAGAAAGGTAGCAATGGTGGAAAGCACACGACGGAGGGATAGAGGATGGTCAGAATTTGTATTGCGGTGTGTTATTACGCAGGCAACGATGGGCTCGGAGGCTTGCAGGGAAGGATGACTATAACAAACGCAGCCTGCGAGGCAGAAGAGGGAGGAAGGATGAGATGGGTTAGTGTTTGTTCGACGGCACGTGGGCTGTCAAACAAACGGTATGAGATTCAGGCTGAGAGAGTGCGTTGGCTACGGTATGCGTCAGCGCGGGAAGGTTGAGGCGGGAGTGCACCGACAATTCGGCTGCGGAATAGAATTGAGGGTGGGAGAAAGTGAGAGAAAGCACGATAGAGTATTGGGCAGCGGAATCTGCAGGCAAAGTATGAGTGACTGGACTGATTACCAACCCAGCAACGGTTCCGTCGTTAAGAACTGAGAGTTTTCTCTTCGCTCTGTTCTCCGAAGGGGCGGGGTGCCAAAGCTGTGCTCCCGATAGGTCGGAGCCATGGGCGAGATGCAGCGAGGCAACTGTTCCTAATTATCACCCAACTGCTTGTTGCCCATGTATACCTTAAGAATCAAAAAGCAATCCGAGTACGGCGTAGCTTAGCATTTTATATCTGTTTCATTCCCCTAACACCACAAGGTTTTATAGATTATCACGGCTGTATATGCACATATTGATCCTCTTCTTCCTTCTATCCACGTCAAGTCCAATCGACTAGCGCGGAACTTCAACATCCGCAGGTCGTGGAATCCGCAAGCATCGCCCGTAGCTGTACGCCAAGCTATTCAAAGTAGGGTGGTACAACGTACATGAAAAGAAGGTTAAGCGGAGAGAGTCGAAGCGCGTACAATAAAGCCACAAGCAACATATCATCACGGCCGACGTGGACACGTTGCTTATTTTGTTTTTCATCTTTCCTCCTTTTTTTCCGCTCCGCACACTCACCGCGCCCCTGGAATAGGTCCACCCATCGGACCCATGCCTTGTAGTACTCTGGTGAGTTCTGGGTACTTCTGCTGCACCTCGAGCTGAGTCCTAGTCGCTTCGGCGTACGAAAGAGCGTTGACAATCTCGCCCTCCGTCCGCGAGAGCTCTGCCGCTCGCTCAAAGTATGTTAGTGCTTCCGTCACTTTGCCTTGCTGAAGTAGTAGCTGCGCCATTGTAGCCACCGCGATATCACACTCAGGATCCACTGTGAGCATGTTAGTACTTGAGAATGAGTGATGCGTTGCAGGAGCCACTTACATAGAAGAGCCTTCTCGCACAGTTCTTCGGCGGTTTTGAAGTCTTGCTTCCACTGGAATAGTGCAAGCGCCTTGTTGATGAGTGGTAGCACATTCATTCCTGCTGGTCGTTGTTGCCTCTCCATCTCAATTGCCCGCTCAAACTTCTCAATCGCTTCTTGATACTTCTGTTGATCTAACAGCAACTCTCCGTAATAGTTGTACACATCTGGTACTTTCTCAAAGTTCTTCATGCATCGTCGGAACGTTGCAAATGATGAAGCTATAGATCCCATCTTATACTGAGTGACGCCAAGCTGGATGTGCGAGAAGATGAAATCTTTATCGAGATCAATCGACTTTTGATAATCCTTTTGTGCATCGACATAGTGTCCAAGGATGAAGTTAAGCTGTGCACGATGATAATAGATATCTGGGTCATCCTTGTCAATGTTTTCCGCCGCTTGGAAATCTTGGTGTGCGAGATCTTTTTCGCCCATCTCCAGATGCATGCTTGCGCGTTTGATATAGCTCTGAGTCATGTTTGGATCGAGCTCCAAGCTCTTACTGATGTCAGCCAACGCATCTTCATTGTCACCCTTCAAGTATCTGAAGGTGCCACGCATGTTGTACGCGAACGCTTCATGCTGCCCAAGCTCATTAAGCTCTAGCGCCTTATCGAATGCTGCGGCCGCTTCAGCATAGCCTTCAGCCGTTCTTAATCGCAGCGCCACGATGCCTTCCTGTAGTTGGCCAATTCCAGAGTCTTTAGGTAAATCCGCTGTTTCTTCAAGACCATACGGTGGTGGTTTCGGTCTGAAAGCTTGGAGGTAGTTGGTTACAAACGTTGGACTCGGCAGCCTCTTCTCCTTACCAGCTAGCATCTCTTTGCCTCTTGTTTCGGCAACCTTCTTTAGCAACCGCTCGACGCTTTGTGTGACCGAATCATTCCTGAAATGATCGATGATGGCACTTGCCGTATAGTCCAGCAAGCCTTCACTATTACGATCGACTTGCTCGTAGGCATTTGCTCTCCTGTTAAGCGCCTTGACATATGTCGAATCCAAGTTGATTGCGGCCGTCGTGTCTTCGATGACTTTTTCCCAGTCGCTCAGCGCATGCCAACATGCAGCACGATTCGAGTAGAAGACAGGGTCTTGTCGGCAGAGGATCGCTTTACCGTAGAGATCGATCGCTTTGTTGTATTCTTTGGCGCCATAGGCTTTGTTGCCGGCAGCCTTCAGCTTTGCTGCGTATTCCTTGCGTTGCTATTGACATCAGTGTAAGAAAGTGGCTAACATGCAATATCTCCAGCTAACATACCTCTTCTGACAAAGTCGCAACAATATCTTCTGTTATTTCTGGTAGCTCATCTTCCTCAGTGGATGCGACTGAAGCTTGATTCGCCTTGACTGTAAATCAGATGGTTAACGATTGCAATTCAGAAGTGGTGTGAGCAGCTTACCTGATTTCGATTCTTCATCTGTCTTGCCCTCAGCGTCCTTTTTGGTTTTCCGTCTATCTTTCTTAGCCTTCCGCTTTGCAGCTGCTGCGCTATCATCTCCGCCAGCTTCAGCTTTGGGCGCGTTATTCACAAAGTAAACGACCCCGGCTGCGGTTGCCACCACCGCAACTCCTGCGACTGTGTACACGACAACCTTGTGCTCCGATGCCCATGTTGTTATTTTATCCCACAATGACTGAGATGATGCTATTGGAATAGTGGAGGCGTCAAGCGTGGGTTGTCGTGATAGGGAAGGAACGGAAGGATTTGAGGACATGGCGTGGGAATTTCGGAGAAAAGCGAGAATTGACGAAGCCTGCCGAACTCAAATTGTCTTCGGCGGGATCGAGAATGGTTCAAGGGAAGAGATTTGATGGGAAAGCAGTCGATTCGGCGTGGACTTTGGATGGTTGGCAACGTTGGAGCTCAAAAGTTGTCGGTGCCAAGAAGACCTTTCTCTACTGCGAGCTCTGGCCAACGGGGCGCCGAACGGAGTGGTTTACTCTTTGCATTTCGTCATTACTAACACTCAGATTGAGATTTTCAACCACAAGTAGTAGAAAAGTGATTATGACAATTTTTATTCGTCCCTTTGCTTAATACGGGGCTCGAAGTCTTCAACATCCGGTATGCACCGTGTACCAGGAATGTTGCCGATCAGATTAAGCCTGATTCAACGATGTACTGTCAAAACTCGATGGCGCGATGCAATTCAGACCACTTCCAAATATCGCTATAATCAGTTTATCGGTATATCAAATTGATTATGTAATCCAGCTCTCTAGAGTTGTTTGCCTCCTATTT
>Ga0335072_10000503_pt1 | contig 76798 bp, 87 predicted proteins | sample Lox_Sample_21_FD_206725 | JGI IMG/M metagenome (GOLD analysis project Ga0335072, IMG submission 206725) | Soil microbial communities from Loxahatchee National Wildlife Refuge, Florida, United States - Lox_Sample_2.1 | ecosystem: Environmental > Terrestrial > Soil > Wetlands | place: USA... | reverse complement strand
TTCTGTGAGACAGGAAATTTAAAGCGGGAAGGATCTGTGGAAGCCGTTGACGTCACAAAGATTTGTTGAAACTTGCAATGCGTCTTCCTCAATGTAGGGCGAGAGGCAAGTGTTATGAGCCCTCTCCGCCCGTTTTGTGTCATCTAGATATCGAAACGAATGCGTGTAGCTAGTGATTGACTATTTGCAACGCATCTCAGTAATTGGTCTGGCGTGTCGTCTGATCGGTTAACGAAGAATGCTTGGTGGATTCCCCTGCCATGGCTAGTGCTCGTCCTGCCGCCTTTCAGATATATTGAATACCACTGCTGATACTACCGGCCAGTCTTTGATCAAGCTCAAGGCTGGCTCCCGCTGTGCGTGTGTGCGTGTGTGTGTAAGAGAGAGAGTGAGAGAGAGTGTGTGTGTCAAAGTTCTTTGTGGAATTCGTAAAGAGCTTGGTCTACCCGGTTGTTACGCTGCTGCGAGGCGGCAACGAGAAGCGCGAAGCTAGGCGCTTCACAAAAGCACAGAAGCAGCGGCCACAAGATTACGCGATGTATGTCGTTGACACCGAAATAGACTTCGAGATAGCGCCAATAGAGTTTTACAGGCCCCACCCCCGGGTGGCCTGGGGTGGATCTTACATCACCATATACCGGGCACTCTCCTCCCACACACATCTGGCTTCGGGCTTTACTATGTGCTCTGGGAACTGACTGTGAAGTCGGAGGACAATAGGCCGTTGCCGTACCTGCCTATTGCGTAGGTCTGCCACAACCCTGGAGGGAAATGCGTTTCTTCCATCTCAGGTACCTCATATACCACTTCCATTTTAAGCGGGAACCTTCAAAAGGCCTCTCTCTAATTGTTCTCGTGAGAGAGTGGATGTTCAGCAGCAGTCCACGAGGCAACGTTCAATCGAGTTTGCGCTCTTGCAACTCTCTATCGCGAATGAGGGTCCATGGCTGCCCATCCTTGATTGGACTATGCCTGCCGCACATTCCTTAATCCCATAACACGGCCAGCCAGCATACCATCGTGCCTAGAGTGCATGTGGCACTGGGTCTGGCGCAGGGATTTGCATTGAGGATTTATCTGGCAATGACCAGTGCCACTGGACAGCCACGTATCACTGCAGTGCCTAGCCAACCAAAGGATTCAAGAGGGCCGCTGCCACTGAACTAAGGAGCTTATTTGTACATGCGGTAAGATAATTCGTTCCTATAAAACCCGGAACAGGCATGCCATGGGTCATGAATATCACCAGCCGTGAAAACGCTGCACCAAGGCAGAAGTAGGGCGATCTGGCATGCCCACGAATCGGCGATTCCCTGCGTGCATTCTACCCACCAATACCTAACAAGCCCGGAAACCTCCCTTGGCGGCGGGAAACTGGCGAATCCTCTCCCTATCCCTTCCCCCCTGCGTATATTGGAGTAAATAGTACGTACCCTTGCTCCCAACGGGATCGACACACCACAGGGTTTTCCGACTGTTACGGCCCACGGCTGGTGCCTTCCCCGCCCGTGATTGACAATCTTCACAGGAAAAAAGGACATCACGCACAAGTATATGGTCTAAATTGAGCTGTGTTTTTCATTTGCATCTACTTCCCTGTTGTTGAAGCCACGACTCGAAGCCAGATTGGGTCATCGAAATGCACAACAACAGCCCAACAGTTATGCCAAGTCAAGAGTTCATGCATGTGGCTCGTTCAGGAATCGACACGACCTTTCTTTTGTCCTGCAACAACAGCCCAACCAACGGATTTCTAACCGAGCACATGCCAAGCCTCCTTTTTTCACGTCGTTACGAAGTCATGGCTCCGGCAAGGTGTCCGTGGGGGACAATTGCATCTGAATGTGCTTCGAACTCTACCACTGTTCTTTGGGTCGGAGATGCAGCGCACCTATACTGGTGAAGTCACTCATCGAGCACGCCCTTTTGTGAAGCACAATGATGACAAAGGAAACGTAGGTCGAGCAACGTTAAGCGCTGCCTTCTAAGGGGCCCCCAGCCAGACGACGGCTTTACTTCGGCTATTCATGCCTTCTGGGCGTTTCCTCTCTTTGCTCTCCTTTTTAGGGAATTGCGGAGACGACTGGGGCATTCCCGCTTTTACCGCAATTGTCTAATCTGGTCAGGGCGCGTGCCCATGCCAGCCACCCAATTTCCTAAAAGCAACTAATCAGAGGCAAATACGCAAACCAATCAGCATAGATAAGCGGCGAAAAATGCTCCGGGGTCGCAGAACAGAGGTGTTTGGCGGGACAATGTTGGAGAGGTGTTGTCATGGTTTTAGAGACAGAAGAAACATCCTCAGAAAATTTAGAGCGGCCCAAATTTTGACCAGAATCGAATGGTATTATATATGTCCGTCGTAATCCCTGCCGCATGACCCGTGGACTATATTCCTATACGCCTGCTCGCCAGGTTCATCCCCTTCCTCCTTTTGCCCCTTTCAACCCCCACATATTCGCCTACGATGGCGCGCCCTTAGCCGTCGCGTTCGGCTTGCAGCCCGTATAACCCATGTCGTACATCCAGACGGCGCTGTTGAATTCAACGTAGTTGGTCTCGATCTGCTTGGTGACGGGGTTGACTTCGAAGACGTTCATGCCGCGGACGGGGAGCGGGGAAAGGTTGAAGCGCCAGCGCCAGAGCACCTTGGCGCAGAGGTGGAAGACGTCCATGGTGTCAATGCTGGGCACGGAGGGCACATATGGCAGACCGCCGATGAATTCTTGTTTGGTATTGGATGTGCCGAACTGTGGGAGGAAACGAAAGGTCAGCAACGGGGTGTTTATGGGAAACTGGGACCTTGGCGGTAGTAGTGACATACCTCAGCATTGGTCAGCCAGTCAACGCTCTGGGAGCGGTCCGCATAGTCGTCTGCGAGGATGTGGTTGGCGAGAGCCTGCTTCTCATGAAGGGTGAGGCCGGGCGTGCGGAGCTTGATGTAGTCATGGACGAGCTTGTCGGCCTCGTGGTAGGAGATACACTTCGCTGGGGTTTTGCTTCGGGCTTCGAGGCTGCGCTTGCTTTCCATAGGGTTGGCGAAGGCCATGCTGGCCACGGCCGCCGAGACGACGAGAGAGAGGAAACGCATGATTAGTTGGGTATTTGAAACGAGTGGATAAGATCAAATGATCTTGGTATGCTAATGAGTGACTGGATGGAGAGACGGCGAGAAAGTTCTTGAGCAATATCGACGTGTAAAGGTAACGTGCAAGGGCGGGAGGTCAAAGTGTATTTATTACCTCCTCTGTGGCGTGGCTGAACCATTCGGTAGCTATACGATCTAATCTCATCCGCTCCTCTGCTTACAGGTCCGTGGACGTGTGGCTTCCACCCTAAAGCTAGAACTAGAAACGCAGGAGAAGGCGGGTTTCTGGGTACTTACGCGAGCTCCTTTCGCGGAAACGTGTTCCTAATAAGTGCCGAAACGATAGCCCTGCTGGGGTCAGCGCTACGTGAAGTTTAGGCTCCACTGGGTCGAGGCCAGACTCGACGTGCTCCATGTGCAGTAGTGAGCCCCAGCGGCTTGAAAGATAGGCGGGGCCTCAGAACTCGACGGGGATAGGCGAGCTGTCTTTGTGAGCCACAAAACTTAGCGCGCTCGGCAAGTCCGTATTTGGGTCATTATCCCAAATCCGGGACCCGCAGAAAGCTTCTCCTTGCACGGCTCGTTCAAGGGGGTTCGAAAAATGAAACGCACATTTGGCAGGTCTGCAACTCCTCACGAGTTACAGAAGCAAAGCATCGTAAGTCACCAAACAAAGTAACACCCAGTTCTGCTTGATGGCTGTCAATGCCTTAACCACCGACAGAGCGTTGCGGTGACAGCTCGATAGCGCATAAAGGTGGATCAAGCTCTGAGCTTAGGGGGCTACTATCGTTTCTTTCAAGTGAGCAAATGAGATTGGTGGCGTCGACTAATGCTTGGCATCAACGCTACGGGTAATGCCCTTTATTCAGGATGTTCGTGCCGTCGAGCTGTCAACTAATCTTGATGGAGTCTTCTTGAACGGATAGGCTACCACAGAGGAAACCCGCTGTGCACCTGTAGAGTACCCGGCGGGTCAAAACGATGACAAGGACGTGGGACGCTGGCCACTCCTATTCATAATCTCTGACTCGCCTAGAATGGGTTGGCTTGCTCGATGCTGTACACTGTCCAACACGTGCGATTGTAAGCGATGCATTCGGTGGGAAACCTGCAAAACCTTAATACGGGCGAATCGCTCAACGGGTTTTTTCTCCTTGAACCTTCTGATCAACACCTGAATCAGCTAGTTAGGTGGCGTCTAGAAAGTTGACGTTTGCAATCGCACGAGTTGGACAGTGTAAATTGTGGCACAACACTGACGCTATCCGTGAATTCTGATCGGGTGAACGCCGTGCCATCCAAAAACAGGCTTAAAGGACGCTGGAACTATGTGGACAGTCGAAAATCGTCCAATTCATCCCATGCCTTTTTTCCCTAGGCCTTGCTATGCAATCAACGCCCAGACATGATTCCACCAGCCCAGGCTAATTGCGGATTCCCGACTTCTTCATCATCCGCTCCTCCTTCTCGCTCGGCAAATATTTCGTTCCATCCGAAAACTCAAGAGCTCTGATGCGCTTCTTCGTATGCTCGAAGATGCTCATCTGTACCATATTCTGAATGCTCGAACGCAGAATCATCATCTCAATCCCCTTCCACTTGGACGAGCGGAAGGCCGCTTTGCCACCCTCGATCGCCACCTTTTCCGCAACCTTGGCTGCATTGCCGACTAGCATGTTCTGGCACCGGGTCTTCATTGTGTCAAGGGGGTAGGTCTAATATTGATTCATCAGTCTGGAACAAGCTTGAAAGGATTGGAACCGAGGTTGCGACCCACCAGACACCAGCTCATTATACCGCAAAGGGCACCTGCAATGCTGATAGCCCACCCACTGTTCGACTCGCCTCCTCTATAAGCCGTGATAGCCATTTTTGTGCCTTCATAAACTCCGAAAAACACTCCTGTCCCGATCGTGTCCCGTGCAAGATGCAGCTGAAACCCGGTATACAACCCCAGAATGCCCCGACGCTGAATGATTTGCTTGACTGCATCGACGCTGTTGATGCGGCTGGCGTTTTCAGGAGACACTTGGACTACTGTAGGGCCGCGGGAGACATCATTAGAAGCCATCAGAATGGAGGTCTGGGTAGCATTCTTGATGAGTTCGAATGGAGCTTCAGATGGTCAGCACGCAAGCCGGCGGGTTGAGGGGTGTTCACTCTAGCAGCATACCAACAATGGGCGTGAGTGCAGCGCCGGTCATTGCGCCAGCAACTGCGAAGCAGCCGATTGTCGCCACATCAGGGTAGGTGTTTGGGGTGTTGACGAGAATAAGGGGTGATCTCCCGGTTGACCTTTCAATGGCGGCGTCCACAACGTATTTCGCCCATTGATAGACAGAGAAGGTCGAGATGCGAGTGAAGGTGATGGAGATGAGCGGCGCAGTCGTGCCTACAAAATAGACTGTGTCAGTTGCGTCGGGACTTCTTTCAAATGCTTTTGCATACCAGCCCAGAACCCTCGGATTCTCTCTGTGCGGTATGTATACCTTATGCAATCAAGTGCATTCTTGAAGTGACGACTGGGGAATATCAGTACTTATCGCCTGTGCAAAGGATTGAAGTTCGTACGATTGCATTCGTGTCTTGACATTCTCCAGAGGAGACTGCCTGGGAATCAGCACTTTTTTCGGATTACTTTTCACTGTTACAAAAACACATACCCCAACGAGGATAGAGAGGACAGAGCCGGCTCCGGACGCAAACTGGGTGCGGTACTTCTTCGCCAGATAGACTCGAGAGTCGTGATCCATGAGCCCGGCTTGAGCCATTGTTTTTATCGGTGGTTGTGAAGATTTGGATGGGAGCTTGGAGGTGGAATCATGTTTAGGTGCAGGGTTGTCGTTATCGCGATACTCGTTTGCGTGGCTCATCGTGGTGACGATGTCCTAACCCCAATAACAGATCCTCCTATTAGGGCGACGTGGGCCGCGGAACCCAATGGAACGCAGAGCGGTCTCTCAGTTACGAGCAGACCTCTAAGCGTTCCACGAATGTCCATCAAGTCCCTCCAAACCCGAATCTTCCAACCGGAATAATGTCCAAAGACACTCAAAAATGTAGCAAGGGCAGTCGGCGCCGTCGCGTTCAGGTGGAGAGTTATGGTAACGCAGTCCCTGGAGCAAAAACGGTGCAGTTTGAAGAGGTCTGTCCGGGTGAGATCAGGCTATGATGGGTCGACGACGCCGCAGGTAAATGTGAGCCAGAGATGGCTGCAAACCAGGAAATATCGATATTAATTGTAGGCGGGGCTAAATCTGTTGGGCTCGGTCATCAGCGTTAAAGGCCCCTTGGGCAAGAGATCAGACAAAGCAAATGCTAGACTTGCTATTTCGCAGCTGAAAAAGTCATACCTTGTGATATATCGTATTGGCAAGGAGAATGGAGCCAGTTGATTGTCGATGATGCTTTGCAATCGACTGCTCTCTTGAAACATAGCATGTGCAGTGGGGTGAATGACGGGGGCTTAGTTGGTCTCTAGAGCTTCGGCCTGACGTCGATGGCCGTGCGCAGGAGAAAAGTGCCGGGCCCCGTCTTTGGCTAGGGCTCCCCATCATGCATCCTCTTCCCATGCACAATGTCCAAGCCGTATGCATCGGCCAAACACTCCCGTCGAAATCATTGGTCACTTTCGAGTTCTCTTGCTGGGGCTATTCCTGGTCGTGTGCCTACCTCCAGCTGCTGATGAGGAATGTAGCGGTTACACAGATGACGCTAGGAAGAAGAGCAGATGCATTGGCGTGGACCTCAGGCTATTACCGTTCGCGCCATTAAAGAAGCAACACGTTCGTGGCGCGGAGAAGAAAAGAGACACGATGGAGAAAAAGAACGCGAGATTCGCGCTCAAGAGAGAGGGTCCAACGGCCGGAAATGGCTGTCTTTTAGGGCTTGCAAGGCAAGATCGACCTCGGCAGGGACCCCGCAGGTCTGGGGGGGAAAGCATGCCATCTCGGCTTCGGTTAAAGATTTCCTGTTTACAATTAACGAATCTCAACGTTTTGGTTGCGCACCTAACATCTTGCAATTTTTACTGTCTCTCACCCTTGTGTTTCGCGACATAGTCTTGATACAAATCGCTGACTTGATTGGGAAAAACTCTCCCCTACATCGGCACCTACAAGGTGCGAGAAACGAACTGCGAACGGAGGACCATCTGCTGACTTGCCTTCTTCAGAAAGCCACTCCTTTTATACCCAAACAGCTGCAACCATGGTCCGGAAGGCATCTCCAGCGTACGTTCTCGGCGTGGGCATGACGAAGTTCGTCAAACCCCGCGGAAAGATCGACTACACTGAACTCGGCTTTGAAGCTGGCATCAAAGCCATGCTGGATGCTCATATCTCGTACGATGAAGTCGATCAAGGCGTGGCCTGCTATTGCTATGGCGACTCCACCTGCGGCCAAAGAGTCTTCTACCAGTTCGGCCTGACCTCGATCCCAATTTATAACGTGAACAATAACTGCTCGACAGGGAGCACGGGTTTGAACATGGCGCGCACGATGGTTAGCCACGGTGCAGCGGATTGTGTGTTGGTCGTTGGTTTCGAGAAAATGAACCCAGGGAGCTTGTCTGCGAACTTCAATGACAGAGCCGACCCTACAGGGACAAGTGCGTTAATGATGAAGGAGACAAGAGGCGTGACGAATGCGCCCGGCGCAGCACAGATGTTTGGAAATGCGGGAAGAGAATACATTGAGAAGTGAGTGTGTTTGGGACGTCTCTGCTCGTCAGCATGTTGATTTGTTGTCAGGTTCGGCGCAAAGATGGAGGATTTTGCAGAGATCGCCCGAGTCAACCATGAACACTCAAAGAGAAATCCATACTCCCAATTCAAGGACGAATACACCCTTGAGCAAATCATGAAGTCCCAGCTGATCCACGAACCTCTCACAAAGTTGCAGTGCTGTCCAACTTCTGATGGTGGCGCGGCGGCCGTGATTGTGTCTCAAGAATTCCTTGATGCTCGCCCACATCTCAAGGAGCAAGCCATCTTGATCGCCGGTCAATGCCTCGCCACTGACGCGCCATCCGTGTTCGACCGGGGCTCAATCAGTCTCATGGGTTATGATATGAGCAAGCATGCAGCTGCAGAAGCATATAGGCAAGCTGGTATTGGTCCCGAAGATGTTCAAATTGTTGAACTACACGACTGCTTCTCTGCGAACGAAATGATTGTGATTGATGCACTCGGCCTGTCCGCGCCAGGAAAGGCCCACGAATTGGTCCGCAATGGCGACATTACATACGGCGGCAAATACGTGATCAACCCTTCCGGGGGTCTAATCTCGAAAGGTCACCCATTGGGCGCCACTGGCATCGCACAGTGCGCGGAGCTATGCTGGCATCTGCGTGGATGGGCCAACAACCGTCTTGTGAAGGGAACGAAAGTATGCTTGCAGCACAACCTTGGCCTTGGCGGCGCTGTCGTGGTCACCGTATATAAGAGAGCAGATGGCAAAGAGGCGACGCCAGTCTCAAACGAGGCGGTTGGAAGGATCAATGGCCTAGGTATGCTGATCTTCATCCAAGTATCTTGATGTCGCTAACTAGGTATTCGCCAGGTTACAACCCGGCAGTTGAGGCCAAAGGATTCACCGCCGCACAAGTTGACAAGACTAGGAGCCAGAAGAAGAGGAACGACTGGGCATTGCAAGACATTCAACAGAAGGTGCAAGCTCGATTTTGATCGTGAACTACTGTTCTGAACTGGAATTGAAGACGTGAAATCCGAATCGAGATTATTGACAACTCATCGCATCAATGACATGCATTGCGTGATACTGATTACTTTTCCCTTCTGTGGTATTCTTCCTTCCTCGCCTTTTTTGCATTTGTTGCTTCTTATAACTCTCCTCATCACCGAAATGCTTAGAGGCGCCTTTACTCTCTCTTGACAGCCCATGTGGCTGGCCTGACCACATTCCTTCTGCTCATTCCGGTTGTACACATGCTTGCGAATGCAGCCCTGCTTGTTGCCGTCGTCTTTTCTAAATTTGTCATCTCGTGCGCGCACATCAGAAAGCGTATTTCATGAGAGGGCCATCGGTCGCGAGCGCGGGACTGGGAAAATTGGCAAGGTTCACTGACTCAGAAAGCTGTTACCGGTGAAAAACTAGTCTCGCACATGCGGACTAATCATGTACAGCATATGCTCTAAACGCGATTAACTTGCTTAATCTTACATGACAGCTAGCTCAAATATTATCTGACCTCATTTACATCTCTGGCGAGAATTGCCGTATCCGGTGTAGGCTGCCGACCCGCGGCTCCGCACCATAGCATCATCGTCTCCTCTCTTCCGCCGCCCTCTCCTGGCTGAAATGCCTGTGGTGGTTCTGTAGCTGCGGATGCTGCCCCTGTCCTGGGAAAATTCCTGGCGGAGTCGAATTAAATGACCTATGCGGCACTTGGTATTCTCCTCTACTCATTAGCGATGCTCGTGGCTGTTGCTGTTGCTGCTGCTGCTGCTGCTGCTGCTGTTGTTGTTGTTGTTGTTGCTGCTGCTGCTGCTGCTGTTGTTGTTGCTGCTGTTGCTGCTGAAGCTGTAACTCTTGTTGGAAGTCTGGATGCTGGGAATGTATCCGCTGCTCGAGTTGCTGCTGCTGTTGAAGTGCATGCTGCTGCTTATGTTGTTGTTGTTGTTGTTGCTGCTGCTGCGGCGTCTGGAAAGAGTGCGATTGTTGCAGTAGATTTCTCGCTTTGAAGCTTTGTAACGAGTTCCTTGACTCAAGATTCATAGAAGCATGCGATCTATGATTGTCGTGCACGGGGCTCTGTACGGCAGAGTGGAGATGACTTGATTGAGGTTGAACGGTAGTGGGAGCACTGGTGCCGGACTGGCTACCCTGTATAGCTGATTGGGTGGAATGGTTGTAGGATGGTATTCGGGTATGGTGAGAGGATGCCGGTGAGGTGCCATAAGGCGTCTGCATTGGTGCTTGTGATTGAGTTTGGGGCGGGGGCGATGGCACGTGACCCGGGTGTAATTGGCTTAGAATGGTGCGATGGTGTGGTTGAGACAGACTTGGCTGTGGGGTATTGATTTGATGAGACTGCGTTGACGATGGTTGTACAGGATACTGTGACAAGCTCTGGGACTGGGTTCGCTCAGGCGGTCGACGATCAAAGCGATTGAGCCAATCGCTGTTCACCTGGTTCGCCGAATAACTTGATACGTTATCTTGCGACTGAGTGGAGGACTGATGCAGAAGAGGTTGCTGACGACCAATACCTGAACTGAACTCTGGGTACTGAGATCTACTTGATGTTTGTAAAGAAGGTACCTCTTCGCGGCGGTGTAGCGTTTGCGGCTGTTGTGACATTGTTGTGGCATTCGAGAAGATTGAGGGCGGCGATTGGATTAATTGAGGTCGGGTCTGCTCAAGGGACAATCGCTTGGGTGGTGGAGGAGGTTCGGCGGGATCGTCGTTCAAGATGCTCATGATATTCGATCGCTTCGCCGTGGTTGGACGACTTTGTTCCGTAGAAGGAGCGATCGGAGTCGAACTTGGTCGACTAGGCTCTTGCTGGGTCCCAAAGGTAAGCTGTGGGCGCATGGCTACTGGCGAATGAGTGGGCGAATGCCCGTAATGCATTGTTTGACTTAGGGAATTATGCCGACGGGGGGGTGCCGTGTCAGGCTCTTGCTTTGTCAGCATCTGCAGGGACGATGCTGATGCAGAGGAGCTCGACTGCCTTGCGTGCATCACGTGAGCCGGAACTTGATGCTGATTAGACAATTCTTGGTGGGGATAAAGCGGGGGACTTGACACTACAGGCGCGTGTTGATAGTGCTGCTGAACGCCAGAATTCTGTGGCGTTGCAATAAGGCGCTGCTGTGGAGCCAGAGCCGGCGGCCGTTGATCAATGCGTGCTTTCTCATGCTGTCTACCTAGTGCTTGAGGTAGGGGCGATTGCTGTGCCATTCCTTGCGATGTCTGATTGGGCCGCGCGGGCTCGCTTCTCTCTTCGGGGAAAAATCCACTGGGAGGTCCTAGCAAATGCCGTTGCTGGCCTGATGATTGTGGCCGCAGTGCTTGAAGCGATTCCTCCGCTCGCTGGTGAGGGAGTAAGGTTGTGTTAATTTGAGCTTGCGACTGATGTTGCATTCTCGGCTTCTGGGCCATGTCGTTGCTAGTGCTCCGTTGCAATGCAATAGAAGGGTTAGGAGGAACAAATTCATCGATATGTGGCGGCTTTGATATAGAGAGTATAGATGCTTCTTCATCCATGGCGCCCATTTCTGCGTTCGGTGCTAGTGACCTTTGTCCATTTGTCGAGGGACCTGACGGGGTCTGCTCGTATCTTCGCTTCGGCGGTGCTATTGGTGAGGGTGGCGGACCCATTGGCTCTCCTCTTGCCCTCCTCTCTTCGGCTTCCTGGGCGACCTGTTCAAGTCTTTCATTTTTACCGTCGCTCACCTGACGTAAATAGTTGTTCTTTATCTGTCCGTACGTTTTAGCGGTGCACTCTCAAAAGCTATAGGGAATTTACCATAGTCACCGTCTTGGTTTTCATGAAATTGGCGATAGCTTCAAAATCCTTGCCGAAGTATGCTATCAGGCTTGGGAATTTGTTCTGCTCCGGTACGGACCAATAACTCGATGGCTGATTTCCTGGTGTTGTGGATGCGGAGCCGTTCGGGTTTGACATGTCTGTCGAACCCGCTAATAGGTGAGGCCGATTAAGGTCTTGCTCTTGAGGAAATTGTGATTCCAGAGCGGGCAGATCATCAGTCTTTGGGCCTAAGAAAGCCCCTCTAGACGATACTTTCGAGCCTTTACTAGAATGATTGATCGCCCGCTCAGTCTTTACTGGTGACGTACCAAGGCTCAGATCTGATTGCACCTGCAACGCTTGTTGTGCTTGTTGCATCTGAGCTTTGGTACGTCTGGGCTTCGCACCAGTACCCGCTTTGCGCCCCCTACCAGACGGCTTCTCCGTACCTGATTCTCCAACACTGTCCTTTGAAGCAACGGTAAGGCGCCTGGAAGTGGCCGTTGCTCCGTTTGAAGATTCTAAATCGCCGACTGTATCACCGAACGTAGGAGCTGCCGCGCGTCGGGGCCGACCAGTGTCTGTGACAGCTACTGGCATTTGATCGGACTCATCTTCCCCGTATCCCATGTCAGACATGAGAGCATTGGACCTTAGCCGTGATGCCTTCGTTTTGCGACCTTTTCTTGGCAATGGCTTTCTCCAATAGTCCTTGTACTTCGCCACATCTTTGGTTAGGTAGTAGTGCAGGATGCATTGTCGATAATCTCTCCCAGGTAGTGATTCAGCAATCTTACCCCACTTTTTGGGGTACTGGCAAAATGCATTGATGAAAGCCTTTTGCTCTTCTTGCGTGAAATCGTCTTGAGGTGGCACAAATGCGAACACATCAAGCACATGAGCTGGAGCAATGAGGTGGTTAGTATCCTCGAAATGCGACATTTCCATCTCCTCTGGGTCTAGCATTGGTGGAACACGAGCTTCCAATTCGTAGTTGGGCCTCGCCGTCGCTTCTCGATCACGTTTCTCCTGTTCCTCTCGAGCCGATTGCTCTGATGCTCTCATAATCAGTTGGATATCATGCTCGGTTGTATTCCTGGCAGCCCTTGTGCGTTCTATTAGCGGGGTCAGTGTCGGCAACTGTCCAACTGACAGGGATGGCGAAGCTGGCATTTTAGGCGTAGCAGCGTTTTCTTCCCGCTTTTGTTTCTCAATGCTCATCATTATGATCTTCCATTCTTTGTAGCTGTGATCGAATTCCTGGCGAAGGCCATTGAGTCTATCATGACAGTCTAGCTCCTTTCGCAGTGCTCCCGAAATGCTGTCCAGGTTATTCTCGTCTTCCGATTCATCGAATGTCTCTAATTGCATGGGCACGTCGCGAGTCAGATATGGTAGATCCTCAATTGGAGGCGTTGGAATGGGATTTATGGGAGCTTCTTTAAGAAACCGTCCAATCTTTTGTGGGACTTCTTGCTTTTCCTCCTCGACCTTTGGCGAGAGTAAACCTGATGGCTGGATATCCTTGACGGGTTCAGACACAGAGTCAGGCTCTTCTTCAGATATTCCCTGTTGGAGTTCCACAGGGACGCCTCCATCTCTTATCATGCCAAGCATCTGTATGCGAAGTAACAGACCAACAATGACAGGGTTCTCAAGTGGGGGAGGCGGCTTTTTTGCAGTTAGCAATTTCATCTCTCGAAGAAATTTCTCCTCTGCCACCGCAAAGTCATCCTCATCAAGCGCTTCCTCATCCTCGCCCTCATCTTCGCTGGACTGATCGAGTGATTCCCCCATGCCGGAAAGCCTGCTATCGTGATCCTCAGCCTCCTGGTCCGAAATCCCGCTAACCAATGCATCTCTCCCGCTGGGCAATAATGTCTTGCTGGGCGGCTGTGTATGTGTGCCTTGGAAAATCCACGAGTGCACTCCCGAAGCTTGGGACTGGTTGAAGCCGGTGTTTCGCAAAGTCTGATAGTTGTATGGTCTGTCTCTGAGATCTCCCGGGAATGGTCTGATTGGTGCAGTAATGGATGGACGTTGCAGCTGATAACCAGATGAGGGCCATGGACGGAGACCCGAACCACGCGGCTGGAGCATGCGTGAAGAGGGAGGTGCAGCAGCCCGTTGATCTACTGGAGACGCTGCCTGACGAATATTTAGCATTGTCGGAGTAGATGGAGGGACATTTTGCATAGTGGATGGTCTACTTTTGGTATGTGGCGTAGTGCCAGCTCTCGGACCAGTGGGTATGCCCTTGAAGGCAGCTGCCTCTCCTTGTAGTGTGCTCGAGAACTCTCGGCCGTCAGCTACTGGTCGAGCGTCTCCAAATCTTGAATCTGCAGCTGGCCTGCTGATGGGGGTATTGAAAGACGGGCGCGCTGATTGGGTCGGTGCATCTGTTTTCTGCCAGGGCTCTGACGGGTGTACTCGCGGCTCTCGAGGCAAATTGGGTTGCACGTTCGACACCCGGTCAGCCTTTGGCCCTGTAGGTGGTTGAAAAGGAGCTTGGGAGCCATTTGTGAGCGGTTCCGTAACAGGCGCGGTGGACGATGGCACGTCAACAGGTAAAGGTGGCGGTGCAGCAATGGCGGCAACGGCGGGAGTAGCGGAAACAGAAGGCTTGAGGTTGTCAAGCGGGACCCCAAAAGCCGGAACTTGTGGTGCAGAAGGGGGTGAGCTTGCCCTCGAGGGGTTGGACTCCTGGACTTGTTTTTCTGATCTTGTGGAAAAGTAGTCACTCTTGTCTCCGTCCTTACGACTCTCCCTAGAGAAGCCTGTCGGCGTGAGTGCCGTTGAAAACCTGCGGCTGTTATCCGGGTACGGTCGCCCTGGCGGCCTTTCTAGGCTGGACGCGCGAGCGTCGGCATTTTCCGTTGCCCCAGTGTTCGTTGGCAACGATGGTGGCCCGCTAGAGCCGACACTATTTCTGCCTGGAGATCGATCTCGTCTCCAATGAACCGCGTCTCGCGCTTTATCGTCTCGTTCGAGGCTCCGGTCTGGATCTCGTCTTTCGAAGCGGTCTCTTTGTTCACTTTCTACATCGCGGGTTCGCTCACGCTCCCAACCCCTATCTCGCCAGCTTTCCCTTGACCGGCTTCGTGGCCTGAATGGCTCGCGGTCGCGGTCACGGTCACGGTCACGGTCACGGTCAGCTAAGAGTAATCCTCGGCCTCGACCCCAATCTCCCCTGCCCCTCCCTCGACTGGAAAGACCGCGAGCGGGAGAAGGGTACCACGCGGTCGGTTCTGTACCTCTTCCAGATTGAGACAACGGTGTGTCTCTCGAATCGCGCCGCAAGCGATTGGGCGATGCCGATCGGTCTCTTCCGACATAGCTGCGAACCTCGCGAGGGCCAGGAATGTCGCGTTCTGAGTTGCTCACGTCGCGGTCCCGTCGTGGCCAGTCGGCTCGGTCGGCGTCTCTTCGAGGTGGAGCTGGGGCATCACGAAAGTCGCGATCGCGATCTCTGAAGTCAGGACGGCCGACAAAAGCTCCCCTTCCGCGGGCGCCAACTGTCGGTTGGCTTCCATATCGATTCGCATCAGCTTTTGGACCTCGCGGTGGATCTCTGCCAAGAGGTACTTGGTTGGCATCTGATGAATTGCGGAATCCGAAGTGGCCCGAAGGTGCGTTCTGGCTTATCGAAGGCCTTCTATCTCTGTCAAGAAATCTCTGCGGCGACCGATCTCGGGGCTGGTATCTCGACATTTCGAACCGAGGCTTGGCTCATCTTTGGTGTCCGAACATAAGGTTTAGCTTGGAACGCTAAAAAGCGGTCGCGGCTCCGACCCTTGGTCACGTTTTCCGCCAGGCGTCGAGAACACTGCCCCCCCGTGCCGCCTGAGACGATGACGACGGTGACAGTGGGCCCCGACCGACGACTACAAGTCGACTGAAGGTGGAAAACCAGTGCGCTAGGGTTGAATCCTTAGCCTAAGGGATGTTTGAGAGAAGGTTGCGCTCGCGGCGATCAGAAAATTGAGGACTTCAGTTCGAGGAAAAACGGATCGCCGATTCAATTGACTTTGCCCCAGTCGCGTTGGCCTCTTGGGACGCCGGCAGGCTGTAGAATGGGATGACAGGCCAGTATCTTCCACAGAAATGGTATATTCGCCGCCTGCTAACGACGCCGATGTGATTGTCGTGATTCACTTGTGTTGTTTGACGATGGATGGTGAAGGATCGCCTCCATTTCAGCACTTTGACGGGGCAGCCGTAGCGGCGCCCTAAGCCCTGGAGCCGTGCGCTAGCATTATTAGTAGTTTGCGAATCTTTTCAGTTGATTCAACGGTAGTTTTACTTCCGGGGCCATTAGCGATTCCAGACCACTTGTGCAAAAAATTTCAGCTTTTTTGATGCCTTAGCCATTTGACAATATGACAAGGGCCGCCCGAGCCACTTCCTGGACGCAACATGACGAACAACGATGCCGGATCTAGGACGGCACCCTCCACGGCCACCGACGCTGTATTTGTACCTTCAAACCCTGTACCACAAGGAGTGCAAAAGGTACAAGGCATCGATTTTGATGCACATCATGCGGCAGATATCACGGTTGCAGACTTGGTCGACGGGATGGCCAATATGGGATTCCAAGCTAGTGCCGTTGCAGATGCTGTTCAAATCATAAACCAAATGGTCCGTCAACCGTAGATTTCCTCTCTCCCAATTCGCCTCTGATTGCTCTTCAGCGAGCCTGGACCGATCCGGACACTGGCGAAAAGACAACCATCTTTCTAGGCTACACGTCCAACCTAATTTCATCTGGCCTACGAGATGTTCTGCGCTATCTTGTGCAACATCGACATGTTTCTGCGATCGTGACATCCGCAGGTGGTGTCGAAGAGGACCTCATTAAGTGTCTGGCGCCTACCTACCTTGGGTCTTTCGCAACGCCAGGAGCATCTCTTCGCGCTAAAGGCATGAATCGAATTGGTAACTTGGTAGTGCCGAACAGCAATTACTGTGCGTTCGAGGATTGGGTCATTCCGATACTGGATAAAATGCTTGAAGAACAAGAAGCCTCCAAGACAAGCCCGGAGCCTCTACACTGGACACCCAGCAAGGTCATCCACAGGCTAGGAAAGGAAATTGATGATGAAAGCTCCGTCTACTACTGGGCTTGTAAAAATGACATTCCCGTCTTCTGTCCGGCACTGACAGATGGGAGCTTGGGAGATATGCTCTATTTCCACACCTACAGGTCCTCTCCAGAACAGCTTCGCATCGACATTGTGGAGGATATCAGGCGAATCAATACGATCGCTGTACGCGCCAAGCGCGCTGGCATGATCATTCTCGGTGGTGGTGTTGTAAAGCACCACATCGCCAATGCTTGTTTGATGCGCAATGGAGCGGAGAGCGCAGTCTACATCAATACTGCTCAAGAGTTCGATGGAAGCGATGCCGGAGCAAGACCAGATGAAGCTGTGAGTTGGGGAAAGATCAAGGTAGATGCGCAAAGCGTGAAGGTAAGCACCAATACTCCTAATTGATGGACGCCAATGACACCCAACAGGTGTATGCAGAGGCGACGGTGGTATTTCCACTTATTGTAGCGGCAACGTTTGCCAGACAACATCACAGAACATCTTAGACGATGTCACACGGGGGTTGTTGTGAAAGAACGCCACTTGGGCTACGGCATCTTTAATGCCCAATATTGAATTTGGGTGATCTTGGACCCCGCGCACAATCTGGAAAGGAGGTCGGGAGAAGCCTTAGTAGCCACAGGCGTTCAACCCACAGTTTTGTGACCGGCCGAGGCCGCCGCCGTACTATACGATTACTACATGACGTGAGTCACGGTGATGGGTGACCAGAAACTGTGGCTAAAGCCCCAAATCCTAATCGCTGACGCAGCGTTTGGTCGCTTCAGGTGTCAATGAGGGTGCTGACTCGGAGACGATAACCTTGATTCCCGAGTTTTGCCAGGAAGTTCAGCTGTGATAGCCAGACATTATTACATGGTCCTCGGACAAAATTGGGGGCCTCGAGACAATGAAATGAGTCGACGGTTGGAGTTTGCTGCCTGGCGCCTTTAAATGGGGAAAGCGTTGGCGATAAGTAGCGTTGCTAGCTAGCACGAGAATCAAAAGACCAGGCGTGCGCAAGCCGGCAAGAATCCTGGACGCTGCAAGTTGTGTGGGCGCATCCTCTTAGGCTTCCTAGGCTCTCCGGGCTTCCGCCACCGACTTCCCATTCGTTGCTTCTCCACAGTCGCAAGTGGCGGCGGTGAGCCATAGGCATGGGGGTTTGATCGCTCATTGTGCAGCTTGCAGCCTGAGTGACAAGCCTCACTGATATGCAGCTGCCTTGCGAATTTCTTCTGTTTAAAAGTCTGTCGCATCGCAGCCTTCTCTTGCATTTCACACGTTTGCCTGCTCCAGCTGTGCATAGCCAAACACCCTCCAATCAATTGCATGTGATAATTCTAGCCATCGGCTCTCTAGCATTCGTCTGCCAGCTTATGTACATTGTGTTGAATCCCGCGCTTTGAAACTTTGTTTTTGATGCGTCCAAATATTTGACGACTTGGCCTCCACAGCTTAACCCTTCCTCGTTTCTCCTCTGACCTGGTCTCTGAGTACGACGTGGCCATGGACACAGGCTCTGACTCACCAGTGCTGATTGTCCAAAGATCTCCACCCAATCTCTCTTTCAACGCCCATCAACCTCTTGCCGATTTTGCTCTGCCTGTGGATCCACCATCACACCGTACAGCTCCCTCAGCGACAAACCAAGAGCCTCCTTCAACATTTACAATGTCCCAACCCGAAACTCCACTAATTGCACATCCAACCGCTCACTCTGCCCCCTCTGAAGCGGCCATTGTCGATGCGAATACAACCACAATGGCCAGTACTGCTGTGGAACTCGCAACCACCGGCTCCGTTGACTCTCCTCCCGCGATCACTCCTTCAACGAATACCACCGAACTATCACCGCAACCTGACTCGCTGCAAGAAACGCAGGCAGACACACAACCTGAAACCTCACCAGCAGAGACGGACGCTGCACCAACACAGCCAGTCGAGACATCTGAACCGCCGCAGGATCCTCCCACAACCTCGACTGACCTGCCGACGGAACCCGCATCGCAGCCCCCTCCCTCAACTGCTTTAGATACGCCTCCACCTCCCACGCTGGTCGACCCTGTCACGCCTCCGGAAAATACAGAGCCTCCGCCGCCACCTGCACCTCAAGCTGCCGAACCACCCGACTGGATGAACATCGAGGAAGATACATCGACGCCGGACGAGGAAGAGCTGAAGGCCTATGAGGGAAGGATGCAGTCTATCAGCGCTTTGGACGTTAAACATCACGAAGAACTCTTCTATCCAGACGTCGATGATCCTGAACAGCGGCCGGTCAAGAAGATACGACTTACGTGGGTCATTAAAGGTGTACGGGGTACCAAAGAGAAGCCGAACACTGCTCGAGTCGTCAACTCGCCTGCCGCGTTGGTAGACGGCTTTTATTGGTCAATACGGTTCTTTCCAAGAGGTAACAATGCTTCAGCGCTAAGTGCTTATATCAAGTGCACGAAAAAACAGCCGAAGCCAGATTCTAATCCTCCCGAGAGCACATTCTCGTTCGTCCAGGGAGGACCAGATACCGATTTGAGTGAACTTAAGCCGGAGGCTGAGCTGACGACTCCCCCACCAGTGGAGCAAGGAGATGTCGTCATGCCTAGTTCCGAAGACTCAAAACCAGAGGAGGACGTGAACAAAAACCCTGCAGAAGCGGAGAATTCTCGCCCAACAATCGCATCGGAAGGCGCAGATAAAAGCGAGGACGAGGAGGATGAGGATGAAGAAGACTGGCGGGTGTCCGCCCAAATTGGTATGATCATATACAATCCCCAGGAACCAAGGACCAAGTACGATATGTCGTCGGAACACCAATTCAACAAGCACAACGATGACTGGGGTTGGACCAATTTTCATGGTCCTTGGACGGAGATTCCTAAACGCAGACCTGGCCAGCATCAAGCGCTACTCCGGAATGACACTATTGCCATGGATGCATACATTCGCGTCTTCGAAGATCCGACACAGGCTTTGTGGTGGCACGAGAGTCAGGAATACGAGAAGTACTGGGACTCAAAGTCGCTCGCTGGATACTTTCCCATGGGTACACCACCACTCTACCACAGCCCTGGCGTTGCAGGAATAACGGCATGGCTCCTACTAGCGCCGTTCCGGAAGGTCTTGCAGAGCATCGACACGAGTGGATGGAGAAGGGATTCCACAATCAGACCGCAGCCCCTTTTGTGTCAGATCCAGCTGGTTCTATACATGATGCGGAAAATGAAGAAAGAAGAGAATTACGTCAACGTCAATAACATTCTGGAACTAATGGACATGCTCGGCGAATCCCATAGCGACGTAATCTCGTTTTGGGAGGCCTTTCGGAGGTCGATTGAGCTTGAGCTAAAAGATCCGGATGCTGTGAAGCAGATTTCCGAGATATTTGATGGTCGAACGGGTGACGGCCAGATCCGCAGGCATACCGACCCTATAACGATCGACGTGGAGAAGGCGTCCTCAGTCCAGGGAGGACTAGAGAACGAGCTGGCTTCTTTGGAAGAAAAGCAAGAGTTCCCGAAGTTTTTCCCTATTACTCTAGGACGCGACAAATTCGACACTAATGTTCGCGAGTGGAAGCTTCTGTATAACCGAGTCAAGCTTGACGAAGAGATCGATGTCTCACGATGGGCAAACGACGAGAAGAATGCCAAGTATACACTGTATGGGTTTGTGGCTCACGTGGGCGAGAGATCTTCTGGCAAATTTTACAGCATTTTACGACCCAATGGACCAGGAACCAAGTGGCTTGCCTTTGAGGACGGAGACGGCAATAAAGTCTTCTCATACACGAGACATCGTATCCAAGAGTTCGAGGGACTTGAAGGGGAGGAGCTGAAGACGAACAAATCTACCCGTCAAACGGCATACCTTGTCATGTACATCAGGACCGACCTGCTCTCTGAATTCTTGCCAGGCGCGCTCGAGCCTTTCCAGATGGCCTCATGGCTGCGACCATACCTCGCTGCGCCTTGCCATTTAGAAGATGAACCTAATGAGGTCGCCAAGGAAAATAATGACTTCGAGACTGCAATCGAGATCTATCCTAGCACAAGTGCTGGAAGTATCAAGGGTTCGCTTGATATGTACACTCTTAAAGACGCCCAAGTGACTTCGACGGCCCCACTGAAGCTTACGGTCCCCCCAGACACGACATACAGTGAAATGCGACAAAAAATCGCCAAGTGGCAGGACATTGATAATGTTGAGAAGATCCGGCTTTGGAAAATGAAACTTGGGCCACTAGGAGAACATGTGACTGCGTCAATGGAGAAAGTTCGGCTGCACCGGTCGATAAGTGGGTCTGGCGATCCCCTTCGGCCGCTTTGTCTGTGGATGCATGTCCTTGAGACCGAAGAAGAAGTCAGGCTCTATGGCGACCCAGATCAACCACTGGGCTATGACCCATTCGCCAAGCCGATATTTGACGAAGAGGCTATCATTAGTTCCGAATCAAACCCGGCAGAGGTTGCAGTATCTGGAGATGTGACCGTACCTACGACAGATCCCGAGCACACCCACGATACCGAAAACGCAGTACAAGGTACGCCGGACAGTTCACCAACCACGATTGATGGGGAAGCCGTTGCGACTCTACCTGCTGCGCCTTCCTCGGAGGGTCCTTCTGCCGCCACGGGTGATATTGCTGCTCCCGACGCTGAACAAGGTGCGATCGCTGAAACCGTGAGCGCTTCTGTTACCGCGCCTGTCGAAGGTGCTTCTCTGGCGGAAACGAGGCCACTCGAACACACTGAAAGTACACAAGCAGCTCCTGATGCTGAGCAAGATGGCGTTGCCGAAGCTGTCAGTTCTACTGTTACCGGGTCCATTGAAAATCCATCCTCGGTAGAAACAAGGCAATCCGTGTCCATTGAAACCACGCGGGAGCATCCAGAAGTCGACAGATCAACACCAAGAGTAGACAGTGATTCCACAGCAGCTGGAGCGACTGACCGCTCGCCGCAGAGCAATGATGGACGAGACGAAGATAGGGCTGCTTCAGTGACACCGACTGCAGCTGGAGGAGCCGGGCCTCTTACAGCTGGTGCACCTCAGGAGACTACCGCATCTGCTGCCTCAGCTACTTCACAAGTTACAACGTCTCGTGCTATGGACACGACAGTCGAAGATACTCCAACTCCTGGACCTGTCGTGCCACCTGTCGAGACCCCTGCTGCGGAGGCAGAAGCATCTGCGCCAACGACGGATGGTTTGACATCGGACGTTCCGGCAACCACAGCAACAGAAGACCAGGCTGCTAATGAGGCCATGATCGCAGCCTTGATTGTAGCCGACCTTGAAGCCGTTGATAGAGAACAACCACCGCAAGACCCCGCTAATGTCGACATCACTCCGGCCCCACCACTACCTATCGCATCCGATCTTCCAACAGATGCTTGGGATATTGATTTGACACCACCTCCACCACAAACAGCAGCGGTAGGTGATGTTGCCGATAACAGAAGCGAGGGTTCGAGCGTGAACGAAGAGCCGGCACGTCCTGTACCTCATGTCTATGGATTTATACAGCTCTTTGATGCCATGAAGCAAGAGTTTAGAGTGCACGGCACCTTCATAGCGAAAGAGTCTGCTATAATCAAAGATACCGTACGTCGGGCCCTGGGATATCCAGAAGACAAGGAATTCTCGGTTTGGACACGTCAGAAGTCATACAGAACAGCGGCGATATCAACCAACTCGGCTTTCGAAGCTCTGGATTTTAGATCTGATGGATTCGTTCTTATCGTTGGGGATATACATTCAGATTCTACGTGAGTACATCTGTTGTTTTTGGGGTAACAATGTTTAGAGCTGAGCTTTTGAAATTAACTTCTCTGTCTAGGAGAACCGCCCTTCTCTCGGAAGGTAAATTCACGAATCCTGAACAACTTTCTCGATATCTCTGGATGTCTGCACGAAATCATCCCACGCAAGCTTTCACGGGCGAAAAGACGATTAATGTCTTCGGCACCCACTATTATTCCGGACCCATGCTAAAGGGACTTTACCATGGACCATCAGCGACACAAATTCAGTCTAATGGCCAGACTTACAACGGGCCTTATGTCGCAGGCGAACGTTCCGGAGCTCAAGGCAAGATGACCTACCAGAACGGCGACGTGTACGAAGGATCTTGGCTCAAGGATGAGAAGCATGGTCAAGGAATGTTCGTGGAGAAGAGAACTGGCAACAAGTACGTGGGCGGCTTCGAAAATGGAAAACGGTGGGGCAAAGGGACGACATATTGGGAAGTGGCCGACGAGGAGGGCGACATGTGCCAGATTTGTTACTCAGAGGAGATTGATGCACTCTTTTACGACTGTGGTCATGTCTGCGCTTGCGTGGAGTGCGCGAAGCAGGTCGATGCTTGTCCTATCTGCAGGAAGAACGTTCGGCATGTGGTTAGGATGTATAGGTCTTGAGATGGAGTTGGGACGCTGCGAATTGGACATGGTTCAGGCAGATGCGTTTTAGCCAGGCGCACAGGTACATACTGGAATGGGAGGCCCCGGCGTTGGACATAAGCGAGTTCTTCATTTTGGTTCTTTCAACTCTACTTCCACTGTACTCATTTTGGATGGTTGCTTTTAGCCGGCGCATTTGACGATATCTTTCACGAAGACAAGACTGATGTCCAACGACTAGAACTTTAAAGTGTGCAAATAGAAGACGAGGATACATATCTTTCGAGTTATTTGAGTGTTCAGCGTGTGTCAAACGTAATGAGTTGTTGACGCGTACCACCACCGCATTGCGGGGGGCTGCTTGAGCAGATATTAGACTCCGTACTCGTAATTCGTGATCGACAGTCACAGCCACAGATGGAGATGCTTAAAAGGGCTGGCCTTCTATCGCCCAGCTTAGCCACAACGGCCGAGCCTCGGCGACCCAGTCGAGGGGGCCTTCAGAGGCGGCTTACGCGAAAAATTGGTGCCGCGTAATGCAAGCAGTACTTCTGCAAGAACATCCTCATTCCCAGCGAGAACTGTTTTTCTGCTTGATCCCCCAGTACAACAATGCAATTGCGTTTTCTGCAATACTTGCCCTCTCCAACGTGAACCAAACCATATCGCATACGCCCCGTACTACGTCGCACACGCCAGACTCATGAAAAGCCCAGAGCAGTCGTTTTGAATGGCCTCTCTGAGCGCACGGCTACTTCCCAATGCGTACTAACCTTTGATCACTTCTTTCTGAGCATCTCCATGGTTTTGCGAAAGCCTGCTTCGGCTGGCGGCGGCCTGCCATACCCAATTACGTCAACCTCTCCTCAGCCTGCCCTAGAAATGGCATCTTTGCAAAACGCACATCCAGACGCCTTCTCCTCAAGTCACCGCCAGTCCTCTACCTTGAACACTCAAGCGGCCCATGAGCGGCAGAACTATGACGACGGAGATCGGGCGAACCCGTGGGCAGACGCAGCTGACGAAGAACTACGCATCAAGAAATCTCTACCCACTGTACTTCGAGCAGGAAGTGCACCTCGATCTACAGAAGAGCTACAAACAAACAAGGGACTTCCTGACCTGCCGCACTGGGGCGAAGGGAATACGATGACCCCTAGGTCCTCGTCAGATAGTCAGAGGTCGACGGACCTTTGGGAGGTGGAAGATTACGATAGTGCCGAAACGGAAGCACTGTCCAAAAACGAATCCAGTCGACATAGTAAAAGCCTCGGGGTACCCGATGCGATCCGTGAACATAATGGAGGACAGTCTCACACATCAAGCTCACCTGGCTTCTCTACAGTGAGGAGGAAGCCGGTCGCCGCCTTTTCAGAGCATCCACAGCCTTCTCCAGGAGCAAGGTCGCCGTCGTATGATTTTGCGTCGAACAATCCATTTCGACAACAGATGTCTGTAACTGGCTCGCTACAGCAAGGGGAGCATGCCCAAGAAGCTTTAGAGGATTGGACAGGGCACTCGAACGAGCATGACATGTCGGAAGGGAAAGGAAAGGGAGTCGCCCGAGATCCCCCCACCAATGAAACTCCAATTCAGATGACCGCAAACCTCTCACTTGAAGACAGACCCTTTGAGGAGTACTCATCGTCTTACCGGCCCTCAAATATCAACTTGAATAGCGCATATCGGTCCCAAGAGGAGTCCGGCCACGCTCCTCCTGCATCCACGACACCGCAACCCTCTGGCCCACCGCCCCCACCCCCAAGTTCTGGCGAACCGGCGGACCTAATCCCCGTAACTCCTGGTTCTCTTCCAGGTCAAAACCCGTGGTCCTTAGAAACTAGCATTCGACCACCACCTCAAGCTATTGTCGAGAATCAGGAACTCAAATCCGACTACGGACAAGATGAAGACTTATATGAAGGACAGGAGATGGGAATCGTAACACGTGGAGACAGCTACCAGCAATTTGCCGCAGTTGAGGAGACCTCATTCCCTCCTTATCACGAAGAGCAGCTGTATGATAGAACAGGGCCACCAATTCCACCACGACCTTCGCAGCGAAGCCTTCTGGACGAACCAGAGCCACCCCTTCCAGCAAGACATGCGCAGGAAAGCTTGTTGTACGACCCTGTGGAGAGCTACGCACCTCCTGACCATCCTCCGCCCGATCATGCTCCGCCTAAACCACCTCGGCCAATAGTCCAAAGCGCGTCCATAAATGAAGCGTCATTGCAAAAGATGAAAGAGCAAAGAAACGAAACATATCAAATCAAACATTTCAATTGGTTCGATCACAATACAAACAGCCTGCGTAGATCGTCAATGCTCACTCAGAACAAGAATGGTCCTTGTCCACTTCTCGCGCTGGTTAATGCGCTCATCTTGTCTAAACCCGATGACACGGAGTCTGCCCTCGGAAACGCATTGCGGGCGAGGGAACAGGTTTCGCTAGGTTTGCTGATCGAGTCACTGATGGACGAGCTTACTTCCGAAAGCCGTGATAGCCTTTTAGGAGAGCTGCCAGATGTCGATGAGCTCAACCGCTTTTTGCTTAGGCTGCATAGCGGTATGAATGCCAACCCTCGGTTTGTGGCACCGGAGGCTCCAGCGCCGAATCTAATGGATGCAAGGAACTCAATGTTGCATGTTCCGTTGTCAATCAATACCGATCGTAAACCGGGCACATTCGAGCAGACACAGGATTTAATTCTCTACGGCGCATTTGCAATTCCTCTTGTTCATGGATGGTTGCCACAGCGGTCAGATCCGGCCAGAGCAGCCTTCGCTCGCGCAGCGCCAACTTATGAAGACGCACAGACAATCCAATTTGGCGAGGAAGAGCTTGAGATCAAACTTGGTCGCGGAGGACTAACCCCCAACGAGCAACAGCTGTGGGAAGACATTGTGTCGATTAGGAGATTCTTCAGTACATATCCGACGCAGCTCACACCTTATGGTTTAGGTGTCGTCAGCGAATCGTTGTTCCCTGGGGCATTTGCAATCATGTTTCGTAACGACCATTTCAGCACTGTCTACAAACATCCCGAGACCGGTCAACTTTATACACTGGTCACAGATGCCGGCTACGCAGACAAGGACGAAGTCATTTGGGAAAGTTTGGTTGATGTCAGTGGGCAGTGCAGCGGATTCTTCTCTGGCGACTTCAGACCGGTAGGCAACGTGGCAGAAACCACTGACCCGCCATCTCAATCTTCCGGTCGTCGTGCCTCTTCATGCCTGAATGAGCCTCCGCATCCTGCCCCTCCGATATCTCCACAAGAGGTCCAAGAGCAACATGACGCCGACTTCGCCATGGCGCTGCAACTGCAAGAAGAAGAGCAAGCTCGACAAGCCAACCCAAACCCACGCCGTCGCGCTGCGCACAACCGAGGATCCAGTGCAACTGAAGATCCTCGATCGTCAAACATACCCATCCGAATCCGTCCCGCCGACACTGGCCCTGCCGTCCCGCCGCGCAATCCACGCAGTAATCCCGGCGTAAACAGACCCACTAATAGCGACAGTGCTGCGGATGATGATGCACCACCTCTTTACGAAGAAGCCGTCAAAGGTTCGCCTTACATACCGCCACCAGGGCATCCGCAACATCCAGCGTCGGATCCGTCGCCACGCACCTCAACGCCTGCAATCACACCTACTGTGTCAGGATCGAGCCCCGCTCTTCGACCGGCAAGAGAAAGGGCGCCAGCGCAGCCGGCTAGGCCACCACAACAGCAGCAGAGGCGGCTGTCTGCCTATCACGAAGCGCAGCAGTATCAGAGGCCTGAGTTGGCGAGGCCCCTGAGCCATAACGCAGGGATGAGTTTACAAGGGCAGGCCGTTGGGAAGAGGCTACAGAAGGATCAGGATAAGGATTGTATTGTCATGTGATGTGAGAAGAACGACATGTATGACACTTGTCAGGCGTTTTCTGGGAAATAGAGAGGCAGGGGGTTCAGGGTGGCCTTCAGTCAAATACGGCTGTGTTACAATCCTTGGTATGATATCCCACTTCCAGCAGGGAAGAAAGCTTTGGCGTCTTTTTATCTACGCCAGCATCTGTTCACATGCTCGTGGTCTAGACCTTCGTCTTGATCCATGGTAGATACTGCCACTTAAGAAAGTAGAAGACGACAAAACTGCTTTTGTTCGAATACTTTCACTTGCAACCCTCCACAGCCGACGAGAGTTTTTGGTATTTATCCTCACACGCAGGCGACCGGTCACCCGCCTATCCACACCCGCTTATCAGAGGATATGTGGACTAGATCCATTCCGCTGAAGGGACAGATAACTTGCAGAGATTTCTTTGGGGGAGCAAAGAAAAAAGTACGGACATGTACTTCTCCAAGACGGGAAATTCTAGTAGTTGTTCCTTTTTCCCCCTTCCCTATTCGACTTCACGGGTACGGAATTTCCATCAGCGCGTACGGCTCTGCTGTGAGGGGTTTCATTTAGCGCGAGAAGCGGAGTAGATTTGCGGTCAACAGGGTATGTATCAAGGTACGTCTAGATGTGTATGGATTCTCGTTCGAACGCCAGTGTTAGATGAGTCTTGAGCGTTGGGCGAGACATTCCCCAGCGGGAAACTTTCTTTCGTTGGTGGTCGGCGCTTACATAATTGAGTAGAGTCGAAGGGGGGCTTAGAGGAAATCAGTGAAGCTGGGAGCGGTCCAAAAGTCCGCGGATAATCGCTTAAAGTCCCATAGTCTTGCAGGTCAGCTGAGGGGCTGGCAGACAAGGTAGATTCCTCATTAGGTGATAGGGAGACAGGCCTTGCACTGTTTTGGGTGAAAGCTGCTTTCGCATCGGGATCACTGCTAGGGTCTGGGGAACACCTCTTCAGTTGAAACGAGACGGATTCACACATGAATGTCCAGAGATTAAGTGCTTACAATGTCGTCGGCCACCTAAAGTACATGCACCGGAGATCACCGATCAAGCTTTGAAGCAGCCTGCTCCGACGTGTCATGATACTCCGTCGAAGCCCCACTCGCCTCGTCCTCCACCTTTTCCGGCATGATTTGATCACTATCAATTGCAATTTCATCAATTTCCTGACGATTCCGGATGACATGCTGCCCGTCCTCATCACTCGCGACGTGCGTCAACTGCCTTTTCTTCTCCATCTTCGACATGGCCTCTTCTGTCAACGCTTGTCTCAGCATCCGTTCCACAACTTCCTTTTTCCGCGACATGCGGTCGCCAACGCTAATGGTGATCCCTGCTGCAATATTGCAGCAGATGGAGCAGCAGAGGATTGTGGCAGTGAGCGCGCCAGGTCGGACGTGGTAGCTGATCGACCATGTGCAAGTGCCAAGTGCGATTTGAAAGAGGGAGTGGCAGTCGAGGAGACACACGACAGCAACGAGGAGACGGAGCGGGAACGCTTTGTGCGTTGTAGTCTCATGAGGTTTGTAGAAAGTGTGTGACTTGGCGAATTTGGTTTGGTGGTGTATCAGCTTTCGCTGTTGTTTCAGGGTTAGCACAGAAAATTTCCCCTGCTCAGCAGCCTCAAGGTCGACTTCCTTTGGGCCTGCCGATGGGAGGTCGTTCTCATTCTCTAGTTTTGGGAGGGCCTGTTCTTTTCGCAGGCGCCAGGTTAGATGGTGGTAGTGGGCGATATAGATCATATGGTATGTGTCAACTGCACGGAAGGGTGCGAGACCATCACCCATGATGGCGAACAGAGCGACCAAGACATTGTCAATTACGTTGATGAGGTATGATTGGCGGCCGCCGACGTTGATCCAGCCTGTAAGGACATTAGCATTATTAGAATGTACATCAATCGAGTATCTTACATACCGATCAGAAACAACACCCAAGCCAGACCGAATAGGGTAATAAGGACTGCGTACAAAGTAACGAAGAATCCAAGAGCTGTTTTTCTCCGTTAAATCGCTTCCCACCTGTGTGGTTGTATTACTTACGCCTACGCACGTACTTGCCGAAACCCCTCATACTACGCTTAAACTTGGCTCTGCGGGAATGTAGTAAATGTCTGACATGGTCATTCAATTCGTCCTTGTCTTCCTGACTCCAACCAGCAAGAGAGACGCCGTGGGGCAAAACTGCGTATTGTGATTCGCTCATAACAGAGGCAAGACTGTGGGTTCGACGAGCTTTAAATCGCGTTGACGTTTGAGAGTCAGGGTGCTCCAACTCCGATTTCTCGTCCGCTGTCAAATAACGGGTGGCCTCTAGCGAGAGGTCTTCCTGCTTTTTCTCTCTCTCATCTGGGGGCCGTGCCTCAGGCACTTTGGTGGGAGTCCTGACGGGACGCTTGGTAAGAACCTGAGGAGTTTGTGCCTCCGGAATATCAGTCGGCCGACGAGTGAGTTCATAAGTCGGCCTGCGGTTTAGGAATCTGCCGAGATCAGGGACGAAGAGGGAGTTCTGAACGTTGGTGAGCGTTGTCATGGTCGATACTTCAGGATCTGCTTAGGGTAAGTTTGGACTTCAACTCAGTTACAATTGCAAATTCACGTACCAACAACATCAAGCATATCGACAATCTCTGATTCATATTCATCTTCTGGCGCAGGAGGCGCAGGGGCAAGACGGGCGCCCAGATTGCTGCCGATATGTCGTAAACGAAGGCTGCCACTGCGTAATCTTCCAATAGGTGCTGCAGGTGGAGCCAGATGCCCATCCGCGGAAACTGGAGGAGCATTGGTGTTGAGTTGAGGTGCAGAGCTCTCTTCAGTCAAAGCTGGCAAGCGCTCGTTGGCTGTACCCTGTCCTGTCGGGTTCAACGGCGGTAAATTGGGACGCATGGGTGCTGAGCTGGAGCGACGGCGCCCTGTGCGCTCGCTCTCGAGGTCGGAACCACCATCGCTACCACGTGGAGCGTTGATCTGAGGAATCACTGGTGTTGAGGGCAGCCTGCGTATGCGTATACTTGGTGGTCGCCGTTGAATCGGAGGTGGATTAACGGCTGGCTGTTGCCGGAAGGATCCGGAGCTCGCTGAGGGCGGTCTCGCAGTGCCCGGCAGCTGTGTGATTTCGTCGCGGACTACACGCTCATCACGCGAAGAGTCGGCCATGTTAGTTGGGTCTGAAGCGATCGATACCTAGGCTTTGCAGTTGAACTATTGAGTGACATGTTTATTTAAATGGGCGAGACAGCTGGGTGCCACGGAGTGGGTACTGAGCTTACTCATGTTGCCTTTGCCACAGGAGCTTAGCTTTTAGTGACGTCCTTGGCGGAAGATCGGCTACTACGGGAGCCTCTGAAAGAAGCTAAGGGGTTTCTTCGAATGAGATCACTATATTGCCATCACGCCTCGATATGAATCTGATATCCAGAGCTGCACCGGGACCAGGGATCAAGGACATATATCATGGTGGCCATGAAATGCTTAAGCGGTCTCAGCTTTGCTATGTGACAAGCACAAGATCACAAGCAAGTCGCATTGCTGAACATGAAGTCCTTTTAGAAAGGTGGGGGAAATGATGCTGGTAGAAAATTACTCAGCTGACAGAGACTCAACCCTCCTGTAGGGAGCTTAATTGCCCACCAGCTGAGTCTGTGAGGAATTCCTTTGGCCGGATCGTCGGATGTTCAAGTAGGGGAGCCTAGTATTTCCCCCATTGGGCAGTGCGCCTTGCTTGGTCGGGATTGGGATGCCAACGTCAGGCAAGTAGAATAGCTCTGGAAAATAAATGCATTTGCGTATGATCCTACCATATTCTATACGCTTGGTGCAGATACAGTAGCCAATGTCTCTCTTTCAGGCGTATCTATTTAGCCGATACGACATACTATAGCTCTACAATTATAGTGCCAATGGCTCGTGTCTAGGCAGGCCTTCCGCCTCCATCGCTTGAAGCTTCTTCTCCCACTCCAGATTCTCGTCCTTATGCGCTGATCTTGGCCGCTCATTCTCCCGCTTGGCCTCGGCATATAGCATCGACAACCTCTTCTGTTGTCCAGGTCGCTGTCCCGGCACTGTCAGGCCTCCAGAGCTGCTATTTGTGCTCGTCGCTAACATCTGTTTCAGCACAGCGCACACTGCATCCCCAACCTCGCTTGTGCTAGCCTTTCCACCGAGATCTGCAGTCCTGATCTCCATGCCACCGATATCGTGGCCGTCCAGGACCTTCTCCACAGACTTCTCTATCATCTCCGCCTCATGCAGCATTCCAAACGAATATCTCAGCATGAGTGCAAGCGACAAAATTTGCGCTACAGGGTTGACTTTGCCTTGCCCTGCAATATCCGGTGCGCTACCATGCACTGGTTCGTAGATACCATTCACGCCCTTACCGACCGCACCCGTGGGCTCTCCTTGGCTAAGGGTCGCCCCCATACCCGTAGGCGGCACCCCACAAAGACTCGCACTAGGCAGCAGTCCTAAACTCCCCGTCAGTCCGCCGGCCTCATCGCTCAACATATCTCCAAACGTGTTGTCTGTGACGACCACGCCGTTAAATTGCCGCGGGTTCGTGATCATAAGCATGGCCAAGCTATCTGCGAGCTGATGCTTCAACTCCACTTCTGGAAACTCTCTTTCAAAAACTTCGCTAACGACCTTTCTCCACAGTCGCCCGCTCGCGAGAACATTCGCTTTGTCTGCGCTCGTTACCGTTAGTGGTGGGTTGTGCTGTTGCGCCATCGCACCCGCTACTCTTGCGACGCGCTCAATCTCGGCGCGGGAGTATTCCCAGGTATCGGAGGCGTAGTCATTTTTCTCGACTTTGGGGCCGAAGTATGCACCACCGCAGTTTTCGCGCAGAATCACAAAGTCGGTATTCTCAATAATTTCGCGTTTAAGAGGGGAGAGGTGGAGGAGCGAGCGTGAATAGAAGGTACAGGGACGGATGTTAGCAAAGGCGTCTAGGTGCTGGCGCAATTTGAGGAGGCCCGACTCGGGATTTGGATAGGCTGTGCCCCTGTAGAATAAAGGGGTGAGTACGGAACGTGTAAGTGGTAAAACGGAGATGAGTTTGAGAGGATATCCGATCCAGAACTAACTTACCACTTCGGACCTCCGACGCTGCCAAAGAAGACAGCGTCAGACTCTTTCGCTTTCTGCAGCACAGCATCTGTGATTGGGGTGCCGTGCTTGTCAATTGAGCAGCCGCCCGCTAGGTCATGTGTGAGATTGAACTCCACGCCGCTGCTCGTCTCGACAACTTTAAGCACCTTGAGAGCTTCGGCGACCACTTCTGGGCCTACGTGGTCGCCAGATAGGATGAGAATATTTCGCGAAGAAGGGCTCAAATGAGATTTGGTCACTGGGGCTGCCATGATGGAGGATGGGTGAGAGTGAGAAAAGAACTTGGGCGGTGAGGAGAAATTTGGGTGCGGTGCGGAGAAACGGAGTTCAGGTGGTCGCTAAGTTAAGATTATCCAGGACAATATGCAACTTCCATCGCCTGTAGTAGGCTGACCTACCTGCTTCTTTTTAAATCCTCCATGCCGAGCTCCAGTCCGTATGGAGACCAATATCGTGAGCCCCAAGCCTCCGACGTCCGACGCCAGACCTAGCGGGGTTAAGCTTGAGAGTTAGGCTGGAAGTGATGTAGCTTACTTCTTGAAAGTCGTTTGACCAGGTCCACCTTTGGCGACATTGAAAGTCCTCATACCCCACAGATTGCAGTGCGGTACGTCATGAGCATACTTACAGCCCAAGATGCCAAATAACATTGTTTTGAATGCCAGCTCCTGTACGTCACAAGCAATGCTCCACACAAGAATCTCGGCCTCTTGTACGTCTGTCCTTGGTCCCGTCCAGTTGACCTCTCCGAAGACCCCTTGAACCTCCCTGTCTTGAATATGCCAGATGAGGGTTTTCGACTCTTCTAGTTCAGATGGACTAGATCGGGGATGTTGGGGGCCTCCACAATCTGGACAGGTGAATGGAAGGTAGATGCAGTGATGGGTACATTGCCTGCAATATTCGCTTCTTCGGGCCGTGCAGTGCATGGCTTCGTGAGGAAGTAGTGCCACTCCCTCTCTTCGCGCAGAGAGGCTTGGTGGTCGCACTTATAAGGGTAGAATGTGTAGAGACACATTTTCAGTAAGGGAGATACGTGCGATGATGAGACGGATTTCGAGGCCTCAGTGCCCTCATATCATTCTGCTTAGATTGAAAGAATTTATGGACAAAGACATACGGAAGAAAAGATCTAACTAGTGGTTAGTAAGGAAGCGACAAAGATTTTCATTCATCTTGCAAGCTTAACTTCGAAATTTCTTTCTTTAGCAATTGTTTGCCGGATCTGAGTCTGGGCCTTCGTCAGCCTCTTCTTCGCGCTTCTCATCTGGCTCTTTATTCTGACCTAGGCCAGTCTCTGTTCCCGAATCAGCCTTCGGATCATTGGACTCGGATTTGGGGCTCACAGACTGCTCTCGAACCACTCCTTGACCTCCCTTCCTCACGGTCCAGTCGAGCTCATCGAAAGTGACTAGCACCTCTTTCTCTAGAATATGCCAGACTGGTATCATGCCTTGGGCAGGTGGGTAGCTTCGGACTCGGGGATCTCTTGGGCCTCCGCATCTGTGACAGGTGATCGGAATTGTGACATACTCCTCTGTTGTGGATCTGCAATTTTTGCCTTCCATGGGGTATATTTCGCACGTCTTCGACAAAAAACGGTTATTGGTGTCATTGGTGTGATATGATGCCGGGTGTCCGCAACAAAATTGGTAAGCCGTGTAGATACACATGATTGTGAGATGCAATTGGGATGAACCTCATAACTCAGAGGCGGTATATATGGTCCCAGGGAAGAGTCCACAAAGAGAAACTAGAACAAAAAGACAAGTCATAAAAGAACGGCATTGGATACACAAGCGATCCGAAGGAAGAAGAAAACTTAACAAAGGCGGCTTTCAACATCCTTTCGGCATGGACGGACGCAAAGGAGCTTGAGGTTTTGGTCTCGGAAGACGATCCCATGTCATCAACACCAGGAAACGGGAGAAGACGGTCATACGTCGAGGAACGACCTCTGCACTTATCTGAGCTCCCTAGCCTATATTTTCCCCGAAGCAACCCTCAACCCTTACTTTCAATCGCCAATCCACAATTGCGAGGCGGCAACGCCCTGTTCCCATCAGCGTAGAGGCCAACCTAGCCCGCGTTACACATGTATCAATCCCCCACCAACCTGTAAGGGCAGCCGTGAATGCAGCTTCCACCATACTCCTTTGAGCAACATACTGCGAAAGAAGATGCAGCGGCGGGGAAGATCGGTGTTGGCTAGTGATGTGTTCGCTGAGTGACCCTGGCTTATGAAGCGAGTAGATTCCCAGCTAGGTAGCTAGCAGTTTTGTAGTGTTAGTATGAGTCCTCAGCCTTCTGAAGCACCTTAATATTGAGATAGAAGGCATAGACGTGAGAGAATGCATTTATCTACTCCTCCTCTCCGTCCCCATCACCACCCATTACAATTCTCACATTCATCCTCCACCTCCCGACCTCATGTTCCAGGGCGCTCAACTTTGCTGCCACGCTCATCAGGCTTGGATCTCCAGTCTCCACCCTCAACTTCTCTCTGACAACAACCTCTTCCCTCCCTTTCCACTGGAATACCTCGCCTATTTCATCATGCGTGGGTAGTCGCGTGCCAAGGCCAAGGAGTCTGCCCCGGAGGTTGAAGCCTGAGAGCGAGAATGACGAGTCTGCCGTCGGGGTGTTGGGGGTGTGCGAGGCAGATGTTGGGGCGAGTGTTCGGACTGTGAGGACAAGGTTGGCGTCCTGGATTGTGAAATGTAGGCTTAGGTGAGATGGGAGTGGCGGATCGAAGACTTCCTCTGCGGCGCTACTGATCCACCATTCGCCACCCGGTACGCGGGCATCGCGCTCTTGACCAGGCACAGGACCTTTGAGACATGTCCTTGCTTCGCCGAGATGCTCGTGCAAGAGTTTAAGCTGACCAGAGATGAAGGATGCATCAGTTGACTGACCGGTCCAGCGACTGACGTCGATAATATCGAGACAGTCGTTGATGAGGGCTTTGACGGAAACGAGCTGCGAAAGCATAAGATCTGGACTGGCAGCCGAGGGGTCGATGGTTATGCGTGTTGAAGGAGTAGAATTGGTGTGCGTTCGGGCGGTGTTTGGGTGGAGTGTTGCGAAGCGGAGATGAATGTCCTAAAATTGACAGGGTTAGCATGGTAGACAAGAAAGTTTGGAGCTGCTGAGATGGGGTGGAAAGGGGAACCGCTATCGAGGGACAGGCTAGTGGCTATCTCTGATCCAGGATGTCCAGCTTGAAATCAACAACCGCAGTACATACTCCCTTGTCCTTAGGCATGGTGACTTGTTCTTTGCGTGCACATTGAATGTCTCCAGCACAGGCAGTACAAGCGCGTTACGCAGGCGATGCAAAAAGATGGAACAAAAATTGCTTCTCCGTATGGATCAATAGACTCACACATTTTCTGAGGGTCGAGCCAACTCTTGTCACGAAGCCTTTGATGCTCTCCGATCTCAGAGATGACAGCACCAGCGTCGAGCCTGGTTCTTTGGGAGCGAGCAAAGCGACACATTCTTCAAGGCCTTCCTTCAGCGAAGCCAGGGAACCCTGAAGTGATTCTAGAAGCCATTGGAGTTCACGCTCCTGGAATGAGAGCTGTGAGCTGAGAAAGTATTACAGTGCGATCGAAGCTGCCAACGTACAAGGGATTCTTCTTCCTTCTTCTTAAGCTCATCTTGGGGTATAGGTGGGTAAACCCATGTAGCCATCGTGCGATACGTGGAACTAAATTTACTTGGAGTTGGTCCTTGTTGATGATCGTGCAAGTAGTTGATCGTTATCGTTGGCTCTCACAAGCTCGGTGCAGGGTGCGTAGGGAACAGTCACTATATTAGCGCGTTTAGTGATGAGCGCATTCCCGCATTGCCACATCAAACCTCGTTATCTCACCTATCCTTGAAGGCGACGGGGGCAATAATATGGAATTCTGAGAAGATCTCCATAATTTCACTGCCTGGGCTATATCAAAGAGTTGCTAAATTTGCGCCTTTAGTTTACGGAATCATTCAGGGCCACCACATCACTACACCGCATGCTACTCAGCACCTCTGCGGCCGAGTGGCTTATCCTTGTCCTATCCCCCACAAAAGATAGACCACACATTCTATAAGCTCATGCTAATTCCTCAGTTCTCTTGTTCTTCTTCCTAAAAGGAATGGACATAGCAAGCGCGGCCGTACAGTTGATTGAAGGGCGAGATGCCCTAGGACCTGAGGCACAGTCAAGGCTTGACAATACATTCCTCCAAACAGCTACCACTATACTACAGACCGCGCAGCGTAATAATGCCCTTGCTCAACTCCTTACTGGCAACCCTGGCCCAGTTCCTAGGAAGGTTCCTGCTGATACTGTAGGATTAACCTCCGCACGCAGAGATCTGCTAGCAAAAGAAAGGGCTGAAAGGCCGGTAAACCGAGTAGCTAATCACGCGCCTGAGTCTGTCGATGAGAAAGATCCTGGCCTCCTACCGCCCCCTACAGCGTCCCCAAGGCCGGAGGAATCTGGTAGCACGAAGAGGACGCGTGGAAGGACCATGGACTTTGGTGCGCTACATACGGGAACTACAAGTAAGAAAGGAAAGCTCTAGAGGTCACCCTTGGGGTGGATTGGAGGGAACATATGGCAGTACTATAGCCATGCCTACAACACCGCTTGCAGCTGAATTACTAAGCACACTTTTGACACATGCTGTCAGGGTCCGGAGGGCACTGCAACTGAGTGGAAATCTCGGATTGAATAGAATACTGCTACGAGGTGCTAATGCATACAGGGAAGTGGGAGAATGATATACGCTAACACAGCCATAGATGCCTCCAAGCCTGCTGTGACTGTGCGGTCCTACCCATACCATCACAAATGCGATGAAATCTGCCTTCCCCGTGGTGCGATTTCTGCAAATAGAATGCTCCAACGAAATTGATACATTTGGGCGGCTCGTTCGCGAGTATGGCGAGAGGCTTCGACATTGGAGCAAAAAATGCACGCCATGATGTGTGAGAGGGAGGCTCGCTGCGTGAGAAGCTCGATGCTTTGCCCCGGTGGCCGAGATCGTGCAGATACTGCGGTGATAGAGAAGCCCAATGGCTTGAAACCACAGATGTAACACTGACAAAAGGCGCTACAACGAGAATACTAGATTTCTAACTAAGAATATCCCAGGTGCTAAAGAGGGGGATTGGGCGATGACATGAGCTGGTCAGAATGGAGAACGGGAGTAGTGATCGTTCTGGATTACCAGGGGTAAAATCTTTAGAAGACTTTGCACATGTGCGGACAATAATGTTTGATCATCGGATGTAGCAGCACGCCAGGATGCAAAAATTCTGAAGGTTATTCCCTTGCAAGCCGACTTTCTTTTCAAACCTCTCCATCTCTCCACCTGCTTTGCTACAGTGCTGCAGAAAAATCCAACAACGACTTGGTTTGCGCCATTCCTCTCACATTTACTCACACGAGCAAAATTCAACCACAGCGCTACCACTTCCTGGCCGCATAGCCTTTACCACAAACATTAAATATCTCTTCGCACGCAACGATAGCTCAAACTATCACTTTACGCCCAACCGACCAGTCTACCACACCCCATTCGAAACATCTACGGTAGCAAATTACAAGAGGACGCAGTACGGTGGTGGACACGCCTCTACTGTCCGCGCTGGTATCATCTTTGCAGACCCCGGTAGTGGAGGGCATCATGGAGGACACCATGGCGGTGGAGGTGGCGGTGGCGGTAGTAGAGGCTAGTTGAACGCTGAACGCGGTCAGCAAGGACGGGTAGAGCTCACGAGGTTTCTCGAGGTTCTCTTCAGGGCATTGCATTGCGAGGTAGCCCTTTCGTCATCACGAGCTTCACGCGGTGGCGAACTAGATGACTACCAATGATTCCTTCGACTCTTCTTTCCTTCTACCATCTACTTTTTCCATAACCCTTCTAGCTCACGCAAACGCTCAACTCACCACCCACATCTCCCAACCAATTTTCAGATCAACAGTCCCCAGCCACCAACCACAATGCCTCGCTGGGGCGACATAGACGCATAAACCCCCTCCTCGTCGCCCAACAGCACCAACAGTTCTAGTTCGATTTTCACCACCAACAAATAACGCTCGAGCTGCGCCGTCAACGCCGCCTCCTAACCTGGCTCCTTCTCCAGCAGCGTGAGCAACGCGCCATCGACCTGTTTAATGCCATCGCGGCGCTTCATGAGCGAACAGGTAGCGACCCTCATCTTGAATGGCGCACGGGCTCCGACGATTGACAGCAACTCAACTGGTTCCTTCCGCTGCCTCTGCCGAGGCCAGGGGATGGGCTGGGCTGTACTGACGACCTGCCCAGGGAGTTCAGGGGTGGGTTTATTCCGAGACACGATGGTGAGGAGGTGTCTGGGCCACTGCTGCTGCCGATTGTGGATGTGTCGAGGGGTGGAGGGAGGAGGTGGTGGAGCAGGGCGAAGTTGGAGGTGGGTCTGGACAGGAAGTTGGAGAGCTGCCAGTAGGCGGAGGTGGAGGCGGACCGGGTGAGAAGCGGGGTGAACACAACCCTTTGACTTCGAGGTGCGACGTTGAAGTGGAACGGGGGCACTGGTATGCGCTTGGGATTGAGTTTATCAACGCTGGAGCCTCTTGGTTATATTGCGTCGAGGACTGGGCTGTTCGGGAGGCAGCTGATGAGTCACGGGTTCTTTCTCTTCCATTTTCTCTTTCACAAATCATCTAACTGTCGATATTGCGTCAGCCTCATAAGCTTTCAGATGACATTGTATAACATCTTTGAGCTGGCAACAAAATCTTCCATTCCGCCCTCTCGCTTTCAACTCACCCACCTCCTCCTCTATTCCATTTATAAACCCAGTATATCGGCCTACTATACTTGCCTTACCCTGACCAAACAGAATACTCTGGCGGCACCTAGGTCGTACACAAAGAACACCATTAGCAGCCTTAATGGATTCCTACTTCCTGCGCTGAGGGATGATGCTGCTACAGCTATAGCGCCAGCACAGGCTCCTACTCCTCAGCCTCTTCGACCGTTAATGCGCCCTTAATATCTTCGACCTCCTCTGGAACCAACACCGTCGCCTCCATATGTTCTGCATGATGCCTCGTCATTCGCATCTCCACCGTGCAAAGGATTTCAAATGACTGCATTCCCCCTCTAGTCCACCAAGTTGCGATGGCGACGGCACAGGAATTTTCAACAACCCGGGCCCGGCTTCCCCTGCTAGCGGTGCTGGAGCCAGGGATAACGACGACGACGACTTCAGCAACTGGGTCAACAGCCTTCCTAAAGAAATAGTGACGACCTCAGTGGTCCGTAAGTCTTGCCTGATGGTCGACCGAACCTACTTCACCCGCGGTGGGGCGGGGATCCGTAGGCCCCGATAGATAGCCTGCTATGGACGATGCATCGGGATCCGGAGCGGCACGAGCACTGGGGTAGGAGATGGCTGCTGCCTCCGTCTTCAAAGTAAGGGTGGAATATGTGGTTGCTGTTTGACGTGGTGGCTTCACTACGACTGGATCATGGGTCGGAGCTTGGAGTCTTTACCTGAGAACAATACCTTCACTTCGCACAACCTACCTTACACCTGTTAACCAAGCGAAATAGGGGGTAAATGTTCGAGCCTAATTAGCTCCCAGTTATACCATTGCTATTCCCACGTATGCATTTGGCAAATAGGCTCGTAAATGGACTTAGTTGTCAGCAGTTTGACAGGAATGAAAGTGGTTAAGAAGAGAACAAAGTTAGCTTGAGTTTCGTTTGGTCCGAGTACGAGGCTCTCAGTCCTACATTTTCGTGTTTCACCAAGGCGGACTCTTCCCATCATACTGATGCCGTCCACTCGCATTCTCCCATCCAGGTACCTTGATATTCTGATACACGCCATTAAAGCTCTTATCCGCCTTGAAAATGACATCAAGGACTGCCTTCGCTCCCACATCCACCGGTAAGTCGGCACTGGCCGTGCCAAGATCTGTTTGCAGCCACTTTCAGTGCAAAACCAGGTCAGTTCAACCTACAGAGATTCAGCAGCGTATTTACTTACACCTGGGCACATGGGCACAAAGATGAAACCTTGGTCCGCAAATTGCAGTGCATACTGCACCGTCAGCATGTTCAATGCCGCTTTAGAGACCTTATACGCCTGTACGGGCACATCTGCATAGCGAGACGCCCATGCGATCGAACCTGTCGACGACGACCTAAAATCTCCCCTTAGCCAAGGGACGTCCCAGATATTAGGATGACTTGCATATTGATAACCTTCTTCTGCGTTCCTTTGCTCAGCAGCGGCAGAAAGGCACTAGTCACCATCTGTACACTCGTGACATTGGCATTGAAGGTCTCGTTCAGATCATCCACTGCCTGTACGCCCGCAGGACAAATCGTCTGAATTCCGGCGTTGTTGACCAGTACGTCGAGACCTTGGCCATCGAGATGCTCCTCGACCTGCGCCACGGCGTTGCTGATACTAGGCTTGCTTGTGGTGTCGAGCTGTACGAAGACAACGCGATTGGGATGCTTGTGAACCAGATCCTGCAGAGGCGCAGAGGCATTGCTGCGGGCTGTTGCGAAGATTTTACTGACCTGGGCGTGTGGCGAGTCAATGAGCTGCTTCACGAGAGCAAGGCCTAAACCTCGTGATGAGCCAGTGATGAGATATGTTGCCATATTCTGTTTGGATCTTGAATATTAAGATTGTTAAACGCTCCTTTCCGTGTTGATTTGATCTCAATTCAAGAATGAAAGGAGCTCGGGCATTTCGGCTACCTCTAGTGTTGGACTGATCTTGAGCGATTTATGTCCGGGGTTAGGCCCGTATCACCTATCTCCGAACGAGGAGGAGCACTTGCAAAAGACGGCTGCCTGGCACCTGAGAAGATGACTCAGGCAGCCAGGAGTACCATAAAGTGCCGATCTTATTGTTCATTGAATAATACACAGCCAATTGTCGCGCCGGTAACCCCGACCGGGCCAGGGTACGCGGAGCGGAAAGTAGCGATGGAGCTTGGGCTCCAGTCAAAGTTTCGACTTATTTGGACTTCTCTTCTCTATAGCCTCTAGTAGTCCTTTGGCTACGGTCTGCTTCTCTTCTAAGGGTGTGTTTCGCCATTCGTCTCTGCGCTTCTTCTCTCCATTGGCCCACCTCTTCATCTCCCTACCAATCCACTCCGCAGCATGGGTAGCAACCTTGCCAAGGTTAGCGTCAAAGGGTAAAGTATGCGCCCCTCCTTCAATAACAACTTGTTCGACCGCGCCAAGCTTGATCCCGCCGCTGCCGCCGACTCCTGTTCCGGTAAGCTTGGCTCTCTCCTCCCTTACCTTCGGGTCCCCGAAGTAGGGAGATGACCCGCCGTTGATGTACATAACCCACGGCCTCACATTTGGAAGCAGCTTCCACATGTTTTGGGTCTCTGGCCGAAAGCAACCTTGCGGATTCCAACCGGATGGATCAAGGTCAGGAACCTGCGCTCTCTCCTCCAGGGTGACATCGTCCATTCCGCCCGTTTTCAGATCGATATCCTTAATGCTCGGTCGAACTACCGTAGCAGCTTCTTGATGTTTGGGCGTCGTTAGCCTCCATTCCTCTATCCCACCGTTTTTGTAGAGGTAAATTCCATGCTCCAACACTCTCGACATTACTCGCGGATCCCAGCCTCCGAACGAGGGATTCTTAAGCAGTGCAGTCTCCGCCTCGACTCTATTGGGCCAGCTTTCTCTCTTGCGTAGTGTTCGCTTGATCCACGGAAACAAAGCACCTCTCCCGTAATTTGGGTCGATGCCTGCTTCAATGAAGACAAAGGACGTGAAGAAGCGAGGATGCCAGTGAGAGACATAAGCACTGGAAATTGGTCAGCATCGTCTGGGGGAGTGATCCCGCTCCACGTCTGGGCCTGGTTCCAGGTATTGTCCCCCAACTTACAGTTGATTGGCTCCCATGGAATGGCCTAATCCCATAACCGGTTGCACCATTTCCCTCCGAAGATAATTTACCATTGCCCAAAGATCACGAGAATGATCCCACCAGGAGGGATCGCATCCGAGATTGGCCTGGTTTCGCACAGCGCTGGCACCCATATTCACAGGATCAGCCATCCATATCGCTCTGATACTGAAGCCGGCGCTCTCAGCCCGCAACAGCAATTCTTCGAACAGTGGTTCATAGAGCTCCTTAATGAACCCAGTCCCACCTGCTGCTATGATCGTCACCGCATCGTCGTTTATCGCCTTGATCCCCTTGCCACTTCCCGCTGTGAAGGAAATCCGCCGATCGGGGATGTATTGCTTGACCTCCAGGAATAGATCCTCGTCTTCGTTAGCGATCGCATGAGGATAGTTTCGTAGATGAGACGCAGTTATCGTATGAGGAATGACCGTAAAAAGCGAATTCCTATACGAATTAGGGCCAGAAGCTTGCGTCATGGCGTGGATATGACCTGATCCTCAATAGATTTGGAAAAGTCCCAGGAATCTCAACCGGCGCGCCGTAACACTGTGCCTTGAGCAGAGACGGGATGCGGTGAATCGTACCTCCAGATGCAGGCGGAGTATAAATGCTGCTATTTTAAGTCGAAGCTGTAAGGCCACCAAAATCCTTCGTGATCGAAGTGCAAATTTGCAGTCATGGCGGCGATCAGCCAATGGAAATCACCGATTCGGGCACATCGGTGTAACTGTTTGTGCTCCAGCACGTTCCTAGGCTTCATGAAATGCCGCTTGGGCCGACGGGACAAAACGGAGATTTCTCTCGGCTTTTTGACTTTTCTGTGAAGCCTGCTAGTAGGTGCAGGCGTCTGAAATGTCCCGCCCGGAAGTTCAGAAGGTGAAGTTTTGTAGAGACGTAAGCCGCTAGAGTTATTGCTCCGTCGCCGAACTGGCTTTGGGATGTCAAGGCTTCATTACAGCATCACCGTCACACTTGTTCCTAGCAATTACAATCTAGGTACGAGACAGTCAAAAAAGACGACCTGTCGTTCTTCACATGTTGAGGATCATGCAAAGCAGCGAGGAGTTGTGACAAAGATGCGCAAACCGAGGGGATCGTCTTGATCTGTGTGGTGCCTCGGCAAAAGAGATGACGTGTCTTCGGGGTTCCGCCCAGCCTCTTTTCCCAGACCGAGTTTCTCGACCTTCAACGTGCAGTAGAAGCTCATCTTGCGCTCTACTGTTCGGCGATGTCGCTTGCCAAAAAATTTCCTTTTTCCGCGCCTCCGCCCGTTATGAATTTATCGAAAGGCTTGGCAACTCCCTGATCACCGCGTGCTGTCGACACCATCTCAGAATGCTAGCAACGCCGAGTACACTGGACGCTCGGTGGTACAAACTTCACACTTGCAGCTAGCCAGCTGTCTAGTCGATGATGAGGCAGTTTGGGTCCAGTTACCCAACAGGGTCTCTAGTGGCACGCCTAATGGCTCAGTCAGGCGGAGTTGCCCTTTCGGCTGGATCCTAGGAACAAGATATGAAAAGGGAGCAATGATCTGGTCATTCTTATCTGCAAGCGTTGCGTGAGCTGAATTTATTATATAGGCCACGTGGGCGGATGTTTCGAAGTGCAACTCCCCTCCGCTGGCTTCACGCATTTTCGACCGCCGCCTTTCGCTGTCAAATCTTGGATCAACCCACTCTGTTCTGAAGGCAAGCGCTCTGTTTCTAGACATCGCCACACAAGCTGTACATCTCCCTTATCACCTTCGTAGTTTCCAGCCATGGAAGATCTCAGAAGTGGTTTCCGCACTCTAGGCGAGCCCCATCCTGCAGAGCTTGTCGAAGGAGGGGTACGTGAAGCTTCCCTATCATACTGAGTGCACTTGACTAAGATTTCCTTTCCAATGCGCAGACGATAAACAAGAATGTCGGAATCAAGGAACTGCGCGAGAGCATTCCGGCTTATTGCTTTACACCGTCGATCTTTTGGTCCTTTTTCTACTTATGCAGAGACCTCGCATACTCAGCAATTCTGATCTTGGTGCTCCGCCACACTCTTTCTCTAATTTCAGACGGTCCCTATCGACATTTATACTATCCTGTGATCATCTCCTATGGATTCATCCAAGGGCTAGTCTGGACCGGACTGTGGGTGATTGCGCACGAATGTGGCCACAGTGCCTTTTCTACCAATAGCATTGTGAACGATACTATTGGATGGACCTTGCACTCAGCGCTCCTTGCGCCCTACTTCTCCTGGAAGTCGACTCACCGACGACACCATATCTACGCCGGACATATGGACAAGGACCTAAACTATGTCCCGCTCCGTCGCGACACTTACGCTGCCAAGATTGGCCTCAAGCCTGGCCAATTGGATGAGCTGGGTGAAGATGCTCCAATTGTCTTATTTCTCCGGATCCTCCTCCAGCAGGTTATTGGATGGAATTGGTACATCTTGTCGAACATCACATGCCCGCCAACAGCTCTGGTAAAGCAAGGCATGTCGATTTGGCGACACAGTCATTTCGATCCCTGGGGCTCACAGTTCCGCAATTCGGAAGCCACTTCGATCATCTTGTCGGATATCGGCTGTGCCTTGACCATTACCGCACTGTATCAGATCTACTTGTATCTTGGCTCATTTGGACAGCTTTTCTGGTTGTACATTGTGCCGTGGATGTGGGTCAATCATTGGATCGGTATGTTTACCCTGACAGACATATACCTCACCCTGTGCTTATATTTTCCAGTCATGATAACTTATCTACACCACACCTCTCCAAAGGTACCCAAGTACGACGCCTCCTCTTGGACCTTTGTCCGTGGCGCTACTGCAACCATAGATCGTGATTTCGGAATCATCGGCACCCATTTCTTCCACAACATCTCCTCTGACCACGTAACACACCACCTCTTCTCCAAGATCCCGCACTATTACGCGCCGATTGCGACGGCCGCAATTGTCCCGCTCCTTGGGAAGCAGTATCACGACAGAGGCAGCTTCACTTATGGAGATTTGAAGGAAGCCTTCTCGAAGTGTCAGTGGGTAGAGGAGGACGAGGTGAAAGACAAGGAATTCGGACTGGCCGCTTGTGTCGACGGTAAAGTAGCCGGAACGGATCGTGCTCTATGGTATCGCGCTGGAGTGAGCCCGGCTCCAGAGTTCAGAATGAGGGAGAGTTCGAATTCAGATGACAGAGAAAGGAAATTGGGGACACAGGATGTCAAGTCCTAAGTCAGAAATGGAAAGCTCACGACCATGAAACAGCACTTCTACTAGGCGAGATGACCCTTGCAAGCTTGATATCCCATTTTCTCATATGCGCGTTTTAGGAGAGACGGTAGAAGTAGGAACTGCATAGTGTTATCGTTTCAAAATGTCCCGGGGCGTGTTCGTCAGCGATTGATATTAGAAAACTTGATCAGGGCAGCAAATCTCCATAGCTGTGGCCATGATTTCGTATACCACAGCTTCACGCATGTCCAATCTGGCATTGTCCGTGTCTTGTTCAGCATGATCTATCTGAATCGTCGCCATACGCTTTTCTCGAACCCTTCATCATCGAACTCAACCCTCTTGACCGGTTCGTCCTCAATGGTAGCTAGATCTTGACTGCACTGTAAATGGTGGTATGTTCTGCTTTGACAAGGATTCTTGGCCATACGCAGTCCAGTCTAGCTCCAAGGTCTGTTGGATGGCGAGATTTCCCACTGATGTTGCAAGGTAGACATTCTGTTGCGAGGTAGGCAATGCTGTTGCAAGTTTGTCAGAATATGCTGCAAAATAAGGCACCTCATGTTATGGCGACTTCAAGTAAATGGCAACGGTTGCAAGTAGCTTTCTCGACGTGTAATTAGCTACCTAAAGGACGCCATCTAGTTCATGCGGTCGCCGCGACGCTCATAGAGGACAAGTTGTATGCAGGCTGAAACCCAGCAACTACAAATCCATTGACAATAGAGTAGGAAGACATTGTAAGCACTGAGCCATAGAATTAGTCAACGAGCGGTTTGTTCATCTTGATCTCCTTAAAAGAGACTGCAGAAGAGTCCCGAGTCGCAACTCGGGCTTGGTTCTTGCCAGAATAGGAACGGCACGTCGAAGCAACTGCCTTCCTTCCATCTTTGCAGCTGAGCGGCGTAGTGTGCCTTCTCGAAGCCCATGCAGACCTTTTCAAGTACAAATTCCTACTTTCCATCAATGATCCTCTTCAAAGTCTTCCATCCACCCAATGCAATGCCTTTCCTCAGCAGCCCTCCTTCATTTCTTCCCACTCATGCATCGTTTCCTGGAACAGCACTGCCATCAGAACACGTTCAGATCCCGTACAACCTTCTCTGCCACCCTTCTTGCCTGAGTGCATCAGAAATGCTGCAGTCCTGCCCGAAAGTCACCAAACCCACCAGCAGTGATGCTTTGACACCTAGTCAGCCTATCCAGGATCCTAAGCACTCCTATCTGCCAACACTGCAACACATATTGAGTGCTTCTCGACACAATAGTCTCCTCGCTCAATGCCTGCGGGCTGCCTCCCTTCCTCTGTCCTCGATCGTCCTACAAGCTCTCCTTCAAGTCAGACAAGCCACCATATATTGCAAGCATATGGTGCCACGTCAATCAACGTATCACCAATAAGGCTCCATCAACGTATTGCCACCAGGGCTAGGCTCCACTGTCATCATCCTCGATGTGAGTACCTAGTACTCACTCCGTCATGACGATCACTATATATGACTACTCTGAGTTCGTTGGTTCCACCGCGGCATGAGGACAGTCCAAAATATCTGAGAGCTGACAATTTTTTGTCATACCTTCTTTTGAAGGCCACAATAGGTACCACGCATCACCATACGGAGTCAGAAGCAAATCAACATGGCTGCCGTTGCTGTGAATCATCATTCTCCAGAATCCTGCGTCGCCCCCACAGACCCACGGCTTGAGAGCGTATTGCCACTAGGGCTGGGCTCCAGGGTCATCATCCTCGATGTGAGTACCTAGTACTCACTCCGTCATGACGATCGCTATATGACTACTCTGGGTTCGTTGGTTTACCACGGCATGAGGAGAGTCGAAAATATCTGAGAGCTGACAATTTTGTCATACCTTCTTTTGAAGGCCACAATAGGTACCACGCATCACCATGTGGAGTCAGAAGCAAATCGACAGGGCTGCCGTTGCTGTGTATCATCATTCTCCAGAATTCTGCATCATTGCCACGGATCCACGGCCTGAGAGCCCATGCTAGCAGTTCCAGTTGGCTAGATTGTTATCGTCTTCTCCAGTACGTCCCCAGAATATGTGTTTGTCGTCACTATACTGACTGTTGAATGTTGTTCTCCACAGATGCGAGTGTCCGTGAAGGTTGTTCCATATCGCTCCGGCATCGAAGGGCGGCGAGGAAGTTTGCAACAGTTCCATCGTTGATGGTAGTAATGTACAACTTGGGAACAAGTCATGTGGCTTCTGTTAGCAGCGTCAAAACTGTCAGCTTGAAGGAGTAAGTCTGGTTTTTGCACAGTTTTGCGACCGTCATGTCGTTGTGAAAAGTTGGGAGCTCGAATGTCAATAGCTACTGAAGTTCCGTTGACGTCCCACTTTGAGTCTTCATTTCGAACCTAGTATTTTAGTCACATGAAGAAAGCACATAGGTCAGGTTGATCATGGACGACCAAAAACGTTGCTGTTCTTCGTAAAGAAGCCACATTTCAAGTTCGAGAGCCGTCTGTGCGAAAGGTCGACGCGGCGGCCGCACTTGGCGTTCAAACTTGCCCAGTCCGCTTTCAATTTTGAAGGCCGCAAGAACGAGACCACCACAAAACGACAAAAATGCTTGCCAAAAGAGGTCAAGTTTTTTTGCATCCATTCAAATTCCCTGTTGCTCCATACTTGCCTGGAAAGTGAAAGGACACCAAAGCCAGCAGACATTATCGAACCTATCAGATTTCCGAGAAGATGCTGAAACTTGATCTTTCCTATTAGACGGTGATGTACACATCCTTATATCTTCCAAAGGCGAGGTTTCCCGAGTTCCTAGGTCCCTGTGACTCATCTCTAGGCGCCCCTGAGATAGCCATCGTTAGTGTAGGCGACAACCACGCTAGAACAAAAGGGCCAAGACAGACTTTACTGTGCCACCAAGGTGGTACAGCAAACCCCAAAGGGCGAAGAGCTCTACTATTCCTACTCCGGCTGACAGTACCAACATGTGGACCATGATAGGGACCTACAACTCCTTCCTCTACACGAATAACACGGCCTTCCTCGCGTCTAACTGGGAAGGCTATGGGTTGGCAATGGGATACATTACCGCCGAAATCGACAACGGCTCCCTGCTGAATGTAACTGGACTTCGCAACTTAGCTCGTTGGCAGCAAGGCCTCCACAACACGGAAGTAAACGCGTTTCTCTATCATACACTCTTTACCGGAGCTCGCCTCGCAACCTTGAAGCAAGATGGTTGTCTCACCCTCCTGGACAGCACTGGCTGGCATCCTCGGTAGCGCTATCAATGCTAGATATTTCGAGGCGCATATAAAAGACAATGGCACCACGACAAGCCTACATCTACGAGACGCAAACTCCCTCTTCCTCCTTCTCAACCTCGCGCCCAACACTTCCATTCCATCCATCACCACCCGCAAGTCCCGAGCTCCCATTCAACATTTCCCCTTTCATAACATCATTTGAATTACTCGGCCGCTTCGCTGTCCGCGACACCCAGCGCGCCCTGCCTCTCCTCCGCACAGCCTAGGGCTGGATCCTCAACAATCCCAACTCCACCCAAGTCACCCTCATCGAAGGCTACCCCACCAATGGGACGTTCGAATATCGCTCGAACCGGGGCTAAGCTGCGATGCGAACTACACGAGTCACAGCCACGGATGGAGTAGCGGGCCGACGAGCGCGTTGACAAGCTATGTCGTTGGGCTCGATGTTGTGGAGCCGATGGGGAGTGTGTGGACTCTGGCGCCGCAGGTGGGAGATCTGAGCACAGTGGAAGGTGGATTTATGACGAGTTTGGGAAGATTCTTGACAGTGTAGCGGAATAGCTCAACGATGTTTCAGAGGACGTGGGAGACGCCTGTGGGGACGAAGGGGACGGTGACGGCTCCCGTTGCTGGCGGCAGGCACGTGGCGAGGTTTGTGGTGAATGGAACGGAGATGGATTTGAGTGTTGCCATGAAATTGGAATAGGTAGAGTATGCGACATCTGTATTTGGTGAAGGACTGATCACGTTGAGTATCGACGGTGGAAATGGGAGTTTGGAAGTTGCTTATGAATGATGAATTGAGCGTGACTTATGAGGTATGGAGCCAAATTGGACTCAGAAATAGCAGACTGTAACGACAGGTTCCTCGATAGAATCTGGGATTCGGTGAGGCCGGGCTGAATAGTAGTGTGAAGAACCTACAATAATGCCGTCTACTTCACGGGCGTGTGTCTCATGGGCGTGTACTTGTCAGGTCGCGTAGTAGTGGACGGGTTTCAGAAGGTCTCAGAGGGCACGGAATACCTCACATCTTCCCTCTAAAGATAGAATATCCAGTCATTCTCTGTTCTGGAGATGCATGCCCGTGAGGTGCACGCCCGTGAGGCACTCTCAGATTTGGTGAGATCGGAGGAACATCCGTCTCTTCGTCTATCTATCTGAGGAGAGGAGGACATCTATATATGCACGTTCGTCCTTCCTTGCTACGTTGCCACCTGGCGCCTGCCCGGCTGAACCCTTCAACTATCTCTTTGTAGCTGAACCTCCACAAATCAGTAAATAGCAACCAAAACGCGGCCTACTCACAACATATCAGTCACCATGTCTGACATTCAAGGTGGACATGATTAGTGAACGAGAGTGACTCGGGCGGTTAATGGAAACGTGGTTCACGCACTCGATGCCTAACGACATTGATTCCTCTTGCTCGCTCACTAAAGCAACCGCCTGGCATTGTTTCCAAGCACACCACTATCTGTATGCTTGAAACGGCTCCCCCACTGACCTCGCCTTCAACACGTTTCCCGCCAGCAGCACGTTAGTCCTTTCCACCCAACCGTCTTCCTCCTCCCTCCTTTACTGAACTCCCCCACCCACCCCCTGACGGCCCGAAACCCGCCCCTCAGGAGCCTCGGACTATCAGCGCGGGGTTTGAGCGGCCTAGAAGTGGCAGGGGCCTCGACGCCGGTTGCACGAGGGGTCCCATTCAAGATGTCGTCAGCTTGGCGGCTGAATTCGTCTTCGGGGGGGTCTTCGGGGGCATCTTCGGGGGCGTCCGCGGGGACTAGTAAACTCAATGATCGGCCGTAGGCGGGGCATTCAACCCCCTTTGCTAGAGTGGGCCCAAAGAGAATTTCATACACGGCAGGGTCGTAGCCTGATGGATCAGGGGCTCGGCGAGCGCGGAGCCTTTGGGGTGGGGACGACATGCCGGCATGGATATTGGAAGATTAGGTGCTGGACATGCTGTGGGTGGATGTTTGCGCAGTGGTAAGTACGATGGTGATTTGTTCATTGATGGGGCGTGGTATGTAAATCCAGTTTGCGGAATTAATGCGGGGCAAAGCGGTGGTCAAGCTTAAATAAGACAGAACTGCTGACCTGTGCCAATCATTGCTACCGCCCCCGGAACAATCATTCGCCACGCTGTAGGCATCGAAACAAGCCTCAACGCCATCAGAGCAACCGTAATGCTCACATGCCCATCACGCATACTTTCACACACCATTTGAGAACCATCCGCGAACAATGCTGCACTAGCCGCTCTATTCCAGTGGCTTGGGAGTCTCATCTATGGTTTGGCAGTACTATTATTGTGTACATTACCAAACAAGAGAAGGGGCGATTGATGGTGGGCGGACGGTGTACTACACCCCACGCGTGGGAGGGGGGGGGGTTCTGAATCACTACTCCTTTGGCCAGCGTTTGCTCGCTGAGACAGGGGTGGGGTTAAATCCAAAGGCGTTGATGATTTGTGTGTGGGTATTGTTTCCAACAATGATTTCCAGGGTTATAGTCCCGTACGGAAAGCCAGAATGGTTGGCTGGGTACAAGGATGTGATCAAGCAGGACTGGCAGCAAGCAAGCAGCTTGGGCACGTGCATGGGCTCATCACATCCTCCAAAAGCAAATTGGCTGGCGCCCCAGGGGCTCCGGACCGCTTGGGCCACCGCAACCACATGACTACGTGGTTCAAGGCGATCAGGAGGATTAGGTCTTGGGTTCTCTGAGCACCCGGAGCATACCAAGCGTTCAAAGGTATATAGGCGGGCCATGAAAGCGACTCTGGGAGTCTTTCATGGTCAACTTAGATTGTATACCTTACAAGTTACACTTTGCTACTACAGTGATACGTGCCCCCTACTCCTTCAACAGGACATGTATAGAGTCCAACACATCTTACTCACAGACCCTGACTAAGCGAGCCAGCAAGGCTTGTAACATGTTGTTAGACAAGCATGAGCTTGGCTGGTGACAATCCTACAGATGGGATGAAGAAGGAACTAGCCTGGAGCGAATCATAGAGGTGTCATTAAAGAATCTGTAACAACGCGGAATACGAAAGTCTCGTGAACGGCCTTTACCAGCCACTGGAACCTCAACGTGCTCATCCTTCCAGGGTCCTCCCCTAAAACGCTAAATGCAGCTTGTAGTCAGGAGCTCGAGGAGGGTCCTAAGGCTTGTCATGACCTACAGATACACTAATCCTAAAAAGGCAATTCGACTTTCACCCCCACTGTCCCTGCTTCTTCCAAAGATGCGAGGCCGCAACATTGAACATCACCTGGGTACATAAACTTGATGTGAGGAAACTTGGTATCTCTCTGCTTCACTTCCATGTGCACCCTTCAATCCGCAGTCATTCTATCTTCGAAACGCGTTTGGTTCAGAACTCGTCTTTCAACAACCCTCCAGCCCTTTGCTTCAGCAGGCAGCTATGGAACTTGACACGGAACCTTCTGTTCCTACACCTCTTTTCAAGGACGGCATGAATCGGAATGCTGCTCGCGTACCGAAGGAGAAATGGGAGGAACATAAAGAACGACTGTGCTCATTATATCGTGAAAAGACCAGTGGCGAGATACTACAGTATATGCGAACTGAGTATGATTTCGTAGCTAAGTGGGTCTTATTTCTACATCCATGTGGTCGACTGCAAAACAGTAATACCTGGTTCCTTACAGCGCTGGTCAGCTGGGTCGCAAGCTGAGAGAGTGGGGCGTGTACAAGTACGATAGCAAGAACCGGCCCATGGATTCGGTACTCGCGGCATCGGATGATGACAGCGTTGAGCACTCCCTTCCTGAAGCCCCGTCGACGCCAATCCTTCATGCTCTGCCAGAAGAAGCGCCAACAGCTGTCCCTGAAAGCATTACAATTCTACCTGTAGCGCATAGCATATCACTTCCAGATTCCAATCTCAAGCAACTCCAGAACAACACAATCGCGGCGAATAAAGACCCGCCGTCGCCAGGAGGCTCGCCTATCCATGTGAAGGAATTCCCTGAATCCCCTAGAAGTTTTGATCAACTCATCTCGATAGAGGATAGTCAAACTCATCTTGAACACGATGCATACATTGTAGGATCGGCCCAGCCCGACCTCCCTTCGATCGAAGGACCTCAATATCGAAGTCAACAGGATGTCAATATGGATAGGCTCAGTATATTTTCGCTCGCGCCCTCATCAATAAGTGGCTTTGCATCGCTACGATCACTTGCCCGCCGAATACGAATGCCCAGAACACTCCAGATGTCTTCTGATGGAAAATCAGTGGATGATCTGCCGTCAGGCATGATGCAACAGAATAAACTAAGTAGTCGCAGCCTCCGACTATCTGGGTTGTTCTCGAGCAGATTGTCTATTGCATCGTCCGCCATGACGGATACCAGTCAAATGAGCTGGAAACCCGAGGTTCCGGCAATTATACCAGAAGATGGTGGACCCAAAAGCATTCCAAGCCCTAGTGCTAGGACTACATCCGTTGGCTGGTCAGCAGATTCTGCTTTCTGGCAGCTGTCAGTTTAAGGGCACGAAATTCACGAGGGTTAGGCATATTGGAGTAGGCTGGTCTGGGAAACTACAACTAGTTGGAATAATTGCTGTTTTGGCGGGAAAACGAAGGTAAAATCTGCACCGAGCTCACCTTCCCGCTCACCCACCACCACGCCGCCTTAACGCCCACATCTCGCGAGCAGGGTGCGCAGAGGGCGAGTCGCGCGCGACGCTCATCCTCGGCTCACCCTAGCCTCTGGGTCTTTAATTCCGCTTGAAATGGAGCCACTTTGGGCTCCTGCCTTAAGGTGGAACCCGTCGCCGTCATAGGTACAGGGTGAAGCCCGGCAGCGCTGCCCTCGTCCTCTCGTCGGTATCGTTGTGTGTATCTTTCTGCTCCTCTCGTTCGCCCCTCCCGCACGAACCGCCTTGCCGCCGCCTCTCTCCCTCCCGCCTCAAAAGCCATGGGCAGAAAACGAGGACCCAAAGACCCAGATAAGCTGCTGGCTCAAGCCAAAGCGAACGGCTACCGGAGAGGGGAGCATAGAGAGCAGGACGCAGTGCCGAATCGCCATGCTTATATAGACAAGACCATATATGATCGAGATGGCGCACTGTGCCACTACGTGGTGTACGAGGGACCCGCACCAACATCACGCCGCCTTGACCCACAACCGAGCGAGCGAAGTTCAACGAATTGATGAGCTTTAGCTTGCTTCCGCCAAGCATTTAGATCAGACTTAGACTTCAGGTTTGGTGAAGTCACAACGATAGTGGCAGTGCAGAAAGCGAGAGCCGGCGACGGAGATGTCAGAGGACCATCTGCGCTCACGAGCAGATAACATGGTTTGTTGTCATCGTATGCTTTTCGGAGATTCTCCAATGCTACTTTTACTTCAGGAGTGTCATGCTCCGCCTTGGCTATGCCGGCTGTCTGAAGAGCGTGACTGAGGGCCTCGCATGCTGCGTGTAGCGTTGGATCATCATCTTTGGGAAAGTTGTAAGGCTCTTCTTTTTTGATCTTCTCGAAGGTCTCGTCTATTGCATTTAGCGTGGTATGGTTGACATTGAAAAGGTCGACAGGCTCTTCTTTGGCGACATATGGAGGATGGGTAGTAGATTTTATGGCATTCGACTACACGAGCCGAGATAAAGCGACAAATGGTCACGTGGTCTCTGCAGAGCAAGAGTGGTCCAAAAAGGTGTCAAAGGGTGCCCAAAACGGCAGCTTCTGTCCTTGAAATGAGCGTTGTGAGGTAAAATTGTTGCCGGTGCGCTGTCGCTTTCGGTTTAGCCCGCCCGATCGGATATCGCGCCTCTCTTGGATTGATCTAACTACTACTGCAATTCGGAAGAGTCCTTCATTAGGCGGTTGGCACGAAGACATTAGCGCCATACGGCTTTGCCTCATTTCCCACATCGTGGCCCTCCCGCTCATCGACCTATTGTTGTACGTCATGTCTGACGAGCTCATTCAAATAAAACTCTCAGAGGTCTATTTTATTGAAGAACTGAGGAGATCTCAGAGAGGAGCAATCTTTCGGGTCATGGTTCGGGGCAGACATTGTGCCATGAAAGTGGTAAATTATCTCTACCCACATCTAGCACTGCACGGGTCTCTCTCTAATGGATAATGGGCAGTATCACTACCTAGCTCCATCGCCTAATGATCCTCCCACCCGAGACATTAACACTTTTCGCTGTGAAACAAACGCTTACCGACGACTAAAAGCCAAGGGTTTCTGCAAGCGCGGCGTTATCCCCGACTTCTATGGAGTGATCGAGTGCATCGAGCCAAGAGAGTTGCGGCCGCACTTGGATATGTTTCTGGATGATTTATGGTCTCCAAACGCAGTTCTGATTGAGTACGTCGCGGATATGCATCAGATGGACCTTTCGACCTTCTCGAAGAGCCGGCTAGCGAGCCTCCGTGCTATTCTTGGAGAGTTCCAGGAAGCAAAGGTCTTTCACGGTGATGCGGAGCCTAGGAACATGATGGTAGTATCTGGCAAGCCAGACAGAGTTCTCTGGATCGATTTCGATACGGCACAAACCCTCCCGGAGAATAAACCCTTCACACAAAGGCAACAGCAATGGATGGAATCGGAGATTCAGAGAATGGACTACTTCGTTTATGGCTTGGTATGTTCTCGATGGATCTTGACTAAGATAGTACTGACCGAGCATCTAGGCCCAAGACTATGCAGAAGGAAAATTGAATAAGGTGTGGAATTACTACTACGATTCTGTGAAGGACGAGGCATGCGAAAGGGATGGAAATATGCCAAATGGCTGGCAGGAGTAGACGCAAGCAAACCATGATATCTACAAGATCGACGGATCAGCCTCAGCATATCTTACTACCATTGAATCTATGGAGGATGGAGCTCTTTAAGTCGGAATAGTGCCGCGTGACGCTAGGCCCGCTTGACAAAGCGTAAAGCGTGCGATTTTCGCCGCGTCACGCCACACAAGCCCATTCCCCCCCTTAAAAACCGGCCTCGCGCAGCGAGAAAAAATCGCCCACCTGTGTAAATGGCCGCGTTGGACAGGGCGCGGGTCGGCTCCATCGAACGCCCTTTTGGAGGGAGTCGAAACGACCGTTTTTGGGTGCGTGGGACCGTGATTTCGTCGCTGGCCGCCCCGACCGCCCCGGCCGTTACCAGCGACGACGACGACGACGACGAGGAGATACGACCCTCTACGACACAGCGCCGCGAGCAGATTTAGGTACTGGTAGATTTAGGTAGAAATGGAATACCATTAGGATCTTATCCAGCGCTACGTTCGCAAGGGGATCCCGCCCCTGACCCAATTCCCTATAAAACCTGTCCGGCGACAGGCCCAAGCGGTCCATCGCCGCCGCCACTACCGCCAGCTCGACCTGCGCGGCGGCCACCCGTGCCTCCATCCACCTTACCAGCTTCCTCCGGACGTAGAACCGCTGGCGAAGGGCGGAGGTGTAGCGCCAGCGGCCTCCGAACCGTGCCTCCATCATCTGCTTTGCGCTTATGATGCCGAATTGGGTAATCGTTAAGCTTCATCTCCCTCGTCTCTCTCACGACGGGATATCTCCTTCTTTGTGTGATGGCACAGGCAAACGAAAGAGCGACTGTCAAATTCGTGATTTTGGCGCTAACGGCCAAGTTGACACAAACTGTCCCTCAGGCCCCTCCGCACCCTATACAGAAGTTAAAGCGGCCGGTGGAAAGAAGGAATCTAGTGCTTGAATCCCCCAAGGGATATGGCTGGGACCAGGGGGAGGCAGCAGATAGCCGTAGCAGATAGTCGTGGGAAGCAGCAGATAGTCGTGGGAGGCAGCAGGTAGTCATGGGAAGCAGCAGGTAGTCGTGGGAGGCAGCAGGTAGTCGTGGGAGGTACAAAAGTGAAGCCATCTTCCGGGTCCGGTACATCGGTGTATCCGCTCGCCAGCAGGGCAGGGGTGGGCAAAACCCTGAAACGTCAGCATTTACAAGCTAATCAGAAATATCACCAATGGAACAGTGGACACACATTTGTGATGCCCTTTCAGGGTCAAACGCTGTTTCCACTTCTTGCGGGTTTCATTTTTTTTTTTTTCAAGACTCGGCACACCTAATTACCGATCTCGTGTGATCCCTACCAGACTATCGCCCGGGGCGGAGCGTCCATGCGACAGCGCATTTAAGCTCCGCGGCTCAAGGGTCACCAAACCCGCACCACCACTGTACCTGACCTTCCTCACCGCCTTCGGAGTCGATGACGCTTGCCTTCTCCGGCAGCGAGCTCAACGCCGCCTTTGGCTGCTCGCAGATCCAAGCGCTGGCTCAACGACGACAAGAACTGTGCCGCCCGGCTCACCTTTGGCTCACCCGCCTCCGACACTAGTCGCGCTCTCTCAGGGCGTGCAGATTTTATCAAGAATAGGCATGCGCTCTGGTAATTGGTCCAAATAGGCTGGTCCTACGCAGATCATCCGCGAACTCTGGGGTACATCTACATCATACGGCAGACTGAACAGCAGTGTTGCTGCCGGTAAACATTACGTTCAAATCTTTGGGAAATTCGTTTAAATTGTGGTGTCAGGTACATTATAGTTCAATGGATCCTGCCACCGTCTTCGGTGATGCGTAGGACAGGGCAGGTTGTCAAGATCGAGGACATCGTCAAGCTACGTTGCACGACTTCCATGCAACGTGCCGACTTTTAGCGGCTTTTCGCTTTGTCCTTAGGCTGCACCCTCATTCGTCGTCGTATTTAAGATTTTGGGGGTTTCAAAGCCCTGCTGGGCGCTGAGCGTCCCTCACTGGTCAAGCTGCAGCCCCCTGGCGCAAGTCTTTCGATTCTTCTGCTCTAGCTACTACTAATACAGAAATCAAAAATTCAGTTCCTTCTGCTGAGTCTTGACACCACGTCTCTTCCATGGTCATAACTTGAACGTCATATATCACACACCCCCACCGCATGTTAGTCATGGGTTTCAAAGCTCTCCGTGGATCTTCTTACGTGAGAGGTACTATAAAACGTCCCCCCCAAGGCTTTGCCAGATCTTACCCTGGTCTGACCTGGCCTATCTCGATTGTACCTGCCAAAGCTGGGAACCCCCCCCTCCCACGTTGCCATTCGCCTCTGCTCACTCGGACCTCACAACCTTAAGTGAAGTCACGGTGTCCACCTCAAGCATGCCCCGAATGCCGAGCTCCTTACGGCGGTCTGGACAGCAATACCACAACAATGCGCACTTTCCGCAACGCTACTAGGGAACTCGACAATGACACATTTGGAGGTGATTTCTGGGTGCATAAGCCGTACAAGCCAAATCTCCGCGCCCAAGCTCCACGCATATCGAAAGAAGAGTGGCAGAAGCATGAGACGCGAATAAGGGAGCTGCACGCAGAGGGATGTACAAATGAAAGAGCTCGACAGATACTGCGAAATGAGACTCAGGGAGCCAATGGCTGCTTTAGCCCCTCAGCAGCTCAGTATACTGCACAGTTGAGGGCGCTCGGACTAAGGACGTATAATACAAAAGGACGCCACGACGGACTTCAACAAACAGGCCCCCGCAACGAATTGCGTCAGGAGGGTATGACCGCGGACGAAAAACTCGTCGTTGATCTAGACCAGCAGCAAAGGGTAAGTTAGGGGGAAGGTTTCAAGCTTGTGCGCTCCGCGTCTGACAATTATACGCCAGCAGGAGGAATACAACGTTGCATTCAAAGCAAGTCTCCAAAGCAGAGCAGATGGTCGAGGTACTTCAGACATGTCTTCAACATCAAGCGCAGGCTCAGTCATAACCTCCGACTCGACACCACGGAATGAGGGCGGCGGCAACGATGGACTTCTGGCAGATCAGGTGCCAACACAACCTGACTGCGGCGAAGCAAGGCTATCCGAAGATATCCGTCTCAATGGAATCAGCCCTCCCTCTTCAGCAACCACGATTCTCGATAAGCTTGATGAAACTCACGTCCTGGAGGATGGAGGTCCGCTGCTCACATTTCTGAGTGTTGTTGACCGCGGATTCGCCTACGAACCAACGTCCCCCATTCTAGGACTTTGGCCCCAATTCGCCGGCAACTCTACTGATGTCACGTGGAGCATGCTTACTGAGGTCAACAAGGTGGCTGATTGTCTTCAAGCTGCTCGATCACATACTGATGCATTTGATCTTTACTACATGGTCTTTTGCCATCTGCATAGGACTTTGGACACGTATATTCGGCGGCATCTACTTAGAGCCGTACTGAATTGCGTAAGATCTTCCTCAACGGTTCAGCAAGATGCGTGCGCCATAGCAGTATTGCAGCTCACTTTGCGAGAGCAAGAACGAGGTACTGGGGATCACATCTCCACAGGCGTTTTGCACCTGTATCTCAGTGAGCTGTACGAGAAGCAGAGGAATGAGAAATCAGAAGCCTCTACTATGACAGCCATCCAGTATCTTGCCAAAGCCTGTAGTGGGGGAAACCCAGAAGATCCCTTTTTCTATCCCATCAGGATTTGCACGGTGTTCGAACTCGATCTCCCTCGGCATCTTCATACATCACTCATCTTGCAGAGCAAGTCGATTCCCCCAGAATACGCAAGCTATTTCACTCCCCTCCCGGGAAGTCCTGATTCTCAGCGGGCTCGAGATGCCAAATTTCGTACGGTGTCAAAGCACCTGCTGAAATGGAGCGCGGATGTTATTGCCAGCAAATCAAAGTATCTCAACCATCTCGCTTCGATACTCACAGGAGACACTCCAACCATGAGAGAATGTATGGCTCGATTGCTCTTCTGTTGCTCGTTTGAGGCATGGCTGAAGGGTACACAGGGGGCTGACGGCGGGAAGTATTACTCCGAAGCGAAGTCTGCTCTCAAAGAGTCAAAGATGCCATGGCGCGAATCTCTGTCGGCCATCTCGTTTCTAATAGTAGATGGAGCCTTTCGAGACACCGACCCGCTTGCCACAACCAAGAAGCGTTTCACGACCAAAACATTCTCCTCTCACTTAGTTCGAGTCATCAAAGGTATGCTGGGTCGCCCCAGCGAGACTAAGCAAAGCTTCACCAACACCTTTCTAGCTTTCCTAGCCGCACCTAAAAATGAGTGGGAACCCTCGCAAGTGGGTGAGCTATCTCGCAAAGTGCTCCAGGTGTTTGTTGGAAATTTCGTATTGAGTGGAATACTAAGGGGAGAGCAAGAAAGTGTTCCGGAAGACATGGTGTGGAAAGATCTCACGCCTGATGCTACCGACCTTCAAGAATATACCATTCGCCAGTCATCTTTGTCCCGCATGCTCTACAGCCCTCGCTCGTCGTTCAGCAGCGGGGCCAGATCACTACGGGCCCTTCATGCGGACCTAGATCGAATTTCAATGACCTCCTTGTCCACGTTGAAGAGCAAATCCTCGTCGACAGCGGCATGGCCCCAATACCGTCGTAGCAGCTGGAGTTTCGAGATGGTCACCGGACTGCAGTCAGACTCTCCCGACACGATCATGGTTGATGTATGATAGCAGGACTCGCGGAGGCGTCGTGAAGTTGTTTGTTCAATAGCTGGTAAGACACTAGATGGGCTTGATGTGAGTGAGCGAGCGAAGACTCCCACTAATCAAGCGAGTCGGTGGACTGAAGGCTTCAAAAGCTCAATACCTATAGCAGCAAAGTCATAATTGGTAACTGTCTCTCTTGTAACCATAGCTTGTAAGGTCTACGTATCTGCTATCCTAATTGCCGTACATCTGAGAAGTGTTGTATTACGGTTTCCTCAAAAGAGTCGATATCTGTGGCGGGATAGATGTCGTCTATGAGGTCTATCTTTTTGAACCATCATGAGGGAGGGGCCGACGGCCACCGGGATCCCTGATCGCGAGATGAAGAAAAAAGAGATCGATTGGCATCGGGATTAGAGTAGCCAATGCAGGGCATTATCCGCCTGCCGGTGAAAGGGAATAGCTTCCCCCGCATGTACTTGTACATTATCCCCAGTTCCGCGCCAAATCCCAGCTCTAGCACGCATATCTTTTTCCGGAGAGGTATTGTTGTCCTCGATTGATAAGGATGGCCGGAACGCCCTTTGAGGGGCAATCTTTGGCCCTTGAATTCCTTCCCCAGTGTTATGAAATCCTAGCGTCTACTTTTCGGACAGAATTACCATTTGAGCGATCATGGCCACTAACGGATTTTTGAAAGACTTGCCCTCGAAGCAAAAAGCTGCTCAGTATGACCCGAAGGATAATGCTGCTCACGTCCAGGAGATTCCCATACCCTCCATCAAGCCCGACGAGCTGCTCGTCAAAGTGCGATCGGCCTCTTTATGTCATTCAGACCTCATGCTGTTTGAGCCAAACGAGCAGGGGTTGATATTGACCGACAAGCCAGTTACAATGGGACATGAGGCCGTTGGTAAGGTCTTGGAAGTAGGGAGGGAGACCAAAGGATTCAAATCGGGCGACACGGTAAGTTGACTCTACTCTGCTTGCGAGCGTCAGTTCACTTTGTACCATATCACTACTCCTTGCGACTCGGACATAGTCAGGGGCAGAGGCTGATGTGGTTAGGTCGGCTTCATGCCTGTAGTAGACTGCTGCTTTGAGTGTGAAGGGTGCCAGGTATCCAATCTCTTTTGCGAGCTAGGCACACAGAAAATCCAAGGCTTCAGCGCAGACGGCTACTTCCAGGAGTACGTTGCTGTCAAGTACCGAAACGCAGTCATCCTCCCTGAAGGTATGGATCCGACCAAAGTGGCTCCGTTGTGCTGTGCGGGTGTGACATCTTTCAATGCTGTGTCAGCGGTTGAATTGCAACTTGGAGACTGGCTTGCAATAATCGGATGTGGTGGGCTTGGACACCTTGGTTAGTCAATGTCCCAACCTGTTTCAAGGGCGATGCCATCTAAGGGCTTAAATTGACTGTGGTGAAGGAATTCAGTACGCTAAAGCCATGGGTTACCGTGTCATCGGCATTGACATCTCTCCTGACGCCCTTTTGGAGGCGAAAGCCCAAGGTGCCGAACATGTCTTCAATCCTATCAAGGACAAAGACTATATACAAACGATCAAGCAATTAACCACCAAAGGATGCAAAGCCGCAATTAACTTCACAAACTCTGCCGCCGCTTACACAGCAGCTCCAGATGTCTTGCGCATCAATGGACTACTGCTGGTGGTTGGGATTCCGCAGCAGCCATTGACCTTTAAGGCGCTGGACTTGTCAATGTGCAAGTTTAGGGTCAAAGGAGCCAACAATGGTACTCAGCCAACGCTGCAAAAGTGCATCGACTTCAGCCATAAGCACGACATCAAGCCACACATGGAGGTGTACAGCCTCGATCGATTTGAAGAGATGATCGATGTGATGAAGAAGGGTGGGCAAAGAGGCAGACTGGGCGTAGTGTTCGACTGAAGCACGCCCTCTAGATAGCACGAAGAGGCGTAAGCGTTGCAGCCAGCATGCCCAATGAAGACAAAAGCTCCTTTGTCTTGATTTTCTCGTCCTCCGCATTGTCCTCGCTATTCTTGTCTCTTTTACTGCTAGCCAAGTAAGGCTCTTCCTTTTCGGGACCACAGGAGGCTCAATCTCTCGAAGAAAACCTACGCGGCGCTTTTGACAGGAATGCTCATGGTTACCCCCCACATACCCACCATCCTTTAATCCGCTCTACTACTTATCAGGTCGATAATGCCATCTTTGCGCCCCATCTGCCCCTCCTGCCCTCCATACACACTCCTTTCTCCCAACAGATTTCTCTCGCCATTATAGCTGTTTTCGTACGACCATTCAATCCGGCAGTATTTACACCCTTCTCTCCAAACCGGCATGGGAATAGCAACTTGAGTTCTGGACTTGACAATAAAGCAGGCGCCTGAAGCAGTACTAATGAGTGTCCCGCCTGCATGATACCAACCAATTTATCGATAGGCGGCAAAGCAGTCCTACGGTGTCTTAGCTTAAAACACGAGCAACGCCTTCGCCGATGCAAGCTATATTGTCACAGGCGTAGTGAGTTTCGATGAGACAGATGGCTTGTTTTCTTAGTACTTAGTCTGCCTAGACCTTGTTGAGAAGTTCTCCAAAAGCGGCAAAATGGATTTTAAACGTTGCTCCAGAGGGAAATTATACATTTCTCATCTACAAAGACAGGTAGGAGGAGTAAAGAACAGGGAAAAGGCGTAGCCCGTTGCTTCGTTCGGTTCTCGGGCTCGCCGGTTGCCATACACCCAGCCTCGTGGTGCGAAGTCAGATGTACCAAATGTCGACAAAATACTAGACCACCGAGTATTTCATCAGCCCAGTGACAACCACTTGTAATCACCATGCAAGGAACCGTGCGCAAACCAACATCTGGACAAGGAGACTGCAGTACTTCGGCTCATGAGTGACTATACGTATAAGATGCCGGATATGGAAGGCTACATCAAAAGCGGGAAGGTGAATTGGACCGCCAGAATCTTCAGCCCTGCGCATGTAACAAAGTCTCGTCCAACAACCAGTAAAGGCCATACCAAAGTCCCACATAAGGTCACTTTATTTGGCCGATCAATAGATCCCTGGAATTATCCGGCTCTTGACCTTCGCGGTGTATTTCTCCCAGTCTTTTCCATACTTTCTTTCGCATTTCGCATCGTCACGCATTTGCCGATGTGCTAAGAGCACGAAAAAGTACACGATGTAGAAATATGTGAAGAGCATACCCCAACCTCTGGCTTCGCCCTGTTCAACTTTTCTCGTCACAGTCCCTGTGACGGGGTCGATATACGAGTGGATTAGGTATCCCGAAATGCCTGTTGGAAGACAGTAAGAGAAGGCCATGATCCAGTCTCCAAAATAGTTGATGTGGCGAGCCGTGCCCCACCAGCCAGACATCAGAAGCTTCGAGCCAGTCGAAGTTGTGATGTACTCCAAATGACTGACTCTTGGGTCGGTGGGATCCGTCCGAAAGCGATTCTTCTCGTTATTGGCGGCCCGGAAAATGTAGTAACCAACTCCCACAATGGCAAGAACGCCCAAGTTGCCCCAAACTCCCAGTTGCAGCGGATATGCCGCTAAATAGCGGCATTGGAGGCTGTAGATGAAGGGCAACCAGACCAGGTCACCAAATGCGAGCATGAAGCCAAACCCGTCAGTCGTGATATCGATCGTGGTTAGCATGGCAGGCTCCATGTAAAGCGCGTCCATAACGTAGAGGGTCTGAAAGGCCGTCAAAAGGAGCATTGAGTCGCTGACAAACCCATGCACTTCATATTGATGAGCCATAAAGGCAAGGTCGAGTATGATCCATCCTATAAACCCCGGTCGCAACTCGTTGAAGACTTTGACGTCGATCGTTTGGCCTCCAATCAATGGATAACTAGCAGGGATGTCGATGCGCGGGTTGAGCTCTCTACCGATAAAGAAGTCGTACAACATGTTCCCACTGTGGCCTCCTTTTGCGAGCTCACGATGTGCTGGGTTTGGCTTTCCTGGATGGGGTACAGTGAATGACCGTAAATAGACGAAGACGGCTTCGGCAACGGAGATGAGCAAGTTGGCAGTGATGATCTGAATCAAGTTGTCCCAGATGAAGGTCCAAACCGGGAAGGTAGGCCCTTGCAAGAACGTTCCGACAGCGAGGGCGGTAAGAATGAGACATGCGGAGTTGAAGGAATTGAACTTGTACTTCAGGCGGCCTCCACTCGAGAGTTCCGTTCCAATGGCCTCCGATCCGGGCAGAAGAAGCTGCATCGCAAGTAACAATCCATGGTAGGCCACCACCCAGCCCGTGACCTTGACGTCAAACAGTCCACGTATTCCATTTTCTGGCCATGGTGTCTGCACTCTGAGTTTTTCGAGAGTCAAGGATTCTGGGTGGAGAAGGGCAGGTGCTGGGCAGCCGGAGACATCGTTGCAGAGGAAGGTGGAGAGGTAGACGACAAGCGGAAGGCCAAAGGTCACACCGGCAGCGCCGAGTCTGTCTGCAGTCAGTGGATGTTTGTGTATCAATTTTGGAAGACGTACGGTCCACCAAATTCATAGCCGTGCTTTTCCAGGGCTGGAGCTGGGACGTCCTTTTTCTTGACAGTGCGCGACATGCTAAAGGAGAGGCCAGAAAATATGGCAAAACTGGGAGTGTACGGATTAAGTCTTGGTAAACGAGCCCTTTGCGGACAGCATGAAGTGGTTTCAAGAAAAGAAGGATTGGTTAAAGAATCCCAGGAGTTGGACAAGCGACACAACCCGGGAGGAAGGTCCACCGGGTGGTGTGTTTATTTGCAACTGGAGCTCCAGCGAAAGCCGCGGCGAGATGACTTCACCACTTCTGGTGCGCTTCAAGCGCTAATGCAAGGGCCCTTTGATGCTTGTCACGCCACGAGTCCAGCGTTTGCGAAGCCTATTTTCGCCTCGCCGACGTGTCTCCTGGAATTTTGTTGCGTCGCATCTTCAATTCGTACTGCCTGATCACAAAGCACCTCCACCCATCCTTTTCTCATGAGACAAGCCAATCAGCTTCTATTCGCCTGTTTTTGACTTGGCCGAGATATCCGTGCTCCTGAACGTCACTCATCGTTGTGCATCCTGGATCTGCATCCAGTGAACCGCAGGAACCGTTGCTAAATTTCTGGTCAACGACCAAATCCACAATGCATCTTCCGCCCTCCCTCCTCGCCCTCATCTCGCTCATCCTCATTCCCTACAGAGCGTTTGCTGCGTCCGACTCACCTAAACCGTCAAACAAACCCTGCACCCTCCACTCTCCATCCACAGGTTCCTTCTATGATCTACGACCTCTCCAGATTCTTCCAAGTACCGGAAAGGATGCCCGCAACGACTCCTGGCACGCCAAGGGCTACGACTATGGCGCAAATTTCACCCTCAACTTCTGTGGCCCGGTGATAGAAAAGCTTCAAGACGTCAATGACGTCTTAGAATACAGCTGGCGCAACGTGAGCGCATTTTACAGGACTGCGGACGACGAGGTCTACAGTATCGGCCAGCAAAGCGCGGACCCAATTTTTCGCGGCAAAAAGCTGGTCCTGAATTATACATCTGGCTCGCTGTGCCCCGAGCTGGACGACAATGGCGCGCCAAAATTTACGGCGAAGAAGATCCTCGACGGTGATGATGATGATGATGACGATGATGAGGCACCCCCGTCCAAAAAACCATCAAAGTCAGCGCGCCGAAAATCTACACTCCTGTCCTTTCAATGCGATCGCGACCCTCTCTTTACTGAACACCCGCAAGTCTCATTCATTGGCTCTCCAGACCACTGCACATATTTCTTCGAAGTCCGCAGCCGGTACGCCTGCGGTGGTGCCATCTCGTCTGGCGAATCAGGTTCCCTTGGACCTGGCGGCGTCTTCGGCGTTATCCTTGCGATTACAGTACTCGTATACCTGATTGGTGGTTGTGTGTATCAGAGGTCGGTGATGCATCAAAGAGGCTGGAGGCAGTGCCCGAATTATGCAGTTTGGGCTGGATTGTTCGGGTTCATCGGGGTAAGTCATATTCCCAGTGTCTTCTGCAAAATTGGCACCTCAACTCTGCAAAGAAGTTGGCGATGAAGAGGAAGAGGTGGAGAAACATTTCGTACGAACTGCTGAGACCCCTGGTTGGACATCCGTCTCTGTTGTCTCGTACTGCTCCAATGTCATGCGTATTTGCGGTATAAGATTTGCAATTTCCCTACCAAACCACTCGTTCCAGAACCACCCACTAACCCGTCTCTTCATCATCTAGGACATGTTCATAATTCTCTTCTCATCCTGCATTTCGCGTATGCCGTCCCTCAACCGCCTCTTCAACAAGGGCGGCTACCACCGCGTGGGCGCAGATGACCGACGAGGGGGGCCCAATGGCTCTATCAGGGGCCGTACACCAGACGATGAGAACAGGCTCATTGACCAACTGGACGAGGAGGTGGGTATCGAACCTTGACTTGAATCTTGCACCTGTTGCTGACTTGGCCCTTCAGTGGGATGATTGAATTTGCATTTCCGAGCCTGGCGTTGCGATGAGAGCGGGAAAGTTTGACATGAATCTGACAAACTTGCAGAGGCGTTTTGCTATGCTGCACCCTAGATTAGGTGCATTCGAGATCAAATGAAACTAAATGGAGAAATTATTTTTTACGAAACAAGCAGCATCGAATCAGAGAATGTGAACCAAATACGGAGCATGTTCTAGCATCCTTGTATACAAGTCCAAGCCAAAAAACACTAATTAGTAGTTGTTGTACCTTCATGTGCGTCATCCAAATCGCACCTAGAAGTGAAAGCAGTACTGGAAAACGAGCCTCTTTGTCATAGTAGTCTTACTAATGTACATCGCTCGTCAAATTACATGCAGTGTAGTATGAGAGCAAGATCAGCAGCCCCCTTCCCCTTCACTGACCATTAAGTCATGTATGATCTTCGCCGACGTAATTTGAATGTACAAGCATCATCAAATAAGCGCCCTTCGCAGCAAACTCTTCATGTACGTATTCCCGTCAAGTTGCACATAGAACGCGACGTGCCAACTGGCGGATTTGCAAACCCCTCCGACACTGGAATTTGGCTGCTCTCTGATCTTTGATCCGCCCCCGGATAGATGACGGATCAGGTCCTTCCGGGTTGAAGATCCGATGCACTCGAGCGGATGGTTCCGTGTGGGGGTCTGGTGCTCTGATGATTGGCTCATGTATTTGCCGAAGGCGCTTTGTCCACAGCGGTCTGAGAACATTGTAGAAACCTCGTTCCTGATTAAAGTACAGGACTAATATCCATGTACACTTCTGATGGTCTCTGATAAGGCCTCACGCCAGTTCTCTTCAGCTGGCAATGCTCTCTATTATGACCCACCCCATCCATTACGCAACTTGATCCCCGTCAAGACCCAAGTTTGTGAAGACCTCGATTCTGCGCCGGGCCTGATGGTCCAGAGAAAGTGTTGCCCATGCTGAAGTCACCCATCGATAGACTCTTATCTATATCTACCATCTGTGGCGGCTCCATGTTGAACGGCATCATCCATGCTGTGCTCGACTGGCCCAGCCAGCTGTTTCCATTTATGCCAAAGGCATTCATCTCCATCCCGTCCCACATGTTGAAGTTGTCTCCCAGTCCAAAGCTGGCATTGGCATTTTGGGAGGGATCCATGCCAGAGTAGGCGGCGCCGAATACCATCTGCCGATCTAGTTGAGGCAGTGGATTCGTGGGATAGAAGTTGCCAGCAGAGAGTTCAAAGTTGGCCTGTGCTTCAAATGGATCCTGGGGATATATCATTTGCTGTATGTTGTAAGGCGGATTACTGCCCGACATCTCGGGCAAAGAAGCAAGCGCCTGCTGCTGGTGCGCAAGTTGAGAGCTACCATGCAAGTCTGTCCTTGGATCAGGCGGTTTCCGAGCATCACTCACGCTCTTGCCATGCCTTCGTGGGATTTTCCGTGGCTGATCTACTTTTGACGGGGGTGAGAGGCTGGCGAAGAACTCCTCCACGCTTTGGAGGTCGGACTGTTGGCTCATGGGGGCGTCGGCGCCGGGTTCTTCTTTAACCTCATGGTCTAAGTCTTCGAACTCTGTCCTTGAGACGCCTACCGGATATTTGTCGAACCAGTCACCGTACTGGAACATTGGCGTACCAACGTTGCTGCTATCTGCCGTTGCAATACCTTTTATTGAAGCATCGGCGAAATGGCGATAAATGTTCTTTACACTTTCGGCCAGATAGTGAAACATGCCCCAGTATTTTTTCATCTTGTTCAGGTATTTGTAGTTGTGGCGTAGGTTCTCTTTAGACGAAGCTTCAAGCTGAGGGTTCTTGGAAAAGATACCCCACACGTGGACCGTGCTTGCTACATAGGCGCAGTATCCGGCAAATGGCACAGTCAACATATGGCCCGCTGCGTTTTCGATGAGCGTGGAGATGCGGTTGGCAGCTTCGACAACTTCGCGGCCCGCATCACTTAGGAATTGCTTCGGCATGTCTTTGGGCGGGCGAGCTCCAGGTGATACTGGAATCGCAAAGCGATTCAGGAACAATAGGTTCTGCGCCGATATGATGTGCAAATAGATGAACTGGTTGGCAACATGCTCTGCCGCCTGATTGGCTAGATTTTCTGCGTTGTAGACGAGGAATTCAGGAATCGATTCTTGGAAGGTATCAAGTTGTCTTCGCAGGTCAGCAAATCCAGATTTTGGGTCCCAGATTGGATGAGGATCCTTCTCTTTACCACCAAGGTTGAGGTATTTGACGATACGACCCCAAAGTACAACTGCCCGGATAACATAAGCAGCAATTCCCATGTTTTCCTTAGCATCTGAAACTTGGCCGTTGCCTGGTGTGATTGGATTTGGTACTTCTCCAGCGAGGTTCTCGGTGGGACCTGGGATTTCCATCTGAAAGTGAGACTCCTTGATGGGAAGCTGTATATGTAGGTAATCCTCATTTCCGAATGGTGGTCGCTCTGTACCGGACGCACTGAATCGATCCATCAAGAAACACGCCCACATGGTTCTTCGTCGAATCTCCCGATCTGTGGAGCTCAGCTCCGAGGACTTATCTTTCCTTCGACCAAGAGGATCGTGGTCAAGCTCTTTGTGCAACTGCAAGGCATGCGCCATCCTCATCGCCTGGCCACTGAACGACCAACTGAGTCCACCTTGGCATGTGCCGTACGTATGCAACCCAAGGATCAACATCACAGTCAGAATCGTGATATTAGGCTCATAATGCCGTTTCTCGACTATAGCTCGAGCTGGAGTGGCCCAGTTATCGCCTCGGAGAAAGGCGGGTTCGCCAACGACGGCTGGATGTGTTGAGAAGCGGGCAGCAATAGCGCAAACAGCCAGAGTCAACACTGGGGGGACGGTACCGGCCTTCAGTTTGCGCATGAAACTGGGCTTGTGGAGGAGCAGATAAGATTGTCCGTATATGCATTCGAAGAACACTTCGGCTAGATGCTCCTGTAGGTGCATTGGTGGCAGATATTCAGCACCCTCAGTTAGAAGCCTCGCTTCGGCGTCCTTTTGGAGTTTCAATTGGCCGTTGCTCTCTGAATGACTTTTTTGGCCCGCCGATTGTGTCCACTGGTCAAGCTCCATGACAAAAGCCTCGTCTGCAGATCTTTTCTTGACGGTCTCGGATTTTGTTTGCTTTGGCGTTGAGCCAGGTATAGAGGGCCTGACGCTGGCTCGACCGGTTGCCGAGACGTCGGGCAATTCTTCTCTGGGAATGATCTTGAGAACCCTTTCTTCCATTCTCTTCAACCTCTTGTCAAGCATGGCCATGTAGTCAGTTCGTGGAGCCGCCTTCCGCGTGGTCACCTTGTAGACACAAGGTATCCTTGACCTCAGGCAGTGCTTGCATGCCGGTTTCTCACCCGAGCATCTGATTTTCTTCCGCCGACAGGCTATGCAAGCCAGTGGCAAACGCTTTCTTTCCTTGCCTGCTTTGGTCTTCATTTCGCTCCATGGAGGTACTTTTCCACCCTCTTCCTCTTCGCCAGCGGTAGCACGTCCGTTGGTGTCCTTCCGGGCGAGTTGATTTCCATCGTCTATCGGCGCCATCTCGGCAGTTGAGTTAGCTTGTGCTCGTGAAGGACTTGGAGTCCATGGCTCAGAGCCAGCCAGGCTGCCGTTCCGGTGGCCCGCGCTGCCAACGCTTGTGCGATGTTGTTCTCCAAAATTGACCGAGCCCGTCATGGATGCTGCGTCGGACACAGTTCGATGAAGATAGTATCCATTCCCGGCAGTGACTTCCACGTTCGAGTCGGCTACACCAGCCGTACTAGAAGGAGGACTGCCATTGAACGGAAAGTTGAAGTCACCGAAGATGGGAGACCGCGACTCGCTTACGGCAGAAGCAGGATAGTCTGATCCTGGAGTATTAAAGCTATCAGATCGAGGATGTAGCGCTCCAGCCTGAAAATCACGGGCATTCTGCGCATTCGAGAAATGATTTTGCGTCCGGCCATCTGGATTGGAGAATCCCCTGGACTGGCTTGTTGGGAGCGACATCGAGGCGGCGGAGTGTCAAAAATAGTTTAGATTGACGCAATAGAAGCAGGATTACAATCTTCCGGGCGTTTCTTATGCTGGCATTGCACCTAGCACGCTGCCGTGAGCAGTCTTACCATAGCACCAAGACCAGCTTAGCTTCGGAGCAAGTGTCAAGCACCGACGTTTCCGAGCGCCGTAATTGCGGTGAGTGTTTGAGGATGGAAAAAAGATGCTGCACACTTGGATGTATAATACAGTCCTCTGCGTTGAAAGGCTGGATAAGACCTCTAGTCAAGCGAGTGGCGATGGATTCGTCAATCTGATCACGTTGACAGCGGGGAGAAGCGGGGAGAGAGCGGGAGAGAGCACTTTCAGGCGAGCGGTAACCTCAGCGCACCAACGCAGCTGGTCTTGCTTGTACTTCAAGTCCCAAGAGGAGACATTTTCAGAGAGATGTAAGAGGCAGGAGGCCGTCAAGCTGTCGAATCAAGCTACTGCCCAGATCGTCAATGTAAGGTGAAAAGAGTCAAAGAGGTGGAGTGCGAGGCTTAGACTTCGACGCGCCTTTCCCGATCAGCGCGCGCCCCAAAAGAAGCTGACAGCTTGATCACGCGGAGGTCGACTTAGTGTGACTCGCTTCTACCTTCGCCTATCATCCTAATCTACTGGCGCACAGCAGATCTTCTAGACCTTCTCGAATCGTGCCCAGCAACCACGCGTTTCACCAAGTGCACCATTACTAGCAAAACCGAGATCATCCAAAACGAAATCATCCCCTTAAAACTTGAATTGACTCGCGTCGGGCAGAACCATTGGGCCCTTTCCGATCACTTCCTTACGGCTGTGCACTTCGGATGCGGGAAACGGCATTCCAAAGGACACTATCTTCCCCGCAAAATTCGCAATGCCACGTTCAAGGTCAGCCACCTGAACCTCCAGTGGTCTGTCTATGGGACGCTGCATGCTTGCAATTGGCGCTCGCCAGTAATCTTAGCAATATCTCCTAGATAAGACACACGAAGATCCTGACTCCTGCTTGTAAAGCTGTATCATTCGAGACACTTTGGATCAACACGAGAAGCATGCATCAGGCTCCAGATTCCAGGCTTCATCTCCAACATTCTTGGGCCACCCTCCTAGACTTTTAGTCACAATATCCTTTGCTGCCCGCCTGTGCGCATTCAAAGCGGTGGCTTTCAACTCGCCATAGTTCGTCGCCGCTCTCGTGCGTAAGAGCTCCAGTCTGGTCTCGGCTGGGATGCTATGCTCTTCCTGAATGCAAGCTATGATTAATCCCACCATCTCCCACAGTTTCAGCCGGCACACGACACTTGGCTTTTTCGGATCGTTTTCAAACGGCCTGTGACCCTGCTTGACTCCCCCTAAAATCGTCTCATTGATGTCCTTATTAGATCCATGCAAGCTTTTGATGAAGACGGCTGAGACGTTTCCTGCTTTCGTAGGCCGCCGTGCCGTGTCTGCCTTGGCAAAGGGAAAAGGCTCGAAGTCTAACGGTAGTACAGCGATCTTAAAGGGTCTGAATTGAGTAGATAGAGGCAGCTGTGATGTCTGGAGCGAAGCGAGGCGGCCGCTTGATCCGAATGCTCTCTGAAACCCCGCCTCTGAGTATCTTGTGGACGGCACAATGATTCCTGAGAGGTACGCATTTTCCGTTGGCGCAATGATGAGACTGGCAGGGAAGGACAATACTGATGTGACTTGTTTTAGAGTAAGTTTGTCAGTACATGACTTGCTCATAGTGGCCTCTGCGTCACCACGAGAAGGCTTCCGGCGCACTTTCCCAAGAGCGGAAAAATACCCACGTCCTTGAAGCATCTCCTTGGGATCCGGTTCTTTGTCCCATGGTTCTACATCTCCTTCCTTTTCACCCATGAGAATCTCCATGCTTGCATCGCCGCAAGGCGCTTCTGTGGAGAACATCCAGATCGACACATTCTCTCTAATCTGGAAAGGTTGATGTGGACATAAATTCTCCCGACCTTGGTTCAAATCAACATTGCAAAAGCAAACAAAAGGAGACACATATGCTACATCTTTCCTTTGGAGGACTGCAAGGACTTCACTAAGCAAGAAACGATTGAGGGCTCTTAGAGCGAGCACTTCAGCATGTGAATCATGCAAGACCATCCCATTGCACTTTGAGATGGCCGAGACGGGCAAGCACTTGGAGCCAGTTCTGCTTAATGTCAGATTAGCCTTTTTCGCAATTCACATGTAAGAGCCTACGCAAGAGAAACACATTTCAAGCTCTCCTTGTCAATGTTAGCGTCTGTAAGTTAGAGCGTCGTTAGTGACAAAATCGAATCTCGTCCGTTGTAAGAGAGATGAATGATGCATACCACAAACGAGAACAATGCCGCTCATAGGTATCCATTCCCTAGAGCCGTCAGGATATGTCCTAGGTTTGCACCTTTGTGGTAGCGACTTGAACGTAGACAACACAAGGTTTGCTACTCTCTCCGCCAGCTGCGGCATAGTATTGCAAGAGGTCGGTGGTTGTGGCCCGTGTTGATGCATACATGATCTGCACAAATGACAAAGCTCAAGGGGTAACTTTGCTGGACAGCGGCGGAGGGTTACATCCTTGGCGCCAAGCTCTATCCAGCACGAGAAGTGCTCATGGTTGGAATGCAGATAAACAACTTCAAAGCCAAACACGATGTGATCTACTCCTAAGTCTCAACTTATAGGGCGGCCTGATAAGATGCAATGCCTACAACATCGAGTTTCCAAGCACCACATCGCCCGAACAAGCCATGATGACCCAAGATTTACCGCCTTCTCCTTCAACCACAACCCGGAAAGTCCTTACTCAACCCACCATCGTGCCTCTTGACTCGACTACCCGACAAGTCCCTATACACCCTGACCTTCCCTCAATCAAAGTGCCGGGCGATAACCCTGACCTCAAACCCTATCAGTACCACCCTGTTACGTGCGAGCCCCTCACGAACGACGACCTCACCCACCACAACAAAGCCACCTCCACTTCTGGCTCAAATCTAGGCTCCGCTCCTGGTCCGAATATTCAGCAACTGCAGAAGCAGTTTCCAAATCCTGAAGCGGCGGAGCGGGCTCTGGTGGAGGCGGTGAGGGAGGTGAAGATGAAGCTGGAGGAGAGTGAGGAGAAAAGGAAGGAGGTAGAAAGGGAAATAGAAGAGTTAAAGAAGACGAGAGAGATAGAAAAGAAAGTTATTGAGAAGATGAAGGAGGGAAAGGCGAGGACGTGAAAAGTCAAAAGTCGAAAAGTCGAAAAGCAAGAGTGGACTTGAATCATCGGGACGATACTACTGATGAGATGTTGATACGCGAAAAATGAATACGGCTCCTAAATATCGAAAAAGTGGTCAAGGCCAACAATATGGCACTGCGAAATGCGCTGCAGCAAACTCTCCAACCTTGCAATTCGAAAGTTACCCAAATCGGAAGCTATCCGGGCAACTGATGAGGATTTCTAGCGAGGATCTAACACAAAAGTCTATCGAGCGAGTTTTCGTGCTAGAGGCACCTGCGTTTCTCGGCCGGTACTCATTGCTAGCAAGCACGTCAACTCTTCGCCTCCCCATTTCATCAGTGCCCATAAATACCAACCCCGCCATCCGTTATTACTATTCATTGGCGGTCACCTGCTCGACATCTCCTGACATCAGCCCTCTACCTCCCCACGACCTAGCATGGGACCCAAAATACTGAGTTGCCGTGTCTGGATCCTGGCACTGCAGGCGACGTGGAAAGTGATGGAGGGGGTTGTCAGCACCTCAGAGCACTACCTCCAATGGGAGCTCATGAAAACCTCGCCCAGCAGAGGACCAGGCAAAAATTCACGAGACCCAACTCGGTCGTCGCTCGCAAACACCCCAATCATCACACAACAGACGGATCTACTCGTCAGAGCTAACAAGTATGACGTCGATGACCTATTTTCAGCTGTTCTACGTCGTGTCCGACTCAATATAGAGCACCGCAGGACTACGGAGGCGACCAAGGGACTCGTAGAATTGATTCGCAAGGTGTACGACGAGGAACCGCCGTTAAAACTTCATCAATTCAGGCTTTACCTCGTTAAAAGGCTCTGCTCACTGGAGACGGACAAAGGTTTCAATGATTGCAGAGAAAAGCTGGAACAGGAAATCCCAGAATTTGCAACAGATTATACTCGAGAACTCCGGGAGAGACTTTCGGCACCTCGCGAGGTGCTGCGCAACCAAAGCTACGAACTAGTCCTTGACAGCGGGCGGCGGAGAGGAGCACCAGCCTCTGGCGGCATTCAGGACAGACTCCATTACTCAATGCCACGATCTCAGTGAAGACACGAACTTTCCGGATCCCGGTGTTGCTTCATCACGATACAGGACATCGAAGCGCTCTGGATGGGAACGCTCTGGATGGGAATTGAGCCGAGTTGGGAAAGGCCAGGGAGAGTCCCAAAGCACTGCAATGAATCTCAATTATAGCATGCCCGAATCTAGATAGATGTCGCCAATTCATGTCCATGCAAAGGACGACGGAAGATAAAACAAGCTTCATTCAACGGTTATGTACCCAATGTCTCTTCCTAATGTGTTGCCCGCGATTGCGCAAGCGCAAACAATCACGCCCGGCCAAGTCACCGGATCAGCAGGTCAAGATAAGAGGCGAGCACCTGTCGAAAGGGGATTTAATATGGACTTATAGTGAGCTCCGGCAACTCGCTTGATGCTTTATGCCGCTGGACCACGGATACAATCATGTTGCAAGAACCCTGGTACAGGATTTTGTGCGAGCACGAGTGCATGATCATTGGTACAGGAGCCTTGAGGAGTCTCTAGAGTGTTCCGCTATTTACACTTGGCGTTTCCTGCCCGTGTCCTCGCCCCAAGCCGTTCGCCTTTGCAGCTATCCCAATTTCAATCTTCTAGTATCTCGTCAGAAGCGAAAGGAGATGCATGGGACAGCCTCGGACAGTTTCTACCCTCCGCCAGTGTTATTGGACCAGAACGTCATGAGTCCTGGGACGCAGGGGGAGGGATTGCGGTCGGTGGTGTAGCAATCTCAGCGCCGTTGGTGACGGCTAGTCCGCCTTGTTGTACAGGCTCTGGGAGAGGTTCAAGGTCAAGCGATGGCAATTCCTCCAAATCCACGGGTTCAGGGGCAATCTCAACATCTTGTGCTAGCCTAGGTTAGCAAGCGAATTGTGATCTGGATGTGGTGGACAGAAGCGCCTACGTGGGTAGTGGCCGCGGTTGGCAGTGTATCGGGCGGCTTGCCAGATCATGAAGGTTGTCAGGACGACTCCAGCAAGGCCGAATGCAACATTAGTGACGACGTCAGCGGAGAGCCGTGCTTTGTGGCCCATTGTCGAGACAAGGGGATGGGTCTGAAAGGAGGCAGACAACCCAAAAAGGGCATTCAGGATGATAGAAGGAGCGAAATAGTAGAGTAGAATTTTGCGCCCGTACAGAGAAGAGCATAGGGCATGCAGAGCCAGAAAGTCCCACCGAAGCGCGATATTTGATTCCCAACCTCGGGCAAATCAAGCGCAGATTTCAGCAGGACCTCGCCTGCTTTATTCCATGTGCCTAGAATTGAAGAGAACGGTAGCATTGACTTTCAAAGGTCAATTTCATCAAGAGATTGACCGAGGGCACCGTATTCCGCCAAGTGTTTTAGGACATTCCGTGGCTTAACAGGGCTGATGAGATCAGCCAATCTGGTTGATGTGGGCCGCAAAACGGGGGTTAGGAAACTTACCACAAAAGGAAAATTACCACAAAAGGAGATTTACCACAAAAGGAAATTTACCATAATCGGTACCACAATTTGTACCACAAAAAGGGGTGCCGAAACAAGTTACCAGAAATGGGAACTCCAAGCCCCTTAGCTGTGCATATTTTGCAGTACGGCGACTTTGAGCCTGGCATGACTATTATGATGGTCGCAGCTATCGAAGGCTGTAGAACGCCACGCTCCACCACTATGACAGCCAGCGCTAGTTTCCAGTCATTACGTCGTCACTCCTGGAGCGACACCTCATCCTCCAAGATGGTCATTCTTGAGATCATAGCTGCATTAACATTCATGTTTTGCGACCACATATTCCTGATCATTTGAAACACTTTTACCTCTCGCCGTTGAAATATTCGGAGAACCTCTGTTACACAGTATGCAGTGCTTGCTCCAAGCATTCTGCTTCCACAGTAGGGCTTCGTCCACTTGGAGCCGTTCAGCTAGGTTTTATCTGGCGATCGGCCTCCAGCACAACGGGCAAATTGCTTCTGGCATCGGTAGTCGTCCAAAGGACCGGATTAATACCTTGGGGGGGGGGGGGGGCGGGCCGCCCCCGGGCGGGGGGGGGGGGGGGGGTAGGGGGGGGA
>Ga0335072_10000502_pt1 | contig 76811 bp, 72 predicted proteins | sample Lox_Sample_21_FD_206725 | JGI IMG/M metagenome (GOLD analysis project Ga0335072, IMG submission 206725) | Soil microbial communities from Loxahatchee National Wildlife Refuge, Florida, United States - Lox_Sample_2.1 | ecosystem: Environmental > Terrestrial > Soil > Wetlands | place: USA... | reverse complement strand
GGCCACGGGCGAACCGCGCGGTACGCTCGCCGGCCATTCAAATTGGATCGAGACGGTAGTGTTCTCGCCGGACGGGCAGCTGGTGGCCTCGGGGTCCTGGGACAACACGGTGCGGCTCTGGGACGTGGCCACGGGCGAACCGCGCGGCTCGCTCGCCGGCCATTCAGGCCCTATCAGGGCGGTAGTGTTCTCGCCGGACGGGCAGTTGGTGGCCTCGAGGTCCGACGACAAGACGGTGCGGCTATGGAACATTAAGACAAAAGAGACTATTCGCGCTACTGATTGTGGACCGTACGACAAGCTGTCATTCAACTCTGACGGCTCACGTCTCAGTATAGGCGCAAGAGATATCGACAGCAGGTTCTCAACCTCGAATACGGTTTCCCCACAGACTAGTCAAAGCTTTTCTTTGGACGTAAGTGAGCAATGGCTATCATCTGCAACGGGGGATTTTCTTTGGCTTCCCCCTGACTGCCGACCTGGCGCTTTTGCGGTCCGATATAATTGCATAGTGTTGGGAAGTGGCTCTGGTAGAATGGTGTTTCTTTCGTTTAAGGCAGGTGCCAATCTACAACTATGAGGTTCGTGTTGATTCAGAAGTCTCCCCGCCCACCACCTATATTGTCTGAGCGCTTATATGCTACGTCGTGGCGACGAGATGGGAATCGTGCAATTACCATTAGGTAATCCAGCTGTTCCATGAGGGGTTTTATTGTCCTCATGGTCATAATTGCGTAATCAGCGTGAGGTTCTAGCAGTACGTAGAAATGCTTACATCTCCAGCATTCAGGTAAATGAATACTACATCTGCCTCAAAATACATTATCCGAGTGTCCGAAGAACGCCCGAGCCTCCTAAGGAAGACACTAAGCGTTTTACGCGAGATCGGAGACGCTATGAGGTCCTTATTGTTAAGCCTCGTGGCATAGCTTGACGGTGCGGCCTTGGCACTTGGCGCACACAGGGGTTGGTCTTTTGTACCTAGGCCCTGCTTCATCTTCCTTCTTTAGATTTATTGTCCCAGTTAAATGACACCTCTATGATTCGCTCTAGACTGGCCTCCTAGCACTTATGCATAGTTTCGGTCACTTCGACGAAGGCATTTGTGCTTGTACCCTATGTACACTTCGGCAGGTCAAATACACTTTACAACAAGCCAGCATACTCTAACAAGCATAAAGGGGGTCCCTCAAAATTTCCAAACCTCAGCAAAGACGCGCCCGAAGCGTACGTTGTCCCGAGGAGACCTCAGGACATGATACGAGCGTGTGGACGAAATAAAGAAGGAAGCATCTTGAACGGAACATTGCTGGATCTATGTACCCGCAAAGACTATCTCTTTCTAGGAGAATTGGAGTCTCCACAGCGGTCGCGGTAGCCCACGTTGACGTCCATGTCCGGTGTGTCAAGCCACAACCCTGCCGTAAATGCGAATCGATCCCATATTATCCCAGCTCTACGCCGAACCCTATCCTTTTTTACTAGCTCAGCTCGCTGTCATTTCCTTGAGCTGTTGATGGCACCTTCGTCATATTGTTGTTCTGGTAGACCTACCATATGATTGCCCACCCTACTCTAATGTTGTGACGGTGTCGCCGCCTCTACGTACCCGTCGAGGGAAGGTCGTGATCTCATCCACGGTAGCGCAAGTGCTAAATTCGTCTCTTCTGTCTCGCTTTGCCGCATCTCTCATGTTAACGCCAGCAGGTTGTCGACGTAGCGATCATCGTCAATGCACACGCAGAGGAAGGTAGGGGTTGGTAGTCGGTCAATAAGCTAAAGGAGACCGTGGTAGGGAAAGTGAGGAGGGTCGATCCAAGATCATGGCGAAGCCTGGCCTCGTCAAGTTCAGAGATGCAATAAGGCGCAGAATAAGTCGAGAGGTGTCACGGCAAACGATAAAGGAGGTTGTAGGTGCACGAGTCCAACTGGTATACGGCGCCCAGGCGGTCACCACGCCTAGGCGTAGGAGGTAGAAGAGGAGGGAAGAATAAAAGGGAAGCGAGAAGAAAGGACAATGAACTAAAAGAGTGCCGGAGGGACGAGGGTGTGCGGAAAGGAGGCCTTTAAAATCGTGTAAAGTGACGAGCACCAGCGGCGGTGCTAAGGTTGAAGGGGAAAAATAGGAGCAGTATGAAAATCCGCTTCGAAGAACGAGAAAGGCAGGCTATATTGAAAGGTTGAGCAGAGGACAGCGGAAGCACATGGGTGGTCAGATCTAATACAGCAGTCTATTAACAGCAACGTACGTACAAGAGCCACCCGCAGCACACACCCAGAGAGAACACCGGCTGAGCTGTCCTAATGCGAAACAAGCCCATTTAGGACTCTAATACATACACAAAGTAACAAAAGCGCGAGACAAGTAGGTTGCAGTAGAGGAGGGGTGAGGAGATGGCCTTTGCAAATATTGGGGAATGCAGGGAGCGCTTTGGCTTATAAGAGGCGGCTAAGCGGCGGCTAAGCAGCGTGCCCTGTGTAGAGCAGCGGGGACCCGAATGAGATGTAGGAGCCGCAGAGAACGGCGGCAGAAGTCACTCTTTTCAGCCGCTATCCTGTAGGGATACTGTATAGGGAGATTCTGGCTGTAATTGTATTTCAGAGCACAATTTTTTGAAGGAAACGGCGGACCGTCCTTGGCGAGCTCTAGAATCGCAAACAGCTTCCGACTAACCCCACAGCAGCTAATATTTTTGCCAACTAATTAGCATTGCAAAACAAAGGCGACCCTCCTCGCACAGTCACATTCTTTTCCAATCATTCCTCTACCCTACTGACCACCGCTCCCTTTTGACCACCTCCGTAGATGCGCACTACTGCTCCGCGCACCACTGCACCACTCTCTTCTCTGACCACTCCCCGTCGCCAAACCTTTAGGCCCTACAACCGACCCCTTCCACTTATCCTGCTCTCGCCCAACCTGAAGAACTACATCCAGTAGTGCCCCCACGAAATCTCACCCCCCAAAATGAAGCTCCTAACAGTCAACTTCCTCACCTGCGCCACCAAGTCCTGTCGCTCCTCTCCGCTCTCCTTCCCTCTCCATTTCAAAGACGCCGTCGTCCACCGCACCGAGATGGCGTACAACCCGCTCCTGCTGACCAACATCCTGCCGCGGCTGAACTGGGAGGCCCTGCGTACCACCACGACGGAGCTCGGGTTGGGTGGGGCGCTGCCCGCGGAGAACCCGAGTGAGCAGCAGGGATGGGAGGGCGGCAAGGTGGTTGAAGTAGAACAGGCGGTGGCGATGGAGGTTGACAGTTCTGGTACTGCTGCTGCTACTACGTCTGGGGCTGAAGATGGAGATGCAGTGGCGCCAGTAGGTGCGATAGATGAGGAGACCAAGGAACAGGTGTTGAAGAAACTGCACGGACTGCTGCTCGAGACGGGTGTGTTGGAGGGCAAGCTCGTGTGCGGCAACTGCGGGTTTGAGTATCCGATCAAGGATGGGGTGGGCAATTTTCTGCTGCCGGCGCATTTGGTGTGAAAGATGAGTACAGACACAGGCACAGAGATGAGATAATGGGATAGCATGTGCGTTTTGCGCACGGAAAATATTTCACCGGGCATCAGAGCTGGGCATCCAAGACACTACACAAATCAAGGGCGACACAGAGAGAGCTCAGCTCAGGGGCAGGCCCAATCACACTCAAGAGAGCACACCTCAGCCATCCCTGAGACCAGTATAGAGGACGACACGATAACCTCAAGAGAAAGTTGACACACTGCGACAGCAAATGCAACAATCCAGCCTACAAGGAACCTGTCCCAATATAGGGCTTCGTCGGAGATTTTATTCCTCTTCGAGTTCTCCCCTGCGAGTCGACATTGTCTTCTCCGATGCGTGGCTCGAACCGGCCACTCTCATCACAACCCAGGGCCATACCAGTGCCCCACACAAGACATACCGAAAACGTTCTGGCCAGCTGGTCTTCTCCTTCCATCTTCGAAGGGAGCAGCACGTACGTATCTCGGCATATGGGCATGACAACCAATGAGTGCGGAGAGTCTGACGATGACTTCTAGCTAAGAGACTACCTACCAATCGGCGCCTGATGTACTAGGCTATGGGATGATTTTCTTGTGGGCACCTTCATTCTGATAACTGGGATATGAAGGTTCTATCTTACGCGGACAACCTCCCTAACCAGAACATGGCTGAATGAGGATGGTATTATTTACTATGAGTAGCTCTGCGTCAGGTTGAACCTCATAAGAGCGCGAGCATTTTTCAGCCCTCCCGTTGTACAAGTACAAACTTCCTCGTTGAGCGGGCAGAGATAGTGGGTTCACCCATCCCTATCCCTATCCCCAACCCAAACCCTCTTTGTGACCACCCTTTCTCTCCCTCCCCCCTTGAGATGTTGAATAAATCCCGGTTCTCTGGCTTGAGATGGGGGATGTTTGTCCGTCGTAAGTACTGCGAACCCCCTTCATTTCCACCCAACACAGTAATAACCAGTATTACTGCGAAAAAAAAAAAACACTCAAGTGCCCAGAGCATATTGGGCATCTGGCTCTTGACAAGAAAACGCCGACCCAATGCTGGCGTACGTGTCACATGCGTGCATGAACAATGAAGAAGAAATGCTTCGAAATGACGCCGCCAAGAATAAATGCCCGCCTGACGAGAGATGCAATGCTGTGCTTTGTTGGAAAACAAAACTCAGTTGAGGAACCCTTTACAAGCAGTGGTTCCGCAAAGACAAGGAATTCTGTCGTCACTGCCCATTTCGCGCTCAAACTTGTAGTCGTACGTCAACTCTTCGTCTGGGATGGAATGTTAGCCTGACATCTCCCCACTACGAAGCTCGTCCTGGAGAACTTACCCTTTTCGATATCTCTCAACGCATAGATGACGATCCGCTTGGTGCCGTCAACTCGAATAATTTTCGCTGTACAGTTGGGCATGCAGCTGTGGTTGATGAATCTAGCGATACCGCCCTTCTTGGTCGCATCAACAACACTGCCTTCATCGATCCGGAAGAGGTAGCTGCTCCCGATACCACTTTGCGTATACTTGATTTCCCGCAGGTCTGCAATCTCTTGTCTGACCTTTTCACCGACATACTCGATAATCATTTCGCTAGCTTGTATCCTCTCCAAAGAATATAAACCCCAATTGTGGATTGCAGACCGGGCGAACTTGACAGGCTTCTTCCGTTTCTTGAGTTGATTGAACCGTAGGACGTCCGCGTCACCGTTGATGGACTGGAGTAAATCTCTCTGCATATCTATCTCCTTAACAGCGCGACGATCTTCGACACGCTTGCCTCTGGATGATGCTTTCGCCAGGTTCTTGGCGGCATCTGCAGCTTTGGGGTCTCTGGTTGCCTCAGCCTCACGCTGCTCACGTGCTCTCTGGACTTTCAGACGATGCGGTAGATACTTCGACTTCTCAGATTCGAGGATCTTCCTTATTGGCTCAGTCCGAGCCGAACCTGTTGGATTGGGAATGTAGTAGCCTTCGATGCCAGTCTCCGGATCAACGGAATCGCTGCTATGATATCGCTTAATATTCCTAAGCTCTTTCTGCATCCATGTCCAAGCGGTAAGATTGCCAACCGGAGCGGGCACCTTGCCCCGAGTGACCTCGATTAGTAACTGAATGTCCTCGTCATCATAGAGGCTGCCTTGCCAGCCATCGATATCAGGAATGATTTTCAGGTCGTCATCGACTGTGCGTTCGGCCTCGAGAGTAGACACTCCCCATTCGACAACAGGCCTCCTCTCTTCTAACTCCGCCTGCTTCTCCTCTTCTTCGGCGAACTCCAAGACTTCATCGACTATTTCGGTGGCTTCTGCTTCCATTTGTTCTTGGCGAAGAGCGGCTCTTTCTTCCGCAATCTGCTTCTTCGTTTTCTTTTTAGGCTTGGGCTTCTTCAGTACCGGTTTCGGCGCGTCTGACTCGATATCAGGAGTGGCCTCCAAATTAGACGGAGTATCTGCTTCCGACATCTTGACATCAACAGAGTCTTCTCGACCAGCTTCGAATTTGCCAATCCCGAAGAGTTCATCGTCTTCCTTTTGGCGCTTCCGTGCCTCAAGTTCTTTGATCAGCCGTTTCCTCTTGCGTGAAGATGGGGACATCTCGTAGATGCTGCGTTCCAGCTTGGCGATAATCAGATCCTCGGCAGAGGTCTTAGTAGCAGTATCCGGCTCTTCTTTGACGATACTATCTGGCATTTCAGAGTCTTCCCTATCATGCATTCTCTTCTTCGTGGCCTTTCGGAGCAGTTCATCCTCGTCATCGGACACAGACGTCATGCTCATCCGACTCGGCGGTCTGGTTTCCAAATCCTCAGTGTCGCGCGTGAGAGACGTTCGTTGCTCGTCGTCCGAATCGGATTCATCATGGAATTGAGCAAGCTGGTGGAAGAGTGGCCTGATGTACGCCCTTGGTGCAGGTCCTTTCCTCCTTTCATCTCTGAAGCCAGACATACCTTGCTCAAGGCCGGTCCTATTCTTGTTGATTCTTGGGAGGGATAGAATGTTCAGGTTCTTGTTGCGCAGCGGCTGTCGCCCCTTCATAGACAGCTCCGCACGGGAATCCGGGGTTCCAGCAGACGGTGTGGCATCGGTGTGGATGACGCCCTGCCGCCTGCCGCCTTGGGGATCCTCAATACCAAGTCTGCGCCGCTTTTCGATGTGCTTATCAGGATCCAGGTAGTCATAGAGAGCTGGTGCCGCTATTCGCGATCTGACGTCTTCCATAAGCTTGTCTCGCACCTCCTGAATCACAAGCTGTAGGACCGCGCGGGACGGGTCCATGTCCCTCGCTCGCTGCCTTTTCTCCTCCTCAAGATCCAAATCCCGCTCACGCTTTAGCCTTTTGTTGTCTACTCTCGGAACGACAACTGGCACCGGCCGCGGTTGAGTCTTGTCCGGGGTGGGACTCCGCTCGATGTTTGGATTTCCGTATTGCTGCAACTCCATGTTCATTACGTACGTGAAGAGTGCATTCATGTGGCACCCATCGTACACTCTCTTTGCCTCAATTTCACCCCTCTTGCTGTTCTCGAACGTTATAAAGTATCCCGTCTCGTCACATCGCACATCCGTCCAGTCGTACATCTTTAAACGCTTTTTCAGATGAGGTATCGTGGTTGACAAAACCGGAACATAGCAGTGGGCAATAAAGACGTAGGGTTCGTGTTTAAGCTGTGGCAGGATCGGTGTCGTCTCGACTAGGGAAGGTACGACGGGCTTGGGGGGGCGTTCTAGTTTAGGAGTGGTGGCGTAAAGCGTGTGGTGGGGGATTAATGCAGGAGGAGGAGGCCGTATGGACGGCCTTCCAGAGGGGCCTTTGGGGGCGGTAGGTGGTGGACCTTCTGTCTTCGTAGCAGTAGGCGGAGGCTTTGGCGATTCTGGAACTGCAGTCTCCTTCCGCTGACTAGCAATTGCTCTTTCGATCAGCTTTTTGACAATGGCGCCTTCTCGGTCGATGTCAATCCGAATAGCACTAGTACCGATGCGCTGACCCTTCTTGCCCTCTGTGTATGCTCTTTTGGCTGCGTTAACTGCGAGAAGCGGTGCACCACCTCGAAAGGACTTGCAATCTTTGTAGCGTATGCTGCAAATACCAAGAAACCTTCCCGTTGTTGGATCAGTCCTGTTGTTGATTTCAGCAATCTCACCGAAGCTCGAAAACAGGGCGCTGATCTGCGACACCGGTGCCATAGGATCGAAACCTGTCGCAACGACCGTTGTAGGCGGAGCCATGCCGATCGACGTCGCAGCATCGTATGGCCATGGCCGCAAGGAGTATGGAGACGGTCTAAACTTCGACTTCTGCTTGCCAGCCGCGCCGCGCATGTAATTTGGAATGGCCAGACGTGGGTCAGGGGGTGGGATCTCGTCCTCTGCTCGGGTGCCAAAGTCTGCGAACTGCGCTTTCATTTTCTTCCTGTCCTTGGCGTTCACCTTCTTGTCAAGATCAGGATCATAGACCACCTTGCTGCCTTTCACGACGTAGCCACGTTCACGCGCCGCTTTTCGCGCCGCTGGCGGTGTACGTTGTGGAGACATGGCGGGCCCAGCGGAGGTGCTGTCCGCAGTTATTGTTGCGTTGCCGATCCGAACGTCCGTTTCATTTATGGGACTGATCATCTTTGGAGGAGGCGACAAGTCAGCGTTGGTAAGGGGAGTCATTGCATGAAGGTGAATCCCATTTGAAAGAGCCATTGCTGAGTTTAGATTTGCAGAACTGAAGACTGAAGATGCAGTACTTGTCGAACTAGCCGAGCCGACGCCGTTGAGGAGGTCGCCGGTGAAGTGTTCACTTTCGTCTTGGTTCATAGAAACACATTCGGGTTTTGTGTTCTCGGTCTGCGACGTTTGTCGCAGGACGTGGGTTTCTTCCCCACTCGCGCTAGAGCGAGCAGAGAATTTCTCGCTGGGCGCATCTTCAGATAGTTCTTCCCTCGCTTCTGATCGGGTCTTCTGTAACGCGGTCTTAGACGCTTTCCGCTGTTGCAGCACGCTGGGAGCGGTGGGGAAAAAGTCAGCGAATTTATTGCCCGATGGGCGTGACATGATCGGTGTTACGACCCTAGCAAGCCAAGCGTCATCGTTGATCGCAAACTCATCGAGTGAATGATCTAGGACGTAGATTTGAGTACATCGAGGTCAAAGTGCGCTGAATGCAGCCGACCGAAGATGCTTGACGCGGTTCGAAGGGGGGTAAAAATGGCAAAAGCGCGACCGTGGGAAGAGTTTATTTTGCTCACACAACGAGATCGGCAGAAAGACGAGAGCGATATGGGAGCTTTGAGAGGTCTTCACCGAGTTGGTGCCAAATCCAGAGGAGGAGTGACCGGTGTTGTGCAGCGTGGAAGGGTCGTCTGGGTCGCCTGCAATGATTCTGAAGTCGCGGACAATGCTGCAGCTAACCTAGTCCACTCTGGGCGAGAATGACGCTAAATTAGAATGGCCCAGGTCCAATCTCTGGCTTTATCTGCACCCGAACACCATTCCACTGCACCATTCACTGGACCTCTCTTCTTCGCCTCTGACAATAGCGTTTTTCAGCCTCCAAAGTCCACGCCAGATCAGTGATTCGAGTCTGCGTCCTGGGTCGATCTTACGGCAAGCTGCCTCGAATTACGTTCCGCCATTTCGCTGTCACATAAAGCAAGCAACTGCATCCTTCGTCCCTCGCCCCATCTTTGCCACCACGTCCTGCGCCTCCACTACCGTCCTCAGTTCCATCATTCCTTCCTAGAAACCCTGTAGGGGTATCTGCAAAATAGACTATCATGAATGAGAATACTTTGTTACGAGTCTGTTGCGAGGTCGCGTGATTTTTCTGGATGGATACGCTTTGTCGAGCAATTGTTCAACATTATCTGCGCTGTCCAGCACATATCACCACCAAAATCAGAATATTGTGACAGATCATAATTTGGGGAGATTGGAAAGTAGGGTAATACGGTGTCTGAAGACAGGGACACGTACTCCCTTTTCCAAGAGATGAATTGCAGCTGCAGCTGCCTTGCTGAATCTATTCGGCGATATACAAGTAAACAAAATGCTTCATCCGCGTGCCTTCTATGGAGTTCTAGCTGCCAGTGGCTTGCGGAGCCTACCTCGCTACCGAGGATTGAATCCTATTGACAAACTCGTCAAATTTCGCGTGTCAATTTTTTTCCGCTTGCCTGTGCTTTGATCATCGTGTCGACTGGGATTTTGCTACAACGTGGGCCAGCTCTGTCCATGAGCAGTTGTTTCTCGGATCGAAATCGTAGTTCATCAGTTTGTGGGCAGATGTTTTGACCTACCATACAGCGGTCGCTTTGGTTAAGGTAACACTTCGACAAGAGAACAATGGTCAACCGCCAGTGCTTCTCGAGCTATTTCTTTCCCTCTAGCCTTTCCATCTCTCATGCACCTCCTGGTTTGGCAGCATTTTCCAACTTTGAACCTGGTAAGGTTGTCCTTCCCATTTACTTTGCAAACTCCGGGCTATTTCCCAGATCAGGAAGAACGCGCAAATATACGACAACGGCTGGTGTCAATGTAGATAGAGCCACAAATACGTCGTGGTTAAAGGAACTGGAAGTGTAGATTGAAGATACTAGACTGTCATGTGCCTAAACCGTTAACGCCCGGGCATGGCTCTCCTTAACAGATGTCATGATTCTGATGATCAGACAGTGATGCGCAGCTATGTAGATCTCCTTTTGGCCAACACAAGATCAATTCAACAACTATTGGCCTCATTAAGTGAATATCCTTTTGCAAAATGCCTTTCAACGTAAAAAAGTGGTGGTCATTGGCGCAACCTCTGGTGCGTCTTCGTCCAGATGGAACAATCTTTCTGATGCCAGCACTAAAGCTCCTAACCAGGCATTGGAAAAGCATTAGCCGAGAAGTTCATGGAGGACAGATCGCACGTAATCGCACCAGGGCGCCAAAAAGAGGACCTCGAGGAACTCGTCCACAAATACGGGCACGACAAGGTCTCGGCAGTCCAGTTCGATATCACGAATCTTAATGACATTCCGGACTTTGCAACAACAGTCGCCATGACGCACCCAGACCTGGCCGGCGGGGCTCCAACTTCGCCAAACCAGAAACCGTCGACATGGACGTGGTCAGCGAAGAATTCACCACCAACTACCTCTCCTACCTGGCCCTAGCCAAAGCATTCCTACCTTTCCTCCAAGCCGAGAACACAGAATCTTCCCTCGTCTACACCGGCTCCGCCCTCGCCATCATCCCTTGCCCATATCCCAGCAAAGCTTCCGCTGATTTCCCCGGCAACTCCTCGGAGGGGGGAACCCCTCCCCTTGACTTATTCAGCTCCATGGCCGTTTGGATAAAATGATCTGTCAGGAGAACAAACTAGAGCACTGTTGCCCATTCAATCCGGAACTATTCAACGGTTCTAATATGCCACTCTGTCCGGATTGCGAAATGAGAGAATACCTTCGTCAAAGGGAAGCATTGGACCTAGGAGAGATGCCTCCGAGGGCTCGTGGAGTGGCCGTGCTTCGGCCCGACATAACCCTTTACCAAGAGTACGACCGGGGCCATCCCACCATTTCCGCCGCAATCGAGAAGGATCTGCGCAGAACCAGGATTCCAGACCGCGTGATAATCGTGGGCACACCACTCCGAAAGGCCTGGTCATATACGTCAACAAGGGAAAGCTATCGTTTGGTTCGGCATTGGACGGCCTCATCGATTATAGGGCGAGGGAGATTGTGACACGTTTGCTTCCTTGATCTAAGAGAAGTGAATCAATTATTCTACATGCGGTATCGGTTCTAGCCAACACCAACGCTATGTAAGAACAGGAATCTACTGTAAGTTCAAATACCCTTGGAGCTCCGGAGCTGAGTCATCGAGGTAGGCAGCCATCACGGTCGCGTGATGAGACAGCTGGACTGTGTCCGACTGTGCCGTGATACTATCCTTGGTTCTACCTGTGGATATCGTCTCCTAAGCCGATGCGAGAGATGGTCCGCATTATAGTCAAATAATCCAACTTGCTTCATAACTCTACCTCTCGCATCATGACGGACATTGGAGGTCGTGACAGTAAGCCGCGCTTCGCTTATCGAGATCTATCCGTAGCCGGACTTTTAGAGTCGAATCGCCCAGCAGATGTCAAGGGATTTGACTCGAGGACTTGATTCAACGTCTCCAAAACCTGGTTGCCGTTAGACTCGATTGGGCGAGCATTTCGATAAAATCCCTAGCCCCATCTGCGCTAGGTGTAAGCTGTTAGAAGCCATACATCTTAGCCTTCTATCTCACCTCGCTTAGGTGGATGTAGTCTCTTGTGAAGAGCTTTGTAACTCTCTTCCTGCTCCTCCGTCAATGCCTTGTAATTATAGTCCTCGCCGCCGTAAACCCTCTGGTTTTTCAAGAGAATTACTGCCTCTACATCCTCGACAATAGGCTGACAGCCAAAACAAAAGCTGTTTTTTCCCTTATTTGCCAGGTCCCTAGCTTGTTTGGCTGGCTTCTTCGATCTGGGAAATCAGACGTTAGGACCGGGGCAAAGTCAGCCCACGACTCCAAATCTGTAGGCGCGGGGCTTTCGATGACGGAAGGCCTAACGTCCTCTTCAGGAGCAGTGGGATCATAGGGTTCAATCACCCATGCCTTGTTGTGGAAGAACGGCAGGCGAGAGGCAGCTTGTGGGATGGCGATCCATGAATGGTTGGTGATCCGCGCAGTGATGCCGAAATCCCCCGAAACTCTTGTCTGGATACGTCGGGGAATCTTAACCAATAACCGCAGTCTATCGTCGGTGATGCAAGTGAAGAACCGGATGGCAGGACGGAGGAACTTGTTGTCAAACTCTGCTGAATTTGCCTAAAGTTGCTGGAGGGAAAACCAACCGCAGGTGTAGCGGCACTTCCGTATTTAGTATAGCGCCTCGCTTGCGGCCCCGCCAACTTTTGTTGCTAGACTTTGATCAACTTTCCAAACTTCTCTTCATCTTTCATCAACCCAACAGATTCCGCACCTCCTTACAATACTCTGCTCAATATGTCGACCCAAGGACAAGAAAAAAGTATTACATTCTTGCCTGCCTGTATTGGAACCTCTATCATCGATGCAGAGTACAAGCTCCGCCACTTACGAGAGGAGCTTGAGGATGAATCATATCAATTCCAGCGAAAGAACATCGAGTGGCTCATACATTACTACGAAAATGGCGGAAAAGTTCCTGCTCCAGGACAACCTATATGGCTTCTCGATGGGAAAGTCGTTGACAAAGAACCGATGGAAATCCCCGAAGGTTCAGTGGTGTGGGTTGAAAGAGTTTGTCTTCCCTGAACTCACCCATCCCATTAGTGTATACTTATTTATACTTAGGCCACGTGCCATATACTCAATAGCCTATAGCTATTGTAAGAGCTTACCGTCTGACAACTGTGGTAGTCAGAAACTATGCTAATGGCGCTGTCGACATCCTTTGGGCCAAATGCTGCCAGCAGTATGCATGAGGTATGGCTCTTACCTTTTTTGAAATACGTTTTCTTCTCACATTAAAAGATCACCGTAAGAATCCGACTCCCAGCAATTTTCGGCGGTAACCCAAACACTATCCTTAACGTCTCAAATGCGAATCTCTTCGTCGCGCAGAAGAAAAGTGGCATTACAACCCAACTTCCTGTTGTATAGGCTATCTTATGTATGAAATACGGGCGCTGGTTAGACATAAATTAGGACGGCTGATGGTGCTATTACTATTGCTATAGAGAATCACAATCTATCACCAACACATCCCTCCCGAAAGGACACGGTTGTCAGCGCCAAAGCAAAGAAGGAGCGGATTGTTGACCTTGCCATGTTTATTCACGCTCACCTCATGCGCACACCAAGCTCGGGAATACCACCTCGCCCCGAGCATTTTCATGGCGAATTCCACGACAGCAGGCTCGTCCGACGGGTCCACATGCCAGTACGATTCGATAAAGCTGTCCCTCTTGGCACCCGAGATTTGGTTCTGGCGCACCTTGAGACACATGCTCTCGTACAGCTCAGCGTATTTAAGGCCTACAGCCTCCTCGGTCTTGGCCAGCTGGACGTCTTCCAGCACGATTACCAGTCGCCGACACGCGTGATAGATAATGTCCATGGAACCAATGGCGATTTCCTTTTCATCCTTATTCTTTCTGGTCGATGCAGATCCTGTCAACCCACACGCCCTCGTCCTTGGTGTCCCTTAACTCCAGGATCTTGGTTGCCATTGGCAGTGAAACTCCCCACTCTGTCACTGACTGAGCTGCCTTGACCGTGTTCCAGGTTTTATTGTGCCAACAGTAGCTGACGGGCAAGTATGATGGGCACGCAGGCGCTAGGATTGCTCACGATATCCGCGTCAAGGGAGCAGATCATTCGGAGAGTCAGCTTGGCCAAGACACCTCTTTTGAGCCGGAATTGTGCACCCAGTTCTGTGCTGAGTTGGCGAAGACGGTGTAGCAAGGTTTCTGCCTCAGCCTGGCGCTGGATGAGACGCTGGTGCGAGCTATCGAGAAGGGCCCATTTGTTCGTATCGGAAAGCTCTATGACTTTAAAATCCATCTTTTCCGGTGACTCAACGGATCCGTTAGATATTGTTGTCCGCACTCTTGTAGCTAAAGATATCGACTAGCTTTGTAGGTTGGAGCAGGTGGAAAATTGTGTCCCAATAAAGGCGGGGCATGGCTGACTATTTATCATTTTCCGCTCGTGCGTGGAGGCGGAGGCTGGCTGATACGGCAGGGTATCCCTTCGCCAGCCTCGAGTAACGCTAATTAGCGTCCTTCGTTCCGCGCATCTTTTTGGTGTCGTACTCATAAATACTCGATCTTCCAGGTAAAGCATTTAAGCCTGTCCAAGCGAAGACACTAATTAGCGTAGTACGGCTGGCGAAGGGATAGGGAGAACCCTGCACAAAATCAAAAGGTTTTTGAAAATCGAAAATCAAATATCAAATATCCCACATACCTTGTCGCACAACTCCCACGCGTACATCTTGGCGGCGTACATTTCGGCGACGTACATCTTTAGGCGTGCATCTCACAGACGTCTACCTTTAGGCATGTATCTCAAGTATGGGCTTGTACCTCACACAAGGGCGTGAACCTCACACATGGACATGACCCTCAGACATGGGCGTGTACCTCAAGCATGGGCGTACATCTCACACATGGGCATATATCTCACTCTCCATTTCTGTCCTGGAGCTGGAGCGTTCGCCGCCCTTTCATCACCCAGGTCAGGTGATACCTCACCTGCCCTCGCGTGATGCTCCATCACCTCGAGGTCAACTTTTGGCGACGTCGGGCCCATGGCCTGGCCCTAGACGAGGTACGCGCCCTGAATTCTTCCCTTCTACCCTACTACTTTTGGGGGGCCTTCCATTGCATCCATCCCCACCTCACCTGCTTTGCAGGTCCGCGCTTTTCCAAAAGGCTTCCCTTCTGTGTGAACCTCTCACCTCCTTCCTGTCCGCCGATTGGAAAACACAATTCAGCCTCTCATCTACTCTCTCCCTTCCCTTCCCCCTTCTGACTTGGTTTCCTTATCGTGAAGGCCCAGCGCTCCCAACACGCCGGCCGCGCCGGCCACAGGGTCATGGCCTGGCCGGCTTGACAGGCCTACGCTAAATGGTCGCTTACTAATCCCACACATACGAAGGAGCCAAGATATGGACGACGATATCAGCCCTTTATAACCCCCTGCCTTGCGGGTTTAGCGCACTCTATAATAGGTATAGCGCGGCTTGTCAGGCCTACCAGGGCGGCCGAGGGTCTAAGCCTGGCACGCCGGCCTACCAGGCCAGGCTTTTCGGCCGGCGTGTTGAGAGCGCTAGCGACTAGGGGAAAATGGAACAGTTTCTACAGTGTATTCTAAATGGAGGGCATTCGTGGCAGCGTGGGAGAGGGATCTAAAACGCCCCGAGATCAGCCGCACTATCAAAGATACTATCAGGAATTGTGGGTCTTTTACCTCTGAATTTCTCCTTCCCCATTCCAGTGCTCGCGAATACGCCTTCAGTGATACTGACGGAATTTCAGTATATATTCGATGTCCTTAAGAAATGTGCAATTAATCCATATTCCTCTGTTTAATGCTATATCGATAAACTTTACGCATGTCGGTGTTAGGCTGGACGTCTCAGATATGCTTCATGACGGTTTCGACGCCTCATTGACAAGGACCATAGCGAGAATACCTTCACCCCAGCCTGCGCGCCCAAATTCATCCACTGGCTGTGGCTTGCCAATGTTTGCCAGATTGTTCGACTAGCGAGCAATTAGTTTTCTCCGTCAAGAGGCTTTCTGGAATGTGTTACTTAGACATACCTTGGGATTCTTTACTTTCACCTTTTGAACGTAGTCTTTATACAGTTTGTTTGCATCCTTCTCAGCGAGCACCTTCGAGCAGAACTCTTCGATCTCTTGGTCAAGCTTGCATAATGTTAGCAAGGCATCTCATTTGGTGATTCGCAAGTAATACCTGTGATTCCGTCTCCTCCGATAAGTCTGGTTTGTCGACCTCCGGGAGGGCGATCTTGGAAGCATCTTCCACCTGCTGATGTGTCAGTACATCTCCAGAAGAGCCATTCATGGCCGTAGGCTTCGCATACCTCTTGATCGCTGACACTAATATTGATGGACTTGTTCAAATCGATATACTCTTTGCGGAAGATCGGATCGGCAAGCCTAACGATAAAGTCTTTGCGGACTAGTTGAATCGTCACACCTTCTTCAGCAATATAATCGAACCATTCCTCCTTACGCTCCTCACTGAACAATTTGGCTTTTTCCTAAGGGCAACGTGAGTGCTAGCCTTAGTCCACCTGAGAGGCTGAGATACTTACCGTGTAGCTCCTTTTCTGAAGCGTGGCTTTGAGCCAACTATGGGTCATTCCAACGTTCCAGTTCGTCGCTTGCTCAATCTTGTAGCTGGCCTTCAAGGTTTTGTACATTGACCCAGCATACCACCAGCAATTCTTCGTCAAGAGCTTGTACTCCTCGCCTTTACGAGACACAATCTCGAGGAGATGGGCCACGTCCCGGATAGTCGGCCTGTCGTCCTTGGCAAAAGTCAAAGTCCGCAATGGTAGAGGCAGGTCGGTGGGTGATGAGGGCAATCTGGCATGCTGACCGACAAAGACAAAATCCCTGGACATGTCTCGCTCGGCGAACATGCAGGAACGAAGCTGCTTCTGGGTGTTTTCGACAATAAAATGCATGTATTTCGAGCTCAGGTCTTTGATATGATTGAATGACACAACAGACTATGCGTTGTACGTGCTTGAGTTCGCTTTGACCTCTCCCCACCATACTTTGGTAAGTATAGGCTTTCCCCAGGACGAGAGGAATCTATCATCCGGTTTTGGAGGCATGACGGGCAGGACCAAGATGGTGTTCGCCTTCTGAGAATATGTCAAGTTAATGATGAGGTCAATCCTGTTGAGATTTCAGGTTCTGGATCGTGGTTAGTTTGCGAAGCACTGCTCGATTGACTAGCTAACGAGGGAAGCAGCAAGTACTTATAGACCTAGAACACCAAATCGTCCTTACCTATTCTAGCCTGAAGGCTGGTTCGAGAAGCGCTTCAAATAGCACTTGTCGATGAAGACCAGCTTGCCGACAGTTAATGCTCGCTTGTGAAATGTCGTGAGCATGTGCAGAAAGTTGGTGTGATCATCGTTGCACACCGCCTTCAGCTATCCGTTCTCAGACTCAGCCCGCATCGGGAACGACATCTGCTGAATGAAAGACCTTGATGGTCATTGCCGTATCCTCACAGTCTCCAGTTTCCCGGGCCTTGGCTCGTCTTATTGGTGCGTCTGCAGGTTGAGGGTGGGATGAATGTTTGCCATGCGGCCTTGATTGGGAGATCTCGGTATCTGAGAGTTCCTGTGCAGATACACTTCGCGTGCCGACGACCGTATGTTCACGCCATCCAACAACTCGGATGGAGCTATTGCAGGGTTCTGCTACCATCTTCCAGTAGCGGATCCACGAGGGCGTTCAAAGTGTGCGGTGCACCGAATGCCAGCGTTGCCTGCTTCTAGAGCGTGATATTGCCGGAAATTGCATCAGCTCGTGATCTCATTGGGTTGGAAGAACAGTCGTCAAGCGATCTCGCCCGGCCCATGGGTGTTTAGGAAGTAAGCGATCGCGCAAAGCTCCTTGCGGTGGAAATCGTAGCCATGAGGCGTTCCCACGATTACAGAGCTCGCTTTACTGAGCAAGTTCGTGGTCTCCATCACGTGGGGGCGCCGCGGACTCTGATCGTCTGCGCCATGACTGAGGTGCACATTGGAAATGTGAAGGGGCATCTCCTGCAGAGCGTCTTTAGCATTCGTGGCGTTTTGTGGCGCTTTAAGGCATTGAGCTGAAGCGGGGTTAAAAGTTCCTTATGTGAACTAGGCTAGATAGGCTGCAGGCTGGTGACCTGCATCTGCGTCTCTGTTGCAAGAACTGCCGTCAGATTCAGCTACACTTCATAAGCCTCTCGTGCATAAGGAACTTCCCTCGGCTGTTTCGCTTCTACCCGTTGAACAAGTCAAAATAGGCAAGCTAAGCTTGCTTGAGAAGGATGCATGCTTCCTAACCTCGCAGAGCCAGGACTGATAGGGTAACCGTTCAGCAAGCCACAAAAGCTTGAAAGTGAGAGCTGAACAAGGGCCCAAGTACGAAGTGGTCTAGGCCTAGCACCACCACCCCCATGTTCTGCCTGTAGTCGGAGACCCGGAGCATCAGCACTGGATTTCTCCATCATTTTGTAGCTTGCGAGTGAGCTCGTAGCGAGTTTTCAAGCACATTCTGGAGATGAATCTTGGTCTGACATCGTGTATGCGAGTCCGCCCTTCGCAAATTGTGAGCATACCTAGACCTTCTCACTTGCGGCTGCATTAGAACAGCGCCCTACTGATGTGACTGCCAAGACGTCCTTCGTATTTGCGTCTCCTAGCCAATGATTGCTCAATTGTTGTCTCCGATTCGCACTTCGATGTGACAAATGGTCAGAGCGGTCTGCGTCTGGACACCTACGCCCCGTAGAAATAACGCGCGGACGCCTCGAGCTTTGCGGGCCGAAGGAAAGTCTGCGACAGTAGTACCTACAGCTTAAATCTGCCTTTCGAAAACCCTGCATGTGAAGGTTATTACCATTTCAAGGAAATGAACTAATGAGATTCGTATCTAAGCCCCTTAGCGCTGCTCTTCCGGCCAGACAGGAAACGCGCATATAGCCGAATGTGAACTCAAAAGCTCGGCTCGATGCACGGCGACGCAGATGTGAAAGTCCAGTGTCCGGAAGGCAAGTGTTTAGGCATTGAAGTGGTACCCGACGAGTACGAGGCAAATAGAGCAGTATTAGTACAATGTCCAACCCGCCCGATTACAAGCGTGCATTAGATAGAGACCGGTGAAAGTCTAATACAGCGAATCGTTCAACCGCGATTGTTCGTTGGTGGATCAGATTAATACCTCAGTCAGCTAGAACGTGGCGTTTATAAAATTGAGTCTTGCAACCGGACGGGTTGGACATTGTATATGTGATAGCGCGCCGTAGAACTTCAGAGTGACCTAGCACTTATGCTCCTCCCAAGCACTAACGGCGTCATCCGCCCCACTTGCAGTGGCCTCATGCCACTAGGTAGGGGTCTTTGTGGAACAAACAGTCGGTTTTTGCACAAGAGTGCACAGGGTCAACCACTTGGGTGCGAATCGAGCTTCTGCACTGGGACTAGAGTACAACATAGAGCACGACATAGAGCACAACATAGAGCAGTCTAGATTCTTCAAGCATCTTTCAGCTCGGACGACGGCCTGCGGGTGCTAATCTGTAGGGTAGCCCTTCCCATAGCTCTGCTGAGTTCGGGGTGAGCACAAACGACCAGGATGAGCGGATGCTAATTCGCTGTTGATATTGCCGAAGCAAAATCTCACAGCTGGGCTCGTGTGATTGCAACATTGTGGCGCGAATTGAGCAAGCTGAAGTTGATGTCTTGAAATCCCCGGGGTCGGAATAGCGTACATCAGGAGCTATAAAGATGACTGAAGAGCCGAACATGCGGGCAATATCTGTCGTGATTCTCAAAGGTATCCCAGAGCACCGGCTGTAGATACTGTGCCACTCTCACCTTCCAAGTGCCCTGCAATCGATCACAGTCTCGAGCCAAAATGAGTGATACAGGGTTTCAACCTGGGCAGCCAGGCATCACACAGGGCGGCTTCCAGGAGCAGTTCAACGTCCTGTTGACTGATATTGGAGCTTTGAAACAAACCATTCTAAACGCGCAGTGGCAAATCAACTTGGCGACCTCAGTATTGCAAAAGTCTGAGCTCACGCCAGGATTCTGGCAGGGCGGCCGAGACACTTCCGTATGTAGAGCCGTATGCAACAACACCGCTACGCTCATTGATTGACTTTCTCTCATTAGGGCCAGGATCAAGGCTTCCAACCTCCAGACCAGCAGAGGGTCACCCTGCTCCAAAACGACATTGCGTCGCTGAAAAATAGCATCTTTCAGGCCAAAGATGCGCTCGACCAGGCCAATGCGATAGTTCAGAAGCAGGACTTTGGGCCAGGCTTTTGGCAGAGCGGCTTCCAATGAGCGAAGCGGGTGTTGGACGTGCCAGTGTCAGCATTACCTACGGCGCGGTCGGAGATGCAGGAGCTGGACTTTCCTGTCAGTTGTCACGATGACAATTTATGTGACGTCAAGACATCTTTTCTTAGCCTCTGTGGCCCATCTATACTGAACGTTCTCTTAGCTATCCGGATTATCGATGCTGAAGCCAATAAGAACAACATGAGATCTCGAGCATGCCAAAGGTCGTAATTGGCCGTAGTCCTCCTGACCTGCTGTATCCCACAAGGACATCCATCAAGTCACCGATTGAGCAGAGGTTGAAAAATTGTCTTCAAGTTTGCTTGTTCATTGGTCAACTTTTTCCTTGCAGATGGCCGCCCTAACACGCCAGTTTTACTTCGGACGCAAACAATGGACCACATTACCAATTAGCAGGTGTCTCTGCTTGCCGCCCATTCAGTAGAAAGCCGGCCTCGGTGTCCTTTCCTAGATCGTAGTACACAATACCGCTGCTAGTCTTGTCCGGCACACAGACCAGCGCGTCGCCGAGTCGTACATCACGACGAAAAGCGTCAGCCCGACATCAAGAACGGACATTTGATGGGCATGCCGCTCGATGAATTCACGGACGAGGCGTACCGGAGTCTTATCGAGGGTCTAGATCAGATTCTAGTCGGCATGTCCAAGAAGATCTTCGACACCTTTGAGACCAAGAGACAGGAAATCTTCAACAGTTTCTGATCTGAAAGGTTGCTCGAAGGTCGGTAGAGAAGATTCCTGACAAGATGTGATCAACGACTGATTGCTTTGGATCACCAAGGGAAGCCCAGGTAGCGTATTTTGGTAGATAGGATTCTTGTGGCATGTCTGCAGGTGAAGTGCATCTTCTCGGGATCCTAATTCACGGCCAAAGTTTAAGTCAAAATTCTGAGGTCGCACACGTGATGGTATTCGTCCTAAATGCACCTCTTGAACAAAAGCAATATCATGGTTGATGGGGCATGGTCTTCACAAGTAGCGAAAGACATTTTTGAATTCGTCTATAGAACTACGTTCTCTATTATCGCTGTAATATGCCGAGTATGAACGTCATGGCGTATTCAAACCATTTTGAATCCCTACCCCATGGCAACTGACCTGCATGCCCCCCATGCCCCCATCGTCACTCGTCAAACCTATCAATGCTAGAAATTCTCGCCTCCTGTCCGAATACAACAGTCAATATTGTAATCATTCGACTGTCACGGACTTGGCAAGATTGCGCGGGAAGTCGACGTTCAAGCCTTCAGCAACAGCAAGCCAGTATGCAATAAGCTGGAGCGGAATGACATTGAGTAGACCTTGTAACAAGTCTACTGTCTTGGGGACCTCGATACGCTCGGTCTTCTCAGGTGGGAACTCTTCATCACCTTGATTGCAGATGACGATCGGGCGACCTTTCCGCGCAATGACTAGAAATAATGTCAGTGATGTCAATCTCTCTCAGTATGGTTCAGATCGTTCATACCTTGCTGGTACGCGTTGAGCGACTTTGCAAAAATATCGTCCCTGGTGAGAATCATGATGATTGGCAGATTCTCGTCTACCAATGCCAAGACGCCATGCTTGAGCTCACCCGACATGACTGCCTCGCAGTGAAGATAGGAGATCTCTTTGATTTTGAGCGCCCCCTCAAGGGCGGTTGAGTATTGGCTTCCCCTACCCAAAAGCAGCAATGACTTTTGTTTTAGCAAGAACTTGTTGCACATGTCCTTGATCGGTTGGTTGAGCTTCAAGATTTCTCTGAACTGGTCACTGATCTTGCCAAGTCCATTTATGATATCCTCCCGTCTTTGTTGTTTAGATGTGCGGTCTTCGCTCAAGGACAGAGCGAACATGATCATAGCCACGAATTGTGAGGTGTATGCCTTTGTGGACGCGACGCCAATTTCGGGGCCGGCGTTGACGTGCACACCACAATGGGTAAGCATGGAGATGGACGAGCCAACGACGTTCACGATACCAACAGTCAATGCGCCGCGTTCGAGGCAGTATCGCAGAGCTTGAAGAGAATCGGCTGTCTCGCCGGACTGAGAGACGAATACGCAAGTATCGTCACGGAAAACGGGGGCTTGTCGATCAAGAAAATCCGATGCCAATTCCACAGCAATTGGAATCTCCGTAAGTTCTTCAAATGCACCCCGGACGGCCATGCACGAATGGTAGCTGGTACCGCATGCGATGAATATGAGCCTTCTGCATCGGCGGATAGTACTGATGTATTGTTTAAGACCACCTAAGGTGACCGTCTTGTTTGCAACGTCCAACCGACCTCGCATGGTATTGACGACCGATTCGGGTTGTTCGAAGATTTCCTTCTGCATGAAATGATCGAATTTCCCCTTCATGATCTCCTGGAGTTCTAACTCGATTGTTTGAATGGCGCGAACATTTGATGTGCCATCATCTTTCTTTAGCCTGTGAATATTGAGCTGACCTTCGTGTATGTGGGCAATGTCATCATCCTCAAGGTATAGGACTTTCTTGGTGTGCTCAACAAGGGCAGATGCGTCAGAGGAGAGGAAGAACTCCGCAGGCTGCGGCATGCCATCGTCGGAGAGGAAGGCACGGGACTGTGACCTGTGTAGGAGGGATTTGTCGGGCGGTGCCAACAGGCTTGCCGCTGTTTTCTTTACGGCAAGATGTTGCGAGGCCTTTTCCGCTGGCAGGGCTTTATAAGGTCCAGACTCTTCCGCATAGTCAACATCGACGAAGTCGACCTTCATCTTCTTTGCCGTCTTCACGCCCACCACCAATGGTGACCCTTTCCGGGCAGCGATGACCTCGTGAGGGTAATGTACAGACTTGAGCAGGAGGCCGAAGGCACCCTGCAGCTCCTTGATCACCGCTTTTGCAAGGATCACGAATTCGATGTCTGGATGTTGGTCGTAGAGGAATTTAGCAAGCTTGGCAATGCATTCAGTGTCGGTCTCGGTTTCGAATTTGAAACCCTTTGTCTCCAAAAGTGCTCGGAGCTCTTTATAGTTGGTGATGATACCATTGTGGACCACGCTGAACTCCCAATTGGGGTCAGACCTGTGTTTTCATCATCAGCCTCTACCCATAACGCTGGACAAGGGCTAGTATTCTTGTGGTACGGATTCGCTTACCGATGGGGATGGCAATTGAGGCGGGAGGGTTGACCGTGAGTGGCCCAACGCGTGTGTGCAATACCAGCATGAGAGTCGAAGACCTTGGTCATGTCGACGCCTGATTCTGCAATGAGTTCCTTAAGTTTTGCGACTTTTCCAACCTCCTTGAAGGCGTAGACCTCATTCTTCTTGTCGCCATCGACGGCAAGGCCAGCAGAGTCATACCCGCGGTACTCTAGACGTGACAGGCCTGCAGACAAACAGCGTCAGCACATAATCCTCGCGAGCTAGTTGAATCCACCCCAGAAATGGCGGCTGACCATTGACCAAAGTGTCGAGAATGAACTTGCGGTCTTTCTCGACCAAGTAGTTGATGTACCCAAAAATGCCGCTGAGAGAAAGAGTTAGCTTTCGGACAACTCCCAATAGATTTCGTAAGATACCACATATTGAAGGTGAGTATTCAGAGTTATGTCTTGTTCGAAAGCCGCCCAGAGTAAGTAGGAGCCGAAAAGGTGCCCGGTTCAGCAATGAGGCAAGAGTGGAGGGGCGTTCCACAAAGGAATGGACAAGGGACTGTTTTGGTTCGTAGATGGTGTCAAAGAGAGATGGATATGGCAAAGTTGATGATGAAGCTTGAAAGGCGAGTGCAGGTGGAGTGAGCAATGTTTTTATTCACGAGGCAGCGGAGCGAGACAAATTGTTCGTGCTGATGGTGGCCCCGAAGCATTTCGCAGGGATGTTTGAAAGCTGAGCGGAGTCTAGTGGGTACTCGCACAGCAACGAACCCGTTAGCCTTGGCAGGGGGGAGCAACACCTGGGCCACACACACCACATTCCCCACTTCCATACGCAGCCTTAGCGAGCGCTAACTGAGCCCCGAGGATCGACCTTAGGCTTGAAACCAAGCTTGTTCACCGCCGGCCACGCGTTTGTCATCTCGAATATGTGGCCACATCCCACATCCATGCGACAAACTATCGATGAGCCAAATTTGCGGCGACGACTGGTGCAACAAGTCACACAGCCACAGAAAGCAGATCATTCCCCATACAGGATATGCTGACGTCCGCCATGCCCCTCCTTGTTTCGCAATGGTGAGACTTCGCCGCCCCGGCCAGAATACCAATCCTAGCAAGACATGGCAAGTTGGCCAGCTCTGGCTGAAATTCCGACTCCAAAAAGCTTTTAGCTTCACCCCCTCTCCAGCTCTCCGCAATGCCCGACCGTCCGAGAAAAAGGGTTGAACGCGTGGGTGGCTGAAACCTCTGATTATCTAACATGCTGCTATTTACGGTACGAACATAATGTTTATGCGGTATGTGGACTACGTCAGTGGAGAGCAGACTTTCAAAGCATACACAGCAGAAATCGATTCGGAGTCACTGTAATTTTGGATTCCTCCGAAGCATATAGAATTGCCTCAGTGTATCCCACGATTCATTTTACAATCCCATATCACGTCGCCATTGCAGCGACAATACTGCACAATGTAGTATATTTGACTGTAGCACAGCCAGGAATCTCCCTCTCACCCTGCACCTGTCTCTATCATCTAGCTACTGCAGACCGCTTTTTTCCTGGTCAGAGCTGAAGGCATTGCCTTACATCTTCCCTCGTGATATCGTTGACATTTTCTAAATGACACCCAGGATGGGATGTTGAACACTAGTAGCCTAAGTTGACTTAGATCTTCGACGCAAAAGCAAAGTCACGATGCGTCAGCCATTTCTACGTCGTACTCTTCATCCTCGCTCTCATCGTCCTTGTCTCGAGAGCTGCTCATGTGTCCATTCGCGTTAACCGCACCATTCCTCCGCGAATCCGCCATTTCGGCCCGTAGTTGCTTTGCCGCCGAATCTTCCGAAGACTCCTCAAATGCCTCGTTAAGTGGGTTATCTCGATAGACATGCATCCCTTCGTAATCGGCGAATTCGTCTTCCGGCATTGGCCAACTGGCGAGGAGATCCGCCATTGACTCGCCGCCGTTCATTCCACCTCCCGTCCAGACAACTTTCTGCCCGTTCTCTGTAATGATCCTCGTTGCGGCCTTCACAGCAGGTTCGTCCTCTAGGCCGTCACGCTTCGGTATCCGACCCATCAGTTCCAGATATATCCGTATACCGGCCTCAACAGCCCTTTCCTTCGCCTGCGCCCGAAGAATTTTGGCATGCCTGTTAAACTCCGTCAATTCGACGCGATTCCGCACTCGCTCTTGCTTCGCGGTTTCAAGCGTGCCGTCGGGCATCGTGCGCTGACCTCTGATGTTTTCTGGTTTTGCAGGCGTCCTTAGAACGGGAGGGACCTCAAGGTTGTTCTCTTCGCAGTGCTTGATTGCAGCTTCACGGACAAGCAGCTCTTTCTTCACCTGCGCAGTCTCCATAGCTCTTCGCAGCTTTCGGCGAAGTTTATGGTTGTAATTGAGCTGCTGATACTGATGTCCATCCTCGTCACCAAATCCCCCAAATTCAACGAAATTCTGATCCAGACTTGCCGGATCGCCCGACGTGTTGTAGGGTCCGTACATAGTTTGCGTTATCGATTCGGGAGCAATGGCTCCAAGGTCTATCCTGTTCCCTTTGGGCTTCTCCTTTTTTGGCTCTTTTGCTTTGACACGAAGCCCGCTGGCTGTGTCGCCGCCAAACTCAAGCTTAGAGAAATCGACCTCCATGCCCTTCATACCTAAAGCCCGTGGCTGGATCTCTGTGACACCTTCAACATTATGCAAAGTGAATCCAAGCTCCTCACAGACTTTCATCGCGTCACGACGGTTCTTGTTTGTCACTTCCGTGGCAAGCTTTTTCCGCTCCTCGTCTTCCATGCTGAGCAGGAATTTCCTCCGAGTTCTTTCTTGTTCCCTGAATACCTTCCAGCTCTGCTTGATGTCTCTGTAAACTCTTCGCTTCTCGTCCCGTGCTGCTCTGCGCTCAGCTTTGCCCGTTTTCTGCTTCAACCGAAGCTCCTTCCTCTCTCTTGCGGCCCGCCTCTTAGCCCGAATCACTCTTCGCTCAAGCTCTTCGTCTGGTAGATCCCAAAGTTTAATCCAGTTCTCAGGTTCATCTTCGGGTATTTCGATGCCTTCAGGTATCGTGGGCTTGGGGGGTGGAGGTCTTGGTGTATTTTGCGCCATTTTCTTCTGCTGTGTCTTACTGAGACCTGGTGGGCATTTCTGCGGCATCTTCGATTCTATGAGTATGGCCATTCGCTCAGGGTTGAGACGGTCTGTCACACTGCTGCCAACCCGCGCCAGCGCTGTTGCTTTATCTGCTGCTTCTTGAGGATCGACAGTGACGCTGTTGCTAGCTGTCGCACTCTCAGCTGCCTCGATCTGCGCATGTCTTAGAGCCTCCCTTTCCTTCTTTCGTTCTATAGATTCCAGCGTGACCACACGACCGTCTTCGAGAGTTGTGACAGGCTTGACATTGAATTTTGCGCCAGAAGGATCGTATATGGCAGCAAGGCGTTGGGCCATGAACACAGCATTTGTCTGTATCTTCCGCCTCTCTGCTTCGATAGCTCGTAGCCTATTTCGCGCTGCATTTTTGTTGTATTTCGCTGGATTTCTTGTCTGTAAGGTGGAAGAAGGTCGTCAGCCAAAGTACAACCAACCCTCAGGAATGCTTTTCCAGACATACCATGCGCCTCAATATCGTCGCATTCAGCTTTCTTTGTTTCTTCTCATCTGATTTCCTATTTCTCTTCTCTCTTCGCGCCGCAATGCGATACTCTTTGAGTCTCTGTTTGCGCTCCCAATCTTTTAGATCGCCTTCCTTTTTGGGTTTGATAATGGCACTGTTTTGGCCAGGGTAGACCTGCTCAAATGGCTTAATAGCCATAGCGGCCACCTGTAGATGCGAAAACCTTGAATGTCGGCTAAGAATCTATTGTGAGGATGTTGGGCCAAATTAAGGGTTCGGTTTTGCGACTCAAAAATTATTGCCAATATTTCTTTCACTGCGGGGGCCTTGAAGAGCCTAGTTGCCGATCTCCACACTAAAAAGCACAAGGGTGCGGAATAGGCACTTTTATTCGGCCAGATGGATATCCATGTGCTATGTCCAGTCCTACGAAACTGTGTAAGGTCACGTTGCACGCAAATGCCTCACATTGCTATCTTCCAATGTCTCGCCTTCAGATAGCAACGGATATCTGAATGTCTAGTAGTTCAAGCTTCCTCCGTAGCCTCCTCTTTGGGTCTCTTTTTCTTCTTCTTTTTCTTCCTCACCGCCTCCCCTTCCACAGATGGCTCGTCAACCCCCTTATGCTCTGTTGCACCAGCACTTGTGGCGCTCTTCGGCTTCCGCTTCTTCTTCCTCTTGACGATAGTGCCTTCGTCGTCCACTCCTTCTGCTACTTCCGTTGTCTCAGCAGCTCTCTGCATTTGGAGCCGAAGTCTCTCCACCTCCTGCATAGCTGCGGCCATTTCCGCTTCTTCGGCTTCCCTTCTTTCTATTTCCGAACCCTCATCATTGATATCCTGTTCAAGAGATAGTTGACGAAGGCCACTTGAGTCGACTTGAAGCAAATTCTTCTTTGGCCTTACAAGTTTACTGCCGGGAAACGAGTGTCCTGGCTCAAGGCTTCGAGGCTTCGAGCTGTCTCTCGAGGAAGTAGGCTCCGTAATGATGGTCTCATCAGATGCGATCACGAATCTCTTGGCGGACTTTCTCTTTTTCTTCTCCCGGTGAAGCTCGCTCAACATTGCGGACGTCTCTCCCTCTTTGCCATCGATTTGTAAGTCGATGATTGGAATGTCATCAACATTTAGCTCTGTGCCGTTGCTTCTGCCAAGAACATCGTGGAAAGGTGATGACGTTCCAGACGAGTCACCCTCCTGAGGAATGTAGAACGGGTCGTCCTTGTTCCTGGCACGCCGTTCTGCTTTCCTTCTTGCAAGCACTTCAGGATCTTCCAAAGCCTGGTATGAGGAAGGTGCCTCATTGTTTGGCTCAAAAGCTCCGGGCGCTATTCTTTTCTCCGCCACAGGCATAACTCGCTCGTTGTAATAAGCATCGAACTCGTCATAATCTGTGCTCTGCTTCGACAAACCTTCAGACATTTGCAAAAGACTGGGAAGGTTGGCGTTGATAGGTGCATCCAGTTCAAGTTCATCGGGAATGGGCACCCGCTTCTGTGCGTCAGCTGATACTGGGTTCAGGTCCCAGTCACCGAATAGCTTCGGAAGTGCTGAACTAACAAGCAAAGGAGGCTCTGCAGCACCAGGTCCCTGTGAAGAGAAGGCTTCTGCTGCAAGGCGGAAAAGTTCAAGATAGCCAACACATCGCTCTTGCACATCAAGACTTGGATGCGTGGCAGATTGCTCGTAGAAGTCAATGACCCGTGCGAGCAGCAGTGAAAGTGCTGTGATTTGTGATGGATTCCAATCGTTAGCTGCTGCTGCCGCCGCTGATATGTGGCTGAATATCTTTGGTACAGCTTGAAGGTAGCTTGACAAAGTCTGGGTTGGAAGTGAGAAAGATGTCGGATGGATAAGAGAGCCTAACGTCTCCCGCGGGGAGACCAGGAACTCTGGAAACTCTCCCACCACCCAGGCTGCAGGTCGCAGTACTCCTTCAGCACCGTCGCCGGTAATTGGAAACAGAGACTGTCTGTTAGAGACAAGTATCAGTGATTCTGCCGCCCGCGTAGCTTCTGATCGCAAGCTCTTGACCCTCACTGCAATGTCAAGGATCTGGCTTCCGATTCGTGACGAGATATTGGCATCATTCGCCTTCTCGAGTGCTTGGTCATGCACGCCAGACCGTGCGTTTGTCAGAGGTGGTACAAGTCGGACCAACTGAACCAAAATGTCAAGATACCACTCAAAATCAATGATGTTGGCGTATGTCTCGTGCGCCGACATGTCCAGTATTCTCGTAATAACTTCTCGCCGATAGTCATTCGGCAATGCAGGCATATCTGCTCCTCTCTTGTCAGGCTTCAGTTTCTCTTCCAATTCCTCGTCGTCAGGATCGGCCGCTGGCTCAATTCTAGTCGCGACTGGGCTTTGAGGCTCATCTTCTGCAGCATAAGAAGGGGCAGTCCGCAACTGCTTCACCAAGCGACTGACAATGGGTTGTAGCGTGTCGCTGCTAACCATTCCAGAGACCAGTTCAAGAGCCTGAAACCGAATAGAGATGTCCGGGTCGTCTAAACAGCTCATGATGACATCCTGCTGCATAGATACCAGTAAGGGGTATGACACAACAATCTTGTTGAAAGCCAAAAGAGCCACGTATTTCAGATTTGGATCATCCTCCACGACAATCATACCCCGTAACTTCCCAATGCACAAATTGGCAACATCATCACCCTCAGTGCCGCCATCCGATCCATCCAATATGCCACCTTGAATGATGCCACTTATACATTCGTATAGCAGCGACATAGCAGTCGTCTTCTTTATCAGAGATGTCAAAGGCCGGACAAGCTTCTTGACCAGGCGAGGCTCCAGAGGTGTAAGGATAGCAAACAGCTTGATGATCTTGATAGCCATCCAATTATTCCCTCCATCGATCAGCAGATCAAACAGTCGTGGAGCCAGTGGCAGGAAGTCATGCGGTCTCCTCCATCCCAACTCGCAAACAACGTTGATCACAGCTGCCGTAACGCTGCTGTCTTCCTGGTCATCCATCAGCCGTTCTTTGATCTTTGGCCATGCAACTCGTAATGTTTCAGGATAAACCAGAGCCAGGCGATATAGTGTTACGATAGTCTTCTTCCGAACCGCAGGTTGGGAATGTGACAAGCGTGGTATTAGATCCGTGAGGAGTGAAAGCGCCAGGGAAGACGTGACGATATGTGGAAGGGTCACTAACGGTAACGACATTGTAGGAATTGAAGGAGAGGTTAGGTCTTTCTTCAGGAGATTTGTCGCGAGCATGAGGACTTCGGTGTCTGTCCGAAAACTCTGTACAGCCCCGAGGTATCCTACACGTTTCTGCATATGCTTGTTGGAGGACATGACTTCGAGCACGTTGAAAGACGCCCATGACATATCGTGCCCAAACATTTCAAGATAGATGAGCTTGAGAAGAGCAGTAGCCTTGACGTCCATATCCTGCGAGCGGATCTCGGTACGGCACTCTCTCAGCGCTTCTTGAATATACTCATTCTCGCTGCCTTTGCGGCTTCGAAGGCCACGGATCAAGTCAACCAAAGACTTTTCGAACATTTTGATTGCTTGCGCCGTACCGGAGGCAAAGAAGGCGAAAATTCCCGTCGAGAGCTTGAGAAAGTTGTGATGGAGAATTACACTCTTTCGAACCTAGCTGTAGATGGCCGTAGGTCACGGTCATTCTTTTGAACTCAGGATGGCGCGATATCATGAGATTCTGCCTGAGGATACATTCAAAGATGCTTCTCGCGCATTAATTTTGTTCTCGTTGCGATGAGTCCTGATTCAGGCATGGTTCGTGCTCGGCGTTCTGATTGACAGCGGCACAGATTATGTTCTAAGATGCTTGTGGCTCATTCATGGGCTTCACGCGCACATATCGCCAAACTGCCAGAAATCTGCTCAACTGCCACCCTCCAGGCCTACCCTGAGCGCGCGAGGCTAGCGCCGGAGTTAGGTGAGCCGAAGGTGAACTTGGGGTGGGGGAAAAGAGCGGGGGTCTTGCAGCAAGTGAAGCCACCCCCTCGGGAAAGCGTTGGGGCCCTCAGGCGGCTGAAGAGTTTAGGATAGAAAAAATTACCGCCTCTGGCCTAGAGCTTGGAAAGTGCGACACTCTTTATAGCGAGCGGTCAAACGGGAGTTGACTTGATGTCTACCGAGGGCCGAATTCTTCACTCTATCCCTTCGTCTGGGGGGAACTACGCCTTTAACGCGAAATATGATTCTGGCCATAGGTAGCCCACTAAAGTTTAGCTGTCAGCCGAACCCGAATATGCAAAGGCACGGTGGGGGAGTGACTAGCTTTGGGGGGTTATAGGCTCTAATGTAGGCCTCTCAAGTCGGGAAGCCGGCCCCAAATTTAGGTGAGAATGCCCGGAACCGCATTTCGCGCCAAAAAGCAGAGTTCCTCCAGACGAAGGGATAAAATCAACCGTCCCCTTTGTCGCTTTTCATCCACCCTCGAAATTCTCTGTTTCTGCATCACTGCCCACCTTCTCTAACAGCTAGCGCGTCCAGCGCACTGCTCATCACGGCCGACCTCTCAAGTTATACGACCATGCGTTACCGCCTATCTTGAACTGAGCGTCCCGCAACTCACGACTTTTAGGGCTCCCACGGCCACACAATCTGCATCCCAAGGTCTGCCACATAGAGGGAATAAGGCTTGCGTGTGTTTTCGGACAACTGCTTTTCGTCTCTCCTATTACTCGTCCTCACTCAAACCATATCACCGCGCCATTTCATTTGCGAGCGCTTTGCTACACCATCTTAGGATTCCGACTTCTTGTGCGAGTCGGGGATTCATTACGAATACAATATCCAATACCCAGAATGTCTCATTTAATCTTCTCTCAAGGCATGGTATTTCATCTTTTGCGGGAAGCATCTGCTCTTTCAATTTGGTTTAAAATTCTCTATGGACGAAGATACAGAACCAGAGGCCTATACTAATACCGATCGACGCTTGCAAGCCGCAAACGAGGACGATGGCGAAGATCTAGGCAACTTCATTGTTGATGGCTCCCAGGAGAATGAGGGCTTCAAAAGCCACGGTTGCCACCGGAGCGAGCACTATTTGCTGAGCGCCGAACAAAAGCGAACGTCCTTGACCGCCGCTCGTTACTACGCCTGGCGTCTTCTTCTTCGTCTTCGTCTTCGTCCACTACCTCAACGATGTCGAAAATGGGATTCTTCACGTCCAAGACTGGCTCATTGAATTAATTCGCCTTCAAAGTACCGTCGCTGCTGCGCCGCTCAATCACGAACTCGAGCTTCGGGTTGGTAAGTAACACGAACGTCAATGCAACAGGTGTTTCGGTCGCGATTGAGCGTGGTACGTCGGATCGGGAGGAAGAGGAACGTGGCCAATTTCCGCATGAAGCCGAATGAGGAACAGATGAAGAGCCGGGTGACGGGGAAGAAGGGCAAGGCCGCGAAAGCTGGTGGGAGCGGACTTTTGGGCGGCTTGTTTCGAGGCAACTAATGGAATTGTGCGTTCTTTTATTGCCGCGGTGAGAAGTGTAAGTGGCATTATTACGTACACATGAATAAAAAGCGCTGCGATCGGTTAAGTAAGCATGCACATTGTCAAACTCCCACGATTCCGTTGAATGTTCAGTGCCGTCCCATGGTAGATACAGGACAAGGGAAACGTAGAATAACAACACAGCGTCTATCCTGCTTCCAAAGGTAGCCCAGACACGAATGGTGCGATAACATCATCCGCTCCTGCGCACGACTGGCGCTGAGTACGAGAGGGACGAGTATAGACCAAAGGGAGGCGCGACGGGCGCGGCGTACGCTGTATGTAGAAGAGGACAGGAGCTGAAATCCTCGGGCGCCGAAAGTACATTTCTCCAACACGACCAAATCCTCTGCAGCATTGTGAAAGGTGGTGGCTCTGCTGCATGTCTCAGGCCCAGCTGGCCAGATGTTGTGGTATTGTGGGTCATGCAAGACCTCAGGGAATTCCGTTCTGGTGATGTTTGGCCTTGGGACCTGTGGCTGGAAGCATGTTGTTGGAGATTGCAAAGTACCTCGTATGGACTGTGACCGTGGCGGAGCTGCGGGTATGTGTTGTTCCGCTAAATCTGTGGTAATGTCTGCTGGCTTACGAGCTCTCATCAAAAGGACATCCGGTGGTGTTTTGGATGCTCGAGACGTGGTCAGGTGCGCGCTAGGCCGGTGGTCTCCAAATGCATTGAGGTGAGCTCCTAGATATTTCATATCTTGATGTCCACAATGTCGGTCTTGACATCTTGCTTGTTCTCTAGATACTCCTCTTTGACGCTGCCGTACTCTTTGTCTGAGAATTTGAACTTGAACTCCATCAGGTTCAATCCGCACTTTACGATAATCTCATAGTTGGCTTTAAACATCCGCTTTCCTGTCTCTTTCGAGTGTATTTTTCCCCCAGCACGGAGCTTCGCTCCTGGCACAATGGCGGAAAGTCTGCAGAAAGGCTTCACAGCTAGAAGAAACTGTCAGCGTGATTCGAGAACGTCCCGATAGACATACTTGAGTCTCGGCGACTAGGGTTTCCCTCGGAATAATACAGAGTCGTACTGACTTCGCCCTTGGGTAGAGTGTGATGGAGTATGCTTCTGTTGACTAACATGTACCGGTAGAGATGTATGTTGAGCACTTTGTCGAAGCTGACTTTGTCGCCCTAGGTACAGTCAGTGATTGTAAGCACTACCGGCAGACGGACTATGAATCTTACACAATTGATCAGCCAGTTCATCTGGTTCTTCGCTCGCCATGTCCCACCTACCGGGTCCTGCCATTTGTCCTCCGCGAGAAACTTTTTCTCGTCCCACACTTTGTGGACGGTTATTCCATAGCTGTACTTGGAGATGGTCGATCCTACTGTGGGCATTTTTTGGACACCAGAGCTAATCTTTGAGTCATTGGACCGGCGGCTCGAACAGCTGACTGCAAGCAGACAAAACCGCGTTTTCGGAGCGAGAGCTCAATGACTGGCGTGCATACAGTGTGACACTCTTTTCCAGAACGAGCGTTGCAGAGGAGACAAAGGCGTCTGACTGGTATCAGCAAAGACTGGACAGGATTCAACATGATATCATGAGCCTAATTGCCCACTGGCTTCCAGCAGACAAGTACGAAGTAGCCACTGCCGGTATCACTGAGCTCATCGACGCCACTACAAGTTTCTCACAATTAATCCGTCGACAAAGAGCTTCCTGGACGTTGTCATATCCAAGAAATCCCCCCATCAATTCTACTTCTACGACTGAGGTCATTGAGACGAAAATGCGCCAACAACAAGAACTAATGTTTGACCCCAAAACTATGGAAGACCAAGATCCAGATCACGAGGATGATGCGGAAGAGACTTGCGGACAGCAAGAATCGCTCATAGGAAGATCAGTTCAGATAATGATGATACCAGCACTTTTCAAGCGGGGAAATGCTGCTGGTAACCAGTACGACGTGGAGTCTTGTTTTTTGTGAAAGCACAGGTATTCTGTCAGAAAGCTATAGGGGAAAAGGAGGTCCGCAGTGCTTGACTGCGACAATGATCTTGTTGTTGTTTAGTTTGCTAGTAGTGATAATAATGACCGTCTTGAGCAACAACTGTTGCCCCCGATGCTCACCGCCGGCAGGGGTCACTCGGGAGTGAATAGGAGCCCCTTCCGGGTGTCCCAGGTGGTTAGAGGTATGCCTACATTACTTGCCGATTTCAAAGCTAAAGTAAGTCCAATACGAAAAGCAACATAGAAAAGTCGAAGCGAGGGCGCTCATAGGCGCGTATAGGTCACAGGGGAGCTTGCAGCTCGCAGGAGCAGGCATCCCACGCCCCCCAAAGATCTTCCGCCAAGCCTTTAAGCCGACTTTGTCGTGCCCTCTGTCTCGCCCTGCCCTTTCCTCCAACCAGAAAAAGGAGAGGTTTCCGACAAGCTCGCTCTCTTCCCTCGCCATCAAAGAAATAGCAGAGGCCTGTAGGGCCCCGAATATCAAAATTTTGAGAGCTGCCACTGACGACCAATAGAGATCTCCAACCAACATGTTACTCGAAAGTAGCCAATTCGGCCGTTCGGATTTTGCAAACGCAGTACAACTCTCGCAGCAAGCCAATGCAGTGCTATCAAAACCTGCCCCCGCAAGCAGTTTCTTCCCCCTTTCCCTAATCGTACCTTCGGAGACACCCGACTCATGGACGGAGCTCGAGCGTCTCTTTCTAGCGTGCTTGACAATTGGAGATGATAAGTCCGCACACCTGTCTTTAGAAAGAATGACACAACGATTTGGTCTACATGATGAGCGAGTTATGGGGCTACGCGGACTTTATCAAGAGGCCGAAGCCAGGAAGCCTGATGACCTGGAAAAGATACTGGGCGAGTACGAGGACATATTGTCAGAGAAACCGATGAACGTGGTTCGTAAATACGACCCAAGCACCGATATCCATGTTTGACCTTTTTTTAGCCGATTATCAAACGGCGGATTGCACTCCTACGCTCAGTGGGACAATCTCAAGCTGCTATCGAAGCACTTGTTGAATATCTGGAATCCAGCCCGACGGACGCGGAGGCTTGGTGCGAGCTGTCAGATCTATACCAAACACACGGCATGAGCTCGCAAGCTATTTTCTGCTTGGAAGAGGCTTTACTTGTTGTTCCCAATTCTTGGAATGTAATGGCATCCCTGATCGTCCAACCCTTGATCAGATGATTGACTAAGCACTATCTACGCAGGTCCATGCCCGTCTGGGTGAGATCGAATTTATGGCCGCCTCTTCTACGACGGAAGGGGCAGAAAATAGCTACACACTTCTGACAGATGCGGTGCGCCGCTTCAGCAGGAGTATTGAGCTCTGTGATGACTATTTGCGGGGCTACTATGGATTGAAAGTCGTATGTCTCCCGCCGTTATGCATTGCAGGAAAATGCATCATATGAACTGATCAACCCAACCAGGCCTCACAGAAGCTACTGGGAATGTCCGTACCGAACAAAAGCACCATGTCGGTGGCTCCTTCCCGGGAAAGCATTCGGCGCCTGAACGAAATGGCGACTGCCAAACTGCAGGATTTTGTGAAAGCCTCCGCAGATCAGTATTTGCCAGCTTCTAAACAATCAGAGATTATCGCTGCCAAGGATCTGCTGAATAGATCTCAGCCGTGATGAGGCTCGGCCATAGTGTGGGTGCTAGAACCAGTCTAAAGAATTCCACCCCCAACTGAGTATCCTGGCTTTGGGGGTTTATGACGTCTTGAATCTGGAACGTTCCTTGTTCCTGTCCCTCAACAAAGCAGAATACGCAGACAGCCCTATTGATCAAAAACGTTGGAGATTGTGTGACGCAGAGCTAGCGTCATGCGGGCTAAGGGAAGTTGGGCAGCAACTTTGCATCACCTCGGGCAGACGTGGCTCAAATCAGCGACCACTCCGGCATCTAGCACCCCTATCGTGGTCTGTAAAACGCCAATGCGAACCGTCAAAGGTGGCGATATTTCAATTTTCCAGCGCATTTCGGGGGGAATCTGGTAATCCACAAAAACTATTTCAGGTTGTTGTGGCTGCCCACTTCAAGTAGCAGAACGCCTTGGGGGGTTTTGCCATTCTGCCATTTGCTCCCACGCCATCCCACCAGTTTTGTGACTCACCAGGGGGGGGTGATATTGGGTCGCAATGTGAGGCGAACCGTAACAGTCAACATGTTATATAGAGAAGGAGCTGGCAAGATCAGCGCAGCGGCTAAGCGGATGGTTTTACCAATATCACCTTGCAATGTAAATGAGTATCATCATCGATCGCGCTGCGCCATCAGTGAGAGCTTTTCATAGCGAAAGGAGCCCACGCGCTGGTTGCGATGTCCACGCATCGACACCGAACTTGGCATCAACGAAGAAAGTCTGCGCGCAAGAAGCGTTGAGCCCCCCGAGTTCTCCCTACGACTTACTGGCGTCGGCCCCTTAAGCCCTGCCCCCATCCTTGCATTTCCAGAGAAAGCCGAGTGGTTGTTGTGGTGACGTTTTCCAATTGGTTGTTTAGATCACAAGGTCTCCTCATTTCAGGCAGCGAAGAGGTTTCTCCGTCAACCTGCAACAATCCTCAGGGGATCCCTTGAGTGCGCAGTGCCACGTCGTTGCGCCTTGTAGGCCATTGGAAATTAACTTTCCTTAAGTTGAAGGGGGGTATTTGGATGGTACACGGTAAGCACGTCTCTTTTCAGCGGTGATGCAGTTGCATTTTTCCTTCAGGATTCTCGAGCTCGCTGGAGTGCTTCACTGCTCTCTACTCTACCAACAAATCCTAATGCCCCAAGGCATGGCACTCGGGAATACCAATGCCAATGCTGGTCGATCCTCCCGCCAGGGGAATGAACTGGAGCGTGAACTCCTGGATTGGCAGAATATCCCAGCACTAACATGAATCGCGAGCACAGATTGGACCCAACCCTCTTGGAAAACATCCAAGCTTTGGATGCGATACCTACACGAAACGACCAGAATACGTTATACACTCAAGTGTGGCAATCCAGGCACTTTGTGCCGCATCATTGAGGAAAAAGTGACCTCAGCAAAAACCACGACCAAGCCTTACCCGAGACAAAACAAAATACACACAGATACTGTTATGAGGCACGGCGTCGGACAGAGGAATTGAAAAGATTGAGTCGCCAGCGGGCATCGTAGTGGTCGACCATTAACGTTTGATCAATCCAAATCGTCCAGATAAGTGGCAGAGGAAAAAAGCTGCCCAATTGGCCCCACCCTACTCCGCCTGGGCATCCTCCCGTCGCATCGTAACCCAATACCCGAAAATTGAGTGCGCATCCCTCTTTCCACCACGACGTCAGCTGGAGTTGTGCTCCCTTACATGACACTACAATTGCTGCCTCCGGTGCTACATCTTGTGAGGAACCCGCTCAGGAAAGCAAGGCATTCGAACCGAACTAGCGAGACCGAGTCGATCGGTCGCTGCCCCCTTGCGGCTTCCAAATAATACGACGAATCCGACATTGGGTACTGCCGCTTAGCAAGACCTAATTACGAGGTCACCAAAAAAAAGGAATAACGGCCTTCAAGACTCACCGTCTTTCTGTTCTGCAAAGCCGGCGAGGCTGTAGCGCTGGCGGGCCTGGATCTGTCGCAAGTTGCGGATTCAAAATCGGCATTTGGGTGCCCAAAACTAATACTTCCTCAAGGCTATCGTTGCTCTTCTTTTCTCCAGCAGAAAAGCTCGGGCAAGGTAATTCCTTGACACTGAGAATTCATTCATGTCGTAAGTCATTTTGTGTCTTCTGTTGACCTTGTATCCATCCCGGTCATGAACAATCGAAAAGAATTCGCTGACTAGACTGCAGTACAAGCGGCATTAACATCACAATTGACCACGTCAGCAAAGCTCCCTCAATAGCCTCGGACGAAGACGGCCCTCACGGCGCTGCCCTACACGTCTCGCCTCCATACTCAGTCAAAGAAGCGCATAGTCAAAGCGGGTCCTCCGATCACCACGACCACCACGAACATCACGAACTGCCTCCCGACCTAGATTGGCCTCCTTACGCAGACCAGGAAGAAATACAGCGCTCCGACTTCACAACTGAGCCCACCTTGCACCGTCACCACATAATCGACACGTCGAGGTCCAGTTCTCTTCGTCGGCATACTTCCCGGCGACATACAACGCAGGTCAGAGACCACTCCTCGCATTATAGACGGCGCAATCCGCCCGCTTCTCCCCCACCAGAAAGTGTGGACTCTGCAGAGGAGTACTGGCGGGACCGGGTAGGTCCGCCCCAGCGGCAGTCTTATTATGGTCCCGGTCCCACACTGCCACCACCGGTAGGCTATCCACCAAGCAGTTCCTCCGGAGGATCCTACAACCATGGCCATTATCCGCCAATGGGGCCTCAGCCCGGCCACATGGTTCCATATGCTGGTGGTATCCCGAGTCCAGCGCCGTACGGTCAGCCCTACCCGAATATGCCCATACAAGTACCCTTAGGCTATGCCCCGTCGCATCAGTCATACCCGCATCCAATCAGCCATCATCCTTCCTCCCAAATCAGTTCGCCATACACAAGTTCACCCTACCCTGGTACTCCAACCATGTCAGCCTATGTCGGACCTCCTCCTCCCGGGTACTTTCCGGCACAGTATGCGCAGGCTTTTCCACCTCAGGCATATATTGAGTGGCGAATGCAGCCGCCACATCCTACTCCTCCTCCTCCTCCTCCTCCTCCACCACCACCACCACCGGCACCGGCACCTGCTGCATCCCCTCCTACACCTGCTCCTCCCGCTCCCGCCCCTGCTCCAGCTGCTGCTCCAACTCCGCCAGCTATAGATCAAGAGGAGCTCGTCAAGCGTGTGGAAGCAATGCTTCTTAAAGAGAAGGAAGAGCGCCAAGCCAGAGATGATGCGCGCGAAGCGCAGCTTAAAGCTGAAGCCGCCGCGGCTGAGGCCAAGGCGGAGCGTGCTGCTTCTGATGCTAAGATCGCGGAAGAGGCGGCGGCGAAAGCTGCAGCAGCAGCGAAGGCAGAAGCAGAAAAGGCAGCAGCCGAGGACGCAGCCAAGGCAAAGGAGGCGGCGGAGGCCAAATTGAAAGAAGCCGAGGACGCTGTCGCCAAGGCGAAGAAAGAGGCTGAAGAGGCGGCAGCAAAAGCGGCAGAGGCATCAAAAGAGGCAGAAGAGGCCAAAAAGGCAGCTGCACCACCTCCACCACCGGAAGAGAAGAAGGCTCCTGTCAGGTTCCACGACGCTATCGGCCGAAAGTTCAATTTCCCCTTTCATCTATGCACGAAATGGACGGTAAGTTCCCCCCTTTACTGGTGTCGAGATTCGTTGCTAACAAAAAGCGTCTAGAGCATGGAGGAGCTTATTCGGCAAGCTTTCGAACACGTCGAAGAGATTGGGCCCCACGTTCATAGTGGTCACTACGACCTTATGGGACCTGATTCCGGCATTATCGTTCCTTCGGCCTGGGATACTACAATAGAGCCAGACATGAAAATTACGATGCACATGTGGCCGTTGCCGGAACCCAAAGAAGAACCACCACCACCACCTCCTCCTCCTCTTCTTGAAGAAGATACCATATTGAACCTTGACGATCTCCTTGGCCCTGAAAAGGAGGTTAAGCCCAAAGGTGAGATAGGCACATCCATTTGAATTTGCAGTCCCTTTTCAGTAACGCTGACGTTTTCCTGGCTGCAGCACCTAAAGCGCCTAAGAAAGCCAGACCTTCAGGCCTGGGCTCATGGATGTTAGGCAGTAGCAAGCCCCGGGCCAGGCCGGCTTTAAAAGGTGAGAAAAAGCCTGACGTAGCCGCTGGAAATCAGCACACTGCAAGTCATGGTCAAAATGCTTGCAGCGTTATGTGAGCCCGCATTCGTTTGACTAGTACGATTGCTGCACCGAAGATGAGCCATACATTTTTTCAGGGGAAAAGGGGTGATTGGAAAAAGCTTATAAAGAAATGGGGAGGGATCTTTGTCGAATTGTCCTGGGAGGAAATCACTGTCCGTTCGTCTATTTCGACTCATTTCTCGCCGTCATCACGACATTTCCAAAAACACTTTTCGCCGGCAAGCTGTATGCGACTCTTTTCCGGAGTACCACGAGTACTAGATCACGGAAGTGTGGCCTCGTAGGCTACGTCAGGAGGCATGGCTTTATTCCTCCCGATTATTCGGGATTGGTTTTTCATGCCTCACGGGGAACTGCGGTGGATGTTGTTTCGTTCCGTCTTATGAGTTTATGATTTTTTTTGCATTTAGCGGTGTGAGCGATTACGGTTATTGGCATTTGAGCCGGCGACGAGGAAGAAATAAAGAAACGCAGAAAGCGAGCGATATTCTCAACTTCGTCTCATTGTCTTCTTCTATCTGGGAACGGGATCATAGCGATGCGATACCCCCGGTCGAGCTTACGGGCTCTTTGTTCGTCATGGCCTTTCATGAGAAAATTGTTGCATATTGAGCTGAATCTGTTACAACTTTCTCCGATGTGTTTCACTGCTAATCGAGCACCCCATGGAGGAGGTCGCTATAACACTCTCCCAGTCGTGGATGGGGTTGTCAAGAGAATCTGATGGAAAAAGTCGCTGGATTGCCATGCTTGGTGCCGGCCGTGAGGCATGAGCACTCGCCAGAAGAGGACCCTTATGACATAATTTCATATTAGTTACTTCGACCAATATTATGACTATTTCTTGAAGAGTACGCTGGGGGGGTTGGCAAGTTCACGAGCTAGTATTGCCTTCACTAAGTGCGATCACATAGTCTTGTGGCCTTCTGGTATTCTGGTATCGTTCTGTTGCTGAGCTCTCTATTCTCTGTTGCTGGCTTTGTGGTTGCTCCCTATGACCCCGTCTACTCACGGGCCTTCATGGTGTCAGAGAGTCCGAGGTTCCTCCGCCTGCGATGGTAGTAGGTCGGACAGTGGCAACAGCAGTATTGGTCGTTCGTCAAGCTAGACACGAAACTGTTTGACTGGGCGGAAACCCTGTTCAATGCTAAAATGTAACCAAAGAGGAAAGAATGCTACAGAGGCGACAGAGTGATGAGAATCTCACTAACGAGAATTTGCATTTGCGCGACTTCGCTGACTATAGCACCAACCGAGTCATGCAGATGTCGGCCTTCGGAAAGGTTTAAAAGTGCCAGGTCAGTTGGATGAGTTTCTATCTCCACCATAATTCACGTGCCTCAACATCCCTTTCTTGCAGTCTTCCACGGCCCGAATACCTGCTAAACCCATGCTTTGATCTAGATCCGCTAGCAAACCCTTCAACACATCTCTCGCGCCTTCCTTTCCTGCAATACTCAGACCGTAAACCCAAGGCCTTCCGACTAACACCGCCTTTGCACCCAGACACAGTGCCTTGATGACATCCGTTCCTGTTCGAATTCCACTGTCAAAGAGCACCGTACAACGACTTCCCACCGCCTCGACAATCTCCGGCAGCATGTCTAGGCTGCCGACTGCGCCATCAAGCTGCCGCCCTCCATGATTGCTGACTATAATTCCATCTGCCCCACACTCAACGGCTTTGACAGCATCCTCGGGATGCTGAATCCCTTTCAGCACCACCGGCCCCTTCCAATGCTCTCTAATCACCTTCAGCTGTTCCCATGAGTGTGCCGCGCCGCTGAAACATGCACTGACCCACTCCCTGCTTGCAAGCGCGATGTCATCTTCGATCTCTTTGTTATGCTTTTCCTTATACTTTCGCCTAAAGACCGGATCCGCGAAACCAGTCGCGTTGCCGACACCCTTCATGAACGGGATGTACGCGTGGTCTAGATCCCAAGGCCGCCAGCTAAGCGCCCATGTATCGAGCGTGACGAGGAGGACTTTGTATCCTGCATTCTCAGCGCGCGAGAGAAGCGAGATGGTGATCTCGTCGTCTTTGGGCCAGTAGAGTTGGAACCAGCGGTGGCCGGAGCCAGAGGCGGCGGCGACGTCCTCGATGGTGGAGGAAGAGGCTGTGGAGAGTGTATACGGGAGGCCGAGCTCTGTGGCGATAGTCGCAACCCCAACTTCCTTGTCGGGGTGGAAGATTTCCTGAACGCCCACGGGTGCGATGATAAGGGGGGTATCATAGGTCGTACCGAAGAGGTTGACACGGAGGTCACGGTAGGTTACTGGGCGTAGCATCCGAGGCACTAGCTGCAGGCGGGCATGTCAGTTGGGGATTGCCGGGTTCTAGGGGAGTGCTGTAGACAGCCATGGAGGTTCCCGGCGCAATTGGCAGCAATTGAGGGGTATGTCGTATACCTTCCACTGGCGGAAGGCCAGCCTGTTTGCATCCATGGTGGCTCGTTCGCCGGCACCGCCTGCGACATAACTATAGCTCTTGCTAGACAAAGCTTCCTTGGCATGCGCCTCGAGCTTGTTTGGGTCCTTGGTGATGGTTGGTAGGATGTTATGGAACATGCCTTGGGCGTAGACCTCGTTCTGATACGCCCCATAGTTGCGCACATGCTCGCTGGGGTCCTCCGGTTTGTTGATGTTCGTCATGGCTTCGATGCACGGAAACGGTGACAGGGGCTATGGCGGGTGATATAACGCGTCTGGGACAAGAGTATCCCGAATAGATGTTGTGTTATCACAGTAGAGTACACGGTAGGGACCCATTGCGCTTGGGCAGGACTACCGTGTGAGACTTTTGGTCTGTCCTGTTCCCGAGGTACGTTAAGTAAGGACGGGGGTCTTTGCATGTGCGGGGCTAATGATGCAGGGCAGGGGGCATCGCCGCCACCTTTCCTTGCCAGGTCGTCAAATCCGGGAACATGCAATCGCTGGGATAAGCAAATGCTTCCTGCTCAATCAAGACCACCGGATTTGTGCTACGTTCAAGGTCAAAGTGTAGCATTCGCGGTTTGACGTTTCTAATCCTCTCAATTTGGACTAGAGCGCCCTGAGCTTGGGATTTTCCTATCTGGGTGCCAATGAACCAACGTCGGCCACCTTGGTGGCGTGCTGAAGGACCAGCTACATAACGCCTTATTAGGCACCGCCGACTACTGAGATATCCCATGACACTGAAGACGAGGACACAAACTGCTTCCTGCTGCTTTCTTTCCTGCTTGTCTCCGGCAGCTATGCCCAGTTTCAGCGAATTCGACCGAAAGATGCTAGCCAAGGGCAATGTAAACTTTCTTTCCATACCAAGTTCAACCTTGAGAATGTGGTGACCCTATTACAATTGGAATCGCCCGTCTGCTGATCCACAGAAACTTGTCCTGCGTGACGGGGCACATAATACCTTGCGCCGCCCGCTAACCATGTGAATGTCTGAAGAGAACCAAGTTCGCCGTTGGACTGCTTGTCCCTCGACTCCCCACGTACTGTGTATGAGGGATGGCAAAAACTATTCCAACCGCATAAAGTCCTTCGAAAAGGGTGGTGATCCACTTCTCCCTCCCATTGTGCTTCAGACAATGACTCTTCCATCTGCGAAGCATCCATACCAACAATCACGTCGCTGTGGAGCAAAATATTAGTCGACACTTTCGTGATCATCGAATGAGTGCACTTACTCGTTCTCGGCCAATACCTTCAATCCGGGCACACAGTTGACAAGAGCAAAAAGAATATAAGAACCGATGAACGACCAAGTGAATCCAACCGGAGCCTCTAATATCTGGATCCCAAGCAGCCGTATATTACCGTCAAAAAAGACACCACCATCTATGACTGTTGCGCCGCCATACCCCGTCACCTCCTTCCTCGCGAACAGGCTCGTCGCAATGGTGCCCACCATGCCTCCAACGCAATGAATCGCAAATGTGTCTCCGTTGTCAACCCAACGAATTCGACGTGCCAGATCGGTGAATTTGAATCGCAAATCCCGGAGGCATATGAGAGCGCCGCCAACACCAAAGAAGAATGAGGTTGTGAGATCAATGAAGCCTGCTGACGGAGTGATCAAGACCAGTCCGGCAATGGCGCCCATGAAGGTTGAATCGAGTGACCATTTACCCGTTCGAAGTACGTCATGGATGCCCACGTCATGGCCCTAGCGGAGGCGCAAAGATTTGTTACACACATAGCCATTACTGACTTAAAGTCCATTACATATGTGAACAAGCGTTCCTCCAGCAAAGTCTAACACACCGAGCTCGCCAAGGACCCCTGTATCTGACCACACCATGTACGCCAGTGGACAGCATATGAAGATGGCCCAGAGCTAGAAGCCGTCAGACATTCCTTCTGATCATGACGGACACTGAATGGAATCAGTGACAAGATTGTACCTCGCTCACATGCACCTCCGATGGCAATAGCACAGACGGTGGCACAAAATATGAGCTGAAATTCACTGAATAGAATGGCCGGGATCGTGCTTACGGGGTCCGCCAGCACACCTTGGTGGAGGAAATGCCTCAGGTCTTCAATGACCCCGTTGCCTTTGCCATATGCTAACAAATATCCGAAGAGCCACCATTGAATTGAGCAGCACCTGATAGCCAAGACGGCAGGCATGAAAGAATCGAGCGCACTACGTCTAGTGGAATAACCAGAGTAGCCCAGGCCGACAGCTGGGATAATAGGCCAACAGAAGACGGAGCATAACAAGAATGAAGGCTGCGTCGGCCTTATTATAGGCTTCCCATACCTCGAGGACAGACGTCGCTGCCATGGCGCGGTCCTGATGCCGACACGAAGTCTCTGATGAGGTAGCGCCGGAACGCAGCCGCCAGGGAACCAACCCATACATGGTTGTTGCTGACCTGGCCCTTATCGGAGCATGGTCTTGGCAACTTCTTAACCTATTCTAGGCAAAACTGCCCAAATCGTCGTGATTGGCTAGTAAGCGATCACGATAGCTTCTGTGCCCCTGGTTGCGGCAAAATTTTGGCCAAACACAGCAAATACGGTAGTCGGTGAATCAGTAAGCCGCACTTTTGACCAGGCGTGCTTCCCCGAATACAAGGGTGAGTCTGGGGAATATGAATATCACGTATTCGCGCATTCCTTCTTCTCATCCTGGGCTTCCCACCTTCTCTGCAGTTGCTCTTTAAACGTAGCTATTGCACAACAAATAACAATGTCGACCGAAGCAGATGAGAAAGTACCGTCGCTCTTGATTTCGCCAGAGAGTGACGACCCCGACAGTCATTTGACGAAACTTGGCTACAAGCCCGTGCTACGTCGCAACAGATCGTTGTTCACGCTACTCTTCCAAACACTTGCCATTGCCGCAATTCCTTATGGCGAGGGTGGGCCACTTATCAGCGCCATTTATGGCGGCGGTCCCCTGTCAATCTTCGTCGGCTGGCTAGTTGTCCTTGTACTCGACGAATGTGTCGCTCTATCGCTCAGCGAGCTTGCCTCGCGATATCCGACCTCTGCAGGGCCGTATTACTGGTCCTTCCAAATCGCCAAGAACCACAAGACAGTCCTGTCTTTCATCACCGGCTGGATCTGGCTCATTGGCAATTGGACGATCACGCTTTCGGTCAATTTTGGATTCGCGTCCCTCATCTCAGCGACAGTATCCATGTACCATCCGACCTTTGCCGCGAACAGCTGGCAACTCCTCCTCATCTTCTATGCCATTTGCCTGATCACTTTCGTTATTTGCACCTACGGCAACCGCTTCCTGCCGATAGTGGATACCGTTTGCGCAGCATGGACCGCTCTTAGCATCCTCATCATTCTCATCGCGCTCTCCGTCAAAGCAAAAGCCGGCAGACACAGTGTTAGCTATGCACTTGGTCACTACGACACCTCGTTCTCCGGCTGGGGTGGATTTACCTTCTTCATCGGTCTGCTGCCTGCAGCTTACACCTTCTCTGCCATTGGTATGATCTCTTCCATGGCGGAGGAGGTCTCAGATCCGTCAGTCAAGGTGCCCAGGGCGATTAGCCTCTGCGTCCCTGTTGGAGGACTCGCAGGGCTTTTCTTCATCCTGCCGATTTGCTTCACACTGCCTCCATTGGAGGATGTCCTCTTGTCTCCAAGCGATCAGGCTCTGCCTTACATCTTCAACGCTGTCATGGGATCACCAGGCGGCGGTCTCGGATTGATATTCCTCGTCCTGGGCGTGACCATGTTCTGCTCTATCAGCATTACGGTAGCGGCATCTCGAACAACCTGGGCTTTTGCCCGAGACGATGCCATCCCTTTTGCCAGCTTGTGGTCACGGGTTAGCGACGGGCTCGGTGTGCCGTTCTGGTCTTTGGTCCTCGTCACCGTCGTTCAGATGCTTCTCGGCATCATCAATATTGGGAGCAGTAGCGCCTTCGTCGCCTTCGTCTCCGTAGGTGTCATCGCTCTCGCTGTCAGCTACGCTATTCCTGTCGGCCTCAGTCTGTGGTACAAGCGTCGTGAAGTCTCTCAGGCTCGCTGGAATTGCGGCCCCGTTATTGGCCCAATTGTGAATACCGTCGCCTTGAGCTGGATTACCTTTGAGACCGTTCTCTTCAGCATGCCAACCGTATTGCCGGTTACCCCTGTGACCATGAATTACGCATCAGTCGTTCTTTGCGGATTCCTCGCCATCTCCGCTATGTGGTACCTTATTTACGCAAGGAAACGTATAGCCAGCCTACCTCGTATTGGTCCGTGTTGTCGCTGACAAGTATATACAGATTACAAAGGTCCGCCCGCTTCCGACGGGCTCTAGTGCCTTCTTGGAAAGGAGTTGCATTACATGAGACATTATCCACATACCGGCCGGCTTGGTTTACAGTAGGTTTTGAACTAGACTTGGATCACTATACCTCAAGACAGTGACCCATTGCTGTGTAACTACATTTTTCGTCGGAAGTAGAGGCTCGGCGTCGCAAAGATTGGGAATCGAGTTCAATGCGGTTCTCTCCTTTTCCGTGACAAGTACGGACTGTGAATGCTCAGCGAAGGTCTCCATCTCTTCACTGTTTTCCACGCGTGCAGACTTAGTGATATCAACATGCAACCCGTGAAACATTGGTACCAGTGCTGAAGACTTCCATATTGGAACAGCTCGAACAGCGCTCAGAATTACTGTCGCAATCAGTGTGACGAGTGTCAGTGCCTCCAAGGAGAATGGTAGAATCAGCCACAACCATCGAACGTGGATAAATGTCACCATGGCATCTGTCGTGCCGGAGGCATGTGAAGCTCCCTTCAGACGAATGTGATTTCCCATCGTCGTCGCAAGGTCCGTCATCGTCTGGTTGATGTCATTATTGGTATGCAACGCTTGTATAACGTCCGTGGAGTATCCTATGACGGGTGACCCAAACAACAGGTAATCCTGAGTATGGGCTTCGTCTGCCAGTAGTGGTTGTAAGTAGTGTGTAAGTGCGTCAGCTGTGGCTCCCTGTACTGCGAAGGCTTCGGGTCTGTCTGACGAGAGGAGTGATGGCGGAACAGTGACGGTGAGGTTAGAGCCGCCATTTTGGACACTGTCAGCATGTACGGTTGCTTCCGTGGTCTCGTGGAAGGCCCCACGGACAATGGAAGAGTGGTAGATTTTCGCGCAGAAATATAGGATGCAATCCAATGCTGAGAATGCCGGGTCGTTGCCGGAGATTAGGATTGAGGAGAAGTTTGAAATGACGGGCCCTGCGTTATCGAGTTCCGTGGTGCTTAATGTACCTGTGCTGGTATGGAGAAGAGTATGGCCTCCAGCAGCATTCAGGCCGTTAGGCAACATGTATACGCAGTAGGGTGAGGAAGGGGACGGCTTGCCGCTTGTGCAGGTGCTTTGGATAAGCGGTGTGACGTTAACCAATTACCGGTCGAGCAAGTGGCTGATATGGCGCTCGCCGTCGTAGAGATATTTTGATAGAATATGCCATCGTAGATAGCTGCCTTCATTGGCAACTCAATGTTCACCACCCCCGATTGCAATCCTCCGAAGTCATACGCGGCGTACGCCATCGCGATTGGCAGGCTGCTATTTGTCGAGAGGGACGAAGATAACAGCGGCGTACTGATAGTCTGCTGAATGAAAGGTTCGTAAACCAAGGCGCACAGCGTCACAAAAGCCTCGACGAGACCAATGTCGATTTCTTGAAGGGTGAGTAAGAGCTGGGCAGCGCCATGAGGACCTCGGGAAGCGCTATCGAAGGTTTGAAAATCGAGTAACGAGTAACGTTTGCGAGGACCTCAAGACCCACCAGTCATTGACGCGTTAGAGAAGTCGCGAGAAATTCGTAGGACTGCGCCTATGTTGGTCTATAGATGGACGAACTTTTGAAGTAGCAATGGACGGGGTGTCGTGCGCAAGACCTTTGGCTTCCATAGGCAACCCTGTTCTCGAAGCAAGTGCCGCATGAGAGTCCTCCCCGTTCGTAGCGCTTGACGTGGTGCATTGAAGATTTAGCTTTTCCTCATCGTAGCATTTCCAGAAGTTAGGTACAGACACTTGTCACTAGGAGAACAGACGCAACGTAGGGGTGGAATTAAAGGGTTGGGATGAGCAGAGCTAAATACGACTCTCACGAGTACCAGGGCTACCTACTAAAGGAAGCCAAAAGAGCCAATAGTAGAGACGTTGCGCAGCCATTCAGGCGGAGCATTATCACCAGGGGCTGGGACGAAGCTTTAGCCAATTCCTCTTGCGCTCCGCACCCCATCACAATGCCCGTAAATCCCATCCGGTCTAGCCTATTTTTCACGGCAATGCCCCAGTTTCAACCTTCGAACAGGACACATAGTCCAATTGTTTCCAATCTTCTTTGGGCGATTCCACTCAAGTCGACCTTTCAGTTGAGAAGGCATGGTCTAGATAAGGCCCTCAATCTCGGTCAATGCCGTGAGTTGATAATGGGCGCAATCCTGGGGATTCCTTCCTCCAAGACGTTGAACAGAAATAGACACTTTGGGCGTAAATTCCGATATCATGACACATCATGACGCCCATCCGTGAACCAATTGTGCAGCGGCCCTTTGCTCTGACGGAGGTTTACGCAAGGAAAGACTTGGAAAGACTTATGCTGATGACGCGGGAACAAGGTCATCAGCAACAAGCACCCGTGTCAAGATATGCCCGAGTTCGAGACCCTATTGCAAACCCCAGCACGGTGCACTGCAATCTCCGACCTAGAGCGGTCATAACCGAACCAGAAAACCTTTGGCCGAACGAGGTTTGGCTATCCTGCTCACCTCATGAGTGCGTCAAGGCTGTATAAATCCACTGGCAAGCCGTGGTCGTGTGACATCTGGACACGGCGGACTCCCTCTGAAAGTTTTAATGGGAGCACCCTGAGTGAGCTTAGAGCAGCAGAAGTCGGGTACAACTTGCGCTGCCGCATAGGTTCATTTGTCCGCAAAGTAGAGCTTTTGAATACCAACCGTGTGAGTGAAACACTTATCCTCTCTGCATGGCTCTTTCGTGACTACTTGCTCCTTCCCAAAGAACACATCGCCTTCCTTGGCGTGATCCCGATTGGCGGGTCCTCAACTCTTCTCTGTAGTGGAAAACATGAGGACACCTAACATACTGCAGATGTGACCACCTTGGAATTTTTGGTGGAGACTTCCACTACTTCTTCTTAGCAAATATCCCACCCTCTGCCAAAATCCAAAGCCACGAAAACAAAAATCCTCACATGCAACAAGGAACTTGTCAACCCAAGTAAGGAAAATTAGCACTAAGTTCCTGGGCCGCACAAGCTGCTGCATAGGAAGAGTCTACAGCACCCGAGCCCACTTCGAAACCGCCCGTCATGGTCGCGCGGTCCAAGCCAGGATCAGGCACGTTCCAATGGACAACCCTTCTTTACCTCCTCCTCATCCTCGTCTTCCCTCTCGTGTTAATGGGCACAGTCCAAGCCCAAGGTTCCTCCGCTACCAATACAAACCGGCAAGATCTTGGAGATGGTGAGCCAGCTTACCCCACATGCGGCAGCTTTGCTGATATAGATGACCGGCTAGTCATTGGTATTGATTTAGGTGCTTCCAACAAACTCATGAAAAGGTTGACGATACTCACTGAGACACAGGTACGACATACAGTTGCGTGGGCGTGATGCAGAATGGCAAGGTCGAAATTCTGGTCAATGACCAAGGAAATCGGATTACACCAAGCTTCGTCGCCTTCGACGATGAAGAACGGCTAGTAGGAGATGCAGCCAAAAACCAATACGCAGCGAATCCCCAGAGGACGATATTCGACATCAAGCGATTAATCGGGCGCCCCTTCAGCGACAAAAATGTCAGAGCCGATATCAAACACCTCCCCTACAAAGTCGTTGAGAGAGATGGCAAACCTTCAGTCACCGTTGACGTCAAAGGTAAGGCCACAACATTCACACCGGAAGAGATCTCTGCAATGGTTTTGGGGAAGATGAAGGATGTCGCAGAGGCGTATCTCGGTCACACAGTCAAAAATGCGGTGGTCACCGTTCCCGCCTACTTCAACGATGCCCAGCGTCAAGCCACCAAGGATGCAGGCGCCATTGCTGGGCTGAACGTTATCAGAGTCGTGAATGAACCTACAGCGGCGGCTCTTGCGTATGGACTAGATTTGAAGGGTGATTCACAGGTTCGTTAGCCCCGGAGAGAAGCATGTAGCAGATCTACTGACAACTACAGATACTTGTGTACGATCTGGGCGGAGGCACCTTTGATGTGTCTCTTCTCCAGATCGAGGACGGTGTATTCGAAGTCCTCGCAACAGCCGGTGATACTCATTTAGGAGGAGAGGACTTTGACCAGCGTGTGATCAACTATTTGGCCAAACTCTACAACAAAAAGAACGATGTGCGAATGAGAAGCCCCTAGAAGTCGCAGAGAATGCTAATATGTTCTAGGTGAGAATCGAAGACGATGTAAAGACGTAAGTCATACCAGACCCATGCGTGATGTCAAAAGCTGACCTTAAGACCAGGATGGGGAAGCTCAAGCGCGAAGTAGAAAAAGCAAAACGCACACTCTCTTCCCAAATGTCCACTCGCATTGAGATCGAAGCATTCCACCAAGGCAAAGACTTTTCAGAGACTCTCACCAGGGCCAAGTTTGAGGAGCTAAACAATGATCTATTCAAGAAGACGCTGAAGACGGTGGAACAAGTCCTAAAAGATGCCAAGGTTAGAAAGGCCGAGGTCAATGACATTGTACTTGTTGGAGGTTCTACACGAATTCCTAAGGTTCAACAGCTTCTAGAAGAATTCTTCGATGGCAAGAAGGCAAGTAAGAAAATTAACCCCGATGAGGCTGTTGCATATGGAGCGGCCGTTCAGGGAGCTGTTCTTTCTGGGGCTGACAGCGCCCGTCGTATCCTTCTCATGGACGTTAACCCTTTGACACTCGGCATCGAGACTACCGGCGGCGTCATGACGAAGCTAATTCCGCGCAACACAAACATACCAACACAGAAAAGCCAGATCTTCTCAACTGCAGCAGTAAGGTTTTATCTCAATACCCTGGCTTTTCAAGGCCGCTCGACAGCTTGATGCTGACATCTCCCAAGGACAACCAGGCCGTTGTCTCTATCCAGGTCTTTGAGGGCGAGCGCGCCATGACAAAGGACAACAACTTCTTGGGCAAATTCGAGCTTACTGGTATTCCTCCTGCGCCACGAGCAAGTCACCTCTATCGAAGCAGAGCGAACCGAAGCTGACAACGCTCTAGGGTGTCCCGCAAATTGAAGTATCCTTCGGCCTTGACGCAGATGGCATTCTCACAGTCTCTGCCAGCGATAGAGCAACAGGTCGGTCTTCTGCAACAATATGAACGTCCGAGATGCTAACGCACTCTCAAGGGAGGTCGGAAACAGTTACCATCGCGAGTGGTCAAGGTAGATTGACACGGGAAGAAGTCGAGCGCATGACTGCGGATGCGGAGAAGTATGCGGAAGACGACAAAGCGATGGCGGCGCGGATCGCGAACAGGAACGCACTGGAGAATTATGCTTTCAATCTAAAGAACCAGTTGAATGATGCAGATGGATTAGGAGGGAGATTAGACGATGACGACAAGGAGACTGTAGGCATTGGTCAAAACTATTCAAGCCAGACGTCACCACTAATGTGTGCAGCTTCTCGAAGCCATCAAGAAGACCATCGACTGGTTAGCGGAAAATTCTGCGACTGCCTCGACTGAGGACTACGAAGAGCGGATGGAGCACCTCAGCAACGTGGCATACCCCATCACCAGCAAACTGTACGATATGCCTGGGGAGGATAGCGAGATTCCACTCGAACACACTGAGTTGTAAACCGATGGTTAATACTTGGCGCTTGGAAAGTGAATAAATGGTCATATTCTTCGAAATTTGCGATGTCGAGAGGTCAGAGAGATACGGGTGATTGAGGAAATGTCTAGAATCATGATCTAGATCCGTAGAGACGGCATCATTATAAGTGCGTTCCTAAACTATATGGGGGCTCACCTTGAACGAGTGAGGCCGGATACCACAGCGACTAACAAAGAGCCGCTGCCCTGTTCTCATGCCCCGTTACTCTACATACATTTCCGCCGCAAGTCAATCACAGTAGTTTTCGACCACACACTTCGCAACATCGCTGTAGGAAACGAACAGAGATAAGAAAATCCCCATGTTCGCAAGCAGGGTCAGACGACACCTCAGAATACCTGACGACGACCGTCACCGTTACAAGTCCAAGGGCCTCGGCTTGCTTGTTTTGGGAGTCTACAGAGGGGGGCTAATGCCATTATTGCAAGTGTTTGGCTAATTGAGATGGGAGATCTTTAGCTAGTTGTACAGGACGCAAACCTAAAAGGCAGCTTTAGGTGCACGCGTGATGCACGTCAGACTTGTGTCGCGCGCAGCAGACAGGTGTACATAGAATTGGTTGTGGAAGCACTGCTTATTCTCCATCGTACCCAGATGTAACGAGCAACTTAAGTACATGCCATTCCAGGTAGTAATAGGCTCCTCCAGGTAACACAACTGAATTACCACCGATCGTGGCCTATTCGCAACAACTTGAGCCCAGGTCTGAAGCTGCCATGTGGTCAGTCTTTCGCAACAACGCCTGAGAGGCTTGAACCATAGCCGAACGCTCTCTCACTCCTCTGTTTGAGATCTCCAAGACGTTTCAGGTATACCTCCTTGGCCGGCGCAATTCTGGCTTTCCATGAAGGGCAGCAGATCAATCATTGACCCGTTCGGATATCATGAATATTCTCGTGTGTTTGCTCAAGCTCGCAACAAAGCTCCGGGAGGGGTTTTACGTTGTACGACAATAATTTGCCACGCTCCAAGATCGCCTGTGTTTGTGCTTGAAACAGACGAAGACGAAAGTGTGCCTTGTTACCATATCTTGCCCGGCAATGCCTACCACGCTCTTAAGCATTCCAATGCTTCGATTATATTGTCACCTAGAGAGTTCCTCTCTGGGGTGATGAGCTTCTTAGCACTGTTAAAGCCTCGCTCGTATTCGCAGGAAGTTGCTGGGCAGGCGGATATATCGAAGGCCCAGCGTTGTAGGGTAGGGAAGGCTTCTTCTATATCCGGTTGACTCCACCAGACTAGAGGGTCAAACGTCTCAGTGATGGGGATAACAGAGCTGGCTGTAGAATACCTGCGGAATTTGTCAGTAACAGTGTCCTCCTCTTTCTTACAGTATAGCCACTCTTCAAAGGCGTTTCTCTTCTTCACCTTCTTGTACGGGGCCAGGTGTGCGCAATCTCCTTCCCAATGTCCCTACAATTAGCCAACATGATCTCAATCCAGGGCTAGAGCTTGTCAACCCTTGCATTATCGAAAACGTCGCGCCTGTGTAAGATTGGAGAAAGTTGCGGAGGCGTAGATCTGATAACTTTTGTCTGTTAGCTCGTGTTACGGCAACTTGAAGAATGGATTCGATTCAGCTGTTCCAACGAAGATGCCAAGGATGAAGAAAGAAGAAAGGGCCAGTTCGGCGACAGACGAACCCAAATATGGTGCCAAGCGCCAAGCGCATACCCCCGTTCCAGCTCGTAGTATTTAGTCATTTAGACCACGCATTGTTGACACACTCCCTACTCCCAAGAGGCCGACCAGACGACAGGGCAATTCAACTGCAGAAAGTATCCCGTGCCCAGGCTTGACACTTGGGCTTGACACTTAGGCTTGACGCTTTCAATAATCTACAACCAATCTACTGCCCGCTCTACACTACATTTGGCCTAGGTGTGCGCTATAACGGCCAGGCCGGCCCAGAGCTCGGATGGCCCGGCCTGGCCTGGCCTATTAGGAAGTGCATCTCTTAGACATACTACATGTGGCCGGAATTCCCTCTCGAATCTATCTGTCTCGAGTCACCCCGACAGCTTACCGGTTGCATACGAGTTAGGAAAGGGGACATTACTGTGAGAACGCTAACAAAATTCATGTGTGCCCTTTGGTACATCCTGGCTACGAGACCCCGGCGTAGTAGTTCGAGAGGGGAAAGTCTCTCTCAACTTTTTCGATAGAATCAGCACTTATCATCACGACGACGCTGGCCAGGCGACATTTGACCAGGTGGTAAAGAGTGTGATTGTCGTCGTCAAGTATCATAGAAGAGATGAGTTGAGAGGAAATCGATAGAGTGGGTTGTGCGATCTCTCGATTGCCATGTGCATGGCCACGTGCAACGCACTTAATAAATTCGTGGGGTGGGCATGATTGCGGGGATTCAAAAGGACTTTGTGCAGTACCCTGTCGATCTGTTGATTGGGCTAATTACACCTTGCATTCGTTACCACATGCAGCCTTGCTCTTAACGAGGCTTTTTCAGCTGGAATCGCAGACAAGAAATTTACGGGATCGCCGATCACAAATTAAGCGTGAAATAGGCCCCTCAAACTGCTGCGGTTGCGAAGAGTAGATAAACCTCCCAGCGACCCGATCTAGGAGCTGAAAGCTGTTCAATTTTGAATTCGGATGACTTGATCGAGGCTCCGTCAGCTATCCGTCACTTTTGCAGCATCGATAGGCTGCGGCAACCCCAGAAACGAGTTTTGCCGATCTCCCACCCACACAACCTTTCAGCCAGCAAATACCCTCTTCGGTAAGGCTGATCTGCGCTAATCGTGGGGCGTCAACTGCAATATCACGAAACATGTCGCGGTCCGGCTCTTACTACGATTCCGCCTCTAGTGATCAATATGGCAACCGCACTATCATGGTCAAGACCCAAAACCCCCAACGCGTCGCCGTGGCAGCCGATGGCATGCTCGCCATACCCGAAAGCTCAGTACGCATATACCGCTCCGCCAGTACGGGCGCACGCTCTCAGCGTGGCGATGTGAAAGTCATTTATCGGAGCAAGACCGAGAGTACAAGCCGGAGTCGCAGCCGCAGCCGGAGCCGCAGCCGCAGCCCTGAGCGAGGAAGAACACTCTACTATGATGAAAAATTTTACTCGAGATCATACACTTCGAGAAGCAGAAGCCGAAACCCGCAAGTAGAAGTGGATGTTACGCGTCTGGATGTGAATCGTCCGACGTATATCAAAGTTCACCGGAAATATTTGAGCTCGGAGACGTTGGATGCGTATAATTTGCCGTGGAAGTGGGATTCGGTAAGCTGACATTTGTGCGGGATTGAGGAGTGAATGCTGATAAAATCGTTTGCAAAAGGACTCAAACTACATCATTATCAAACAGTGGATCAGCTACGATTATCAGCAAGTCCTGTTTGCGCATACACGAAGGATCCGAGAGGGTAGAGTGGTGGTCACGCAGCCAACGACGGAGACGATGACGACGACGAAGATAACGACACTGACGACTAATGATCGGGACAGGAAAAATCTGTGTGTCGTAGTGAAGAAGGACAGGAGCCCGAGTAGGAGCCCGAGTAAGAGCCCGAGTCGGACCACTGTTGTCTACAGGAAGGACGTCAGGAGCCCGAGTAGGAGCCCGAATCGGACCACCGTTGTCTACAAGAAGAAGGTCAGGACCGAGTAGGAGGCCGAGTCGGACCACCGTTGTCTACACTCGAAAGCTGAAATGGACACTATGGCAGGGATCAACCGTTTGGTTTCAACCTTTTGCACAATTGTCGCAGCTCTTTTTGAAAGCTATTTCATCTTTCACAGTCTTCTCCAAGTTCTTTGTCAAGCGAAGTCATTACCTGAGCAGGATTCATTCCTGCACGATGATACCTTTCTAATGGATGAGTTGATCGAGGCTTGTTCCTCTCGGCCTTTGTGCACGATTTCAATACTTGTACAGATTTTGTGGAAAGGTTCGATTTGCTCGGCATGATTATTCCAGATTAGCAGCTCTTCTTCCAACGCACTACTTCTTGATCTCGCAGTCTGCAGTTTCAAGGGACTGTTCATAATTCAGAATCCACGATAGATAGGTATGGATATATTCGTCCTTCACGTATTATTCTCTATCAATAAGGATCTTAGGGTCGTGAAAAGGGAAGGCTTAACAATGCAAATACTTGCGTACAAATGGTCCTCCCACAGCCCGATGCATAGTACAGGTGTTATCCCATACCACCGACTCTCCACAGTCTACCCACTCAATCCCAAGCACATATCTAGGCTGCATTGCATGCTAGAAAAGTCCGTCAAGCAGTGCTCGCGATTTGTTTGGCTCCACCTCCTCAACATGATGTGCGTGAGCCGCAATATAGAGATTCATCCTACCCGAGACTTCGTGGCGCTGCACGAGGCAATGTCAGCCGATCGGGTGACGCGGGGGGTTAGTATGGGCCAAAAATTCGAGTAAATCGAGTACGGCGAGCTGGCGAGAGTACCAAGCTGAATGATCGGCAATATAACCACTTTTCAACAGCTGTTCCTTCAAGTTGCTGAGGAGCTCATCAAACACGGTTCGTGTGAGTCTGCAAACGTAGTATGTCCACCTATTCTTGTATAGCATGTTCTGGAGCCGGGGAAGATTTGCTGGGGCATTTCCATCGCCTTCTTTGTCTTCTCCAACTTCTCGCTCATAGGAAATGATCTGCGAGTGGCCATATACGTCCCTGGCTGAGGGAGTTGAAAGCAAGGATACGGCCTAGCCGAATTCCTCAGTCGGGCAGGAAATTATCCCAGGAGAGTCTTTACACATCATCTGCCCCCTTCTGACGAGTCAATTGACCCAGTGGCCCTCCAGTCCAAATCAAATGGCAAAGTCAAGTCCCCAAGTCTCACAGTCTGCTACCGTAGCTGCAGTACTCGGTACAGTAAGAATTTCCCCTATACCCGGTACGGAGTGCTCTGTTGCAAACCTCAAAATGGTTCGTTAGTCAATTTATGTACCAGTTCCAAAATCCCTTTGCTCACCCGGGGAAGGGCTGGGAGAAGAGGGAGTTTGGGGAAAGGGGACGAGGAGTAGGGACGGAGAAATATAGTTCTGCCGAAAAAGGTTCTACTGAGTAGAGTAGTAAAAAGATTATCCTGATTCATCGCCATCGCTCGCAGACATGTCTAGGGGACTGTGTTGCTTCCTTGGGGGTCGTCTGGAAGTGCCGTCTGAGCGACCTCTGGGCCTGCGCTTCGAATATTCTGGAATGGCCAGATGCACGTCGTCGTCGGAGCTACTTAGCAGAGGATTTTCATGGTGGTGTGCTCGAGATGAAGGAAAGAAAACGTCTTCTTCGTCGTCAATGTCATCCTCGCTGCTCTGCTGCCGCTGCTGTCGCCGCCGCTGCTCGGCCTCACCCTTGTCGCTCTCTTCCGACGTGGCGAACGGGTCAACACGAGTGAACTCCATGCTTGAATCGGACAGGTCGGAGAAATCTTCCGACTTTGGTTTTGCTCTCGCCCTTGTCGATGTGATTGAACCAGGTGACTGAGTCAATACAGAATATCCTTCTTCTTCCTCTTCTCGGTCCGACATCAGATCATCTTCACTTGAGCCGAGAAGGCCTGCAATGTCTGCTTTTGCCGAGCGCGACTCACACTCGGGAGACGCGTCTGGAATGCGTGCTAATCGCTTTTGTTTGGACAGGAGAGCTGCAGAAATCGAGGACTGGGCTCTTGGCACATTGACAACGGCGACACGTCGCGAAGATTGCTGCTCTTGCTCTCGCTCTACAATGGCAGCCTCCAGAAGTGCCGGAGGTGCCTCGTTTGCTCTGGCAGAAATGAAAATTTTGACTACTCGAGAAGATGCGTCGACCAAATTCTGGAGGCCTAAAAGAAGATTGTCGTAGTCTTCGCCTTTCTGCAAGTTATTGACGTGGTCGACAATGAGCCACACACAAGGTGCTCGGCTTTCGTCACAGCAGCTAGAGAAGAGCTCCCACAGCTCTTCCATGTCGTCGTGAACATCTTGAAAATGCTCCAACGTAAAGGGAAAGACCTTTCGGACAAACTTCTTGTGGTGCTGTTGAATCAGCTGCATGATGATAGACTGCAACACTACGGTTGGTGTCGACACTTGGCTCGACGTAGGATGATTTCCACAGAGATGGTGCAATACCGTCATGTTATCAATCTTACTGGCGTACTCAATCATCCTTGTTGCAAAGGCCGTCGCCCAGTCAGCGGGTCCAGCTCGCCGATATGTGTTGACCCATATCAGACTTGACGAGCTAGCTTGAAGCCAATCCCTTACAGCTTCATTTCGGAGAAGTCCCATAATCTGTTGGAGGTCCTGCGTCGTAATGCGTCTGAGCCGCGCATTCAGCTTTGCATCATCTCCGTCAGTACGCTGCAACTGAGAGAAGGACCTGTTTCGAAAGCGCTTAAGTCTCTGTGGTTTCGTGACGAAATCGGCCAGGTACGACTCCTGTTTGGCATTGACTGTTTGATCTCATTAACCTCGAAGAATGTTGTAAGCTCAGAAGATGTTTTCCTTACCCGCTTGAGGACTTCCTTCTGCCGTTGACTCTTCAAACTCTATGGCTGCAACTGCTGGAGGAGCGGCGAGACGGTTCATCTGTGAGGAACCAGGAAGGGAAGCCTGGCCTTGCATTGACTGGAGCATGATCTGCTCGAATCTCGAAATCCAATTTCGGTCAAAGCTGTCGAACAACATCTGCACCTCGTCCCGCATCTCCAGTTTCAGTTGCTGCCGGAGTTCGATGGTCCCCTGGCGCATCTCAAGATGTAACCTCTCTTGTCTGGAGCCAATCGTCTCGACCATCTGCTGGGTCTGTACCGTCACACCTAAGTGACCGGCACTGGCGATCTCTCGTATGCGCTTGAACGCGGCCTCGATATCGGCCACCAAAGCCTGGAATCTCGTCTCCCATGGGAAGGCAAAGGCTTTCATTGCCGACTTCAACTTGCTTTCCTTGTAGAATTCCACGGCCTTGGCCAGAAACTTTGAAAAGCAGACATAAGCTTCGGATATGGCCTCAACCATCTTTTTCGTGGGATGGGAGTTCATCAATTGATTCATGACGCCGAATTCCTGTCCAAACTGGATCAGGTATTGCTCGACAGCGTGCTTGAGCTTGCTGTGGTTAGTGTGAGCTACAAGGAGCAGCCGGATGGCGCCCCATGCAAGACCAGCATATTCGGGGGACTGGTTCATGACAACATCAAGCATCTTTGAATACTCGAGAGCCACGGTACTAAACTTTGAAAGGCCGTCCACGCTCTCGTTCTCGTTTCTCTTGGACTTTTTCCTTCTCGACGTGTTCGCCAACATTCCCAGCTCGCTAACGTCGGCATGGACTTTCAAGAGATCTGTCCACTGCTGCCGCGTTGCCGCTTCTTCGTAATCTGCCACACTGCCACGCAGAGTGTCTGCTGACATTCTCAGGGCTTCTTGGCCCCAAAGTTCGTCGCCCCATTCCTGACGCACACGCGGAGTGATAACTTCACTGCGGCTCCGCGTCAACGCTCGGCTGTTACCCAAGTCGACCCGTGGAGCTTCACCGTTCTCTGAATTCGGCGTTGACGGGGGCTCTTTCTGCGCGTATATTGATCCTGTGGACGATCGTGACTTGGGTGTGAAAGCATTGATGCCAAAGGCCAACTTGAGGCTTTTCATGCCGGTCTTGGCGTCTGCCCTAATGGCCTTATCGCTCGAGAGGTCCATCGCACTCTCGCTCTCCCAAAGCCCCTTCACGAAGCTTAGCAGCCCAAGAGCAGTATGAAGGCTAACAGAGCTGAATCAAAGACATCAGATCGTGTTCACAAGGCTTGCGGTATCAAGCTTGCGGAGTCTCGAACCAGATGCCAGCGACTGAGAGAGCCGGATGTTTCGTCAGCTCCGGGGACCAAGAACTTCGTGGGAATTGATTTGCAAAACTGGGCCAAACTCACCGCCCATAAAAAGATTCGATTATGCAAAAGGCCCAGCCGTTTAACCAGGAAAGTGTGGTGGCTTGCAGCCTGATAACAATCAGCCTATCGTGTGTTTTGATCCCTAAGCGGGGTTACATGCAGCTACAGGCCTATTTCTGCATGAAAGGATGCATTCTAGCTCCGCCCCCAACACATGCAATAGCGACCGCCCATACAGCTTCTTCGGCAGCCCGTTCTTTTGTTCTTGACACTCAACTGTCTGTCAGGGTTCGGCGTGACCAAGATAAGCTTCTACTGGCTCTCCACACCTTCGTTTTCCCTTCCCTTTGTCTGGGGGTTTCATCGTTCCTCACCAGCTGGAGTTGACAAGTATGAAGGGATTCTCATCCATTGCTCGTCTACAGCCTTACAAGACATGGCCGACCGTCCTGTTCAACCGGTAGCTAATCAGTCATTGTCATCGTCGAGGAGCAACTCGTCCAACGAGCCATTGAAGCACCCTTATCAGGATTCCCGGGCCTCTGGTGACACGACGTCTTCCTCAGTTACGAATGGTTCAGAATCCAGACCCGTCGCAGCCGCCAGCTCAAATCTGAAGGCAAGTCCTCCGCAAATATCGGAATGTCGTCAGCCATCTGCGTCGGGGCCCGAAAAGGTGTCGCCCCAATTCTTGGATGCCCATCGTGACCTTCGGGTCTACCCGATCATGGAAATCAGCAGGATGGACCCGACGAAGCAGCAGGTCCTCGAGGCTCTTCACCATGTTGAACGAAAGAAAGCTAATGCTCCCCACCTAATATCTCCAAGTTTTGGAGCGCCTCAGGGAGCTGCACAACTTCCAGATTCTAGCATCATCCTCTCTTACATTGAGGATCTCGAGAAAAAGATTGCCAATCTGCAGGCCAGAAACCCTGCAAGTTCAGGTGAGGCGGCCAGCGGAGTCGGGGTTCAGCAACAGCCCAACGTCGGAGCCACCGAGGTCAAGGTCTCTGCAACACCAGATCCACCGCCGATGAACCCCTGGATAGTGGAGATAAAGCGGTTCAAGAAGCTTAACTACCGCTATGGATCGGCGGCACTTTACGACGACAGCGAAACCATTGAGGCCATTCGCACTCGTGAGGCAGCCGCTCGTGGTGGTGGCTATGTCTTAAATGTGTATCGCGAGTACGACTGGGAAGGGAATGCGTTGAACTCAAAGCTCGAAATCTGCTCCACTCCGCTGCTGGAGTTGATTCGGGACCTCATCGACTACTACCCTGGACCCGAGTTTGACCTTCTCCGCTGGGAGGACACTGTCGGCGACACAGTGACCTTCTCTGAGCCGTACATGATGCTCTTTACTCATCGTTCGGAGATGAATGACAGCCTTCAACGAACCGACATTCCCGAAGAAACGAAAAACCATGTTCGTTTACTTCTCCAATTCTTGCGGGAGGAAATGCCCACGACATCCGCCAAATTGGATGAGATTGAGGCGGGAACCTGTAAAAAGATTACCTTTCAAGATCTGTGGTTGCTCTACGTACCCAACACGCCCGTCTACATCTCGGTACACGGCGAAGACCGTCAAATGGTCGTCTATTCCAGAAACGTGCCAGAAAAGAATTTGAAAGGTCAATGGGGCGTGTTGAGTCTGTACTGCTGGAGTTCCAAATATGAAGGCGGGAAGCTTAGACGTGACTTCTGCCCTTGGGTCATACAACCATTCAGTGGCGAAAAGGCCCTTCACCACCTTGACTTGGTGCCGATGAAATATTTGCGGAACAAAGAGACTGTGCGGGCTCGGCTCATTGCTCGCGGCAACCAATACTACCAACTCAATCAAGGACCAGCCCTTCAAGACTATTACGGAAATAAATTTCCAAGAGTTTTCAAGGATGTGGGTGATATTTTCCCTCCAATAATCATTCTTGCCACCCCTCTTATCGGATTTGACACCAGTATTTTTGAGCCTTCCAGCACTAGACTAATACCTTTGCTCGCAGGAACCTATTCGCGTGGTGGTTGACCAAGAAACATACTGGAAAAAGCACGGCATTGAAACATCTAGACACGAGGATCCATCAGAAGAGTACGGCTTCCCTCCCGGTGAGGAGGCATTGGAAAGTGAAGACGGGAAACCTTTGGAGAGGGCGCTGGTCTGCTGCCACCCACAAGTCGGGGTCTTTTCCTTGCGGGACAAAGAATGGGGTTCGTTTGAAACCATTTTCGATTCTCCCTCGCTTTGCTGACCGTACCAGCATCTGTTCGAGTCGACGACCTGCAGCCTGTTCGGTTCCGAGAGAAGGCTTTCAAGAGACTAGTCATCAAAGATGAATACAAGAAGCTGATCATTGCAATGGTAATGATTCCTAATGGACAAGGAGCTCACATGCATGCGTCTAACATAACTGCAGGTCGAAGCTTATATGCTGGAGCAACCAGGCTTTAGTGATATCGTCGGTGGCAAAGGCCGCGGGCTAACCGTCCTCCTTCATGGGCCACCGGGGACGGGAAAGACATTGACGGCTGAATGCATCTCCGAGAGGCAAATGAGGCCGCTCTACTCAGTCAGCTGCGGCGACTTAGGTACGGAACCGATGGAGCTCGAACGGCGATTGAAAGAAGCATTCAGCTACGCGGTGGCCTGGAAGGCAATCCTCCTCATGGACGAGGCCGACATCTTCCTACAAGAGCGAGACATCCATGACGTCAACCGCAACGCACTCGTATCCATCTTTCTGCGTGAGCTCGAGTACTTTGACGGGATCCTGTTCTTGACCACCAACCGACCCGGTGACATCGACGAGGCCTTCCAGTCGCGCATCCACATCTCCATCGGACTCAAGAGCCTCGACACGATTGAGCGGCGTAAAGTCTGGGCCGTCTTTATCAAGGAGATGGACCTGTCGGACAAGGAAAAGGCCGCCTTGCTCGAACATGTGACCGAAAACTTCGACAGCGACCGGCTCAACGGGCGCCAGATCCGTAACAGCGTGCGCACCGCTCTCGCTCTCGCCCAGCTCAAGAAGGAGAAGATCAACGCTGACCATCTCGAACGTGTGGTCAAGATCGGCCGCGAGTTCACCTCGTACATAGAGGACCTGAACAAGATGAATGCGGAGGAGTATGCCATTGCATTGGGCAGGCGGGCCCCGGCGAGGTAAAAAGAGAGAATCTCCAAAAATCGAAACCTCAAAAAGGGAAAACAGACCAAACGTGGGAGATGACGTGTATCGTTACTAGTAGTGTTACCTCATATAAAGGTTCGGGGACAATGGCAGCCGTTTCGCACCCAATGACACCGTTTTTGATGCCCTCCGTACCCTGTAAATCACCTGGCCACTTTTAATCATTTTGGGCTATATATGCATCGTAGTCGCTATAAAACCACCCTCTGTTAGGGCATACCAAGCCCAACAATATAGCTGGGCCAATAGCCTTGCCCAAGCACAGGCTTAACGGCCCCTATTTTGAACGCTGTTGGCTATTGTCATACTTTAGACTTTGCCCCCGCCTCCGGCTGTGCCTTTCAGCTGTACCTTCCAGAGCACGGACAGCATTAATTGGGCAGGCGAAAGCCTGAAGGCCGTGCAAGGCTGATGTGAAAACGAACGTCACAGAGAGAGTGTTGTTTGAATTATCCAAGACTTGTGAGGATGCATAGTAAGCTTGAATTGCTGGACCTATGATGAAAACATTGTTGCGATTTACTTCAAGTCACGTATGACAGCTCTATCTGAACGCCCGTCATCTCACGTATGACGACTTATGAATGTCTTCGAACCACAGTCTCGAGTCCCGATTGCCCTCATGAGTCTGCGTCTTTCAAAGGTATGGTACCGACCTCCATTGGGTATCCAACGACCATGAATAGATAACCGTCAGCCAGTGGAACGCCATTGCTGATGAGACCCCCCAGATAACATAAATTACGAGGTAAAACGCCATGCCATGCGCCAAATGATGCTTCTAAAGCATGCTGAGTGCGCGGACTTGCAAACAGAATCCGCAGTAATTGAGTCGATGTCAAGCAATGGTTGATGACGTGCCGGCACACAGGTAGGTAGGACGGCCAAGCACTTGTGAGGATGGTGAAGATCATTGTACCAATCTCCGCATAGAGGTGTATACCAGTATTCCCCATAGCCTTGCTGAGTTGCGACATTGTTATACTGATCTTCAAATGGACAGTGTCGTGAGGCGCATGCCTCTGTAGATGGATTTGAACCTCTTACGGAAAAGTGGACGTTCCAAGGCTTTGTTTTTGCCGTTCGCCCCGTGCCCGCAACAACTTGGGGGTGTTCGCGATGCAGTGCCGGCATGGTGGCCGTATTTCATAGATACCGAACCTCGACGTAGAATGGGGCTATTGGTTGAGTAAACAGCGGCGCAGCTGGTCGGGTATCAGGCGTTGCATGACCATATTGTCGATAAGGAGCATCTAGACCTGTTGACATCATCTGCTGTGGTGGCTTTGGTCTGCTCCCATGCCATTCTCGCCTCTGTCGTTAATCCATTCGGTACTTCCAGTCTGTCTCGCAGCGAGTGTCTTGACTTCGTCACCTCGATTGTCATTGTTGCGAGCGCCTGGAAGCGAGCTGACCATTTCCGCTGTGATGGACTGGGCCACATAATTTCTCAGCTCTTTCTCTTCTCTATCATCCTCAATCATGAGGCGACGTCGAGCCTCTTTATCGATGTTTTCTCTACGTATCCTGCGTATCTCGAGCATGATCCAGAGAAGGACTTCTTCTGGGCAGCGTGTCCGGTCAAGACCGTGCTGAGCTGGATTTCGGACGTAGCGGCGGGTGACATCAGTGGCGCCATCGACGGAAAAGGCAATGCAGTAGGCGATCTTCTTACCCCAACCTGTCATGTTGAGTTAGTGAAAAGCTTCAAAACAGATTGAAAAAGCTTTGGGTTTACCTTCTGCGTAGAGCCTCGGCTGATCCCAAGCTTCTTCGCAAGCATCGACGTGTATCCATCTCTTTTTGTGTTCGCTGTACACTTCGGTCCAGACATGGTCTTCACTGTTCCACACCCATCTAACACGCGCACCTGCAGCTCTGCAGAGCATGGTGAAGCAGTTGGCCCACTCTCCACACCTTCCTCTCTTGGTTTCGAGTAGCGTCCACACATCTGAGTATCGTGGAAAGCGTTCATAGGCACCACAAGCAGCTTCACTGCATCTGTATAGCTCAACTCTCGAGGCACCTCGCGCTGACTCGTCAGGCGTGGGTGGAGTCATGCCTTGTGCAATGGTTACTGAGCCACATATGGGGCAAAGCGGATTGTTGACGAACGTGAAGAATTCACGACGAAACCATCTGATGTCAAGGATGAGTAAGAGAACGAATCACTTGGACGTGGGTAGCTCACCTAAGCAAAGCTCGTATAACGCAATCCTGATACCCCCACTCGGGCTTGACATTGTCGCCCATCGAAGCAGCGATACCCTTCATGATATTGTGTTCCTCCTCTGCTTCAGAGTATAACCTGTCGAGGGGGACGTATGTCAAAGCTTCGTCAAGAAGTCCTGGGTTTTCGTATTTGATCGGAGTGTGTGAGAGAGTTACGAGCATGTTTCGAAATTTGAAAGACGCGGTATCATTAGGCATCGACGGGACTATAGGAAGGCTTTTGAATGTTTGGTATGAGGGTGGTTGGTGTTGTGATGGTCGAGGTGAGAGTTGGGAGGCGGATTGTGGAGTCGCTGGGCTTCGAGGATAGGGTGATGGTGAATGTCCTGAAGCTCTTCTTTGGAAAGAGGCTGGTGAGGAAGATCGAGGGGAACGCGCTCGCTCTTCTAATTCGTTCAGTCTCCTTGTTCGGAGGAGTTGTTCGAACTGTTTTGAAAGGTCTCCAGCGTTGAAGTCGAATTCATCGTCCAATGTCCTCCCGCGCGCACTCGATCGGTCCTCCATTGTAAGTGTGATGTGAATGTGGTAGCGACCGTCGGGTGTAATAGATTTGGATTGCAGAATGGATTGCAGAATCTGCTCGAACGCTTGTTCCTTTGCAAATGAACCGGGCGCACGCAAGTGGTCGTCCTTTGGGGGGGGGGCTTCTGACTCGCCGCAGTCTCCAGGCACAGCCGCGTTTTAAAAGGCCCTCGCCACAATTTGGACGTAAAGCTTGGCACTCTCCTGATAACACCGACCGAGAGCAATTGGCAGCAAAGAGGAGATCACGAAGGAAGTTTGGCGACGGCGAGGATGTGTGAAGGAAGTAATAAGGGAGAATGCAAGGTGGCGGCGAGGAAGCATACGAGTGCAGGGTGAGGTGGACGGAGTTGCGTGGTCGTGGGCGGGTCCCAGTGCAAGTGCGGGTGCACCGTTACGGACATTTGGAGTGGGTGACGAGTCCCCTTCGCTTGCCTTGACCCTGTGGCCGCGTCGATCGGATTAAAGATCTTGGGCCGGGGGCAAAACATTCCTGGCGTGCTCTTCCGTCAGCTCAACAAGCGTCGTCAGCTCCTTCCCACCCAATCACCATCAACCTGCATCATGTTATTCAGCAGCATATATACACCCCACTGCGTATCCTCGTTGCCATGCGATTGCGATTTCAATATCATCTACAGCCTACGTATATATTGCGTGTTTGCATCTCGCGCTTTGTCCTCTCTAACTACACGCCTGGAGTGGATGCTGTCAGCGAACAAGCTCGTACTGATTTGACACCTTGGCGATGCTTGAACATGGGCATCCTGTTTGATTTGCCTGTTGACGCGGCATGCAAGGTTACCGGATTCTTTGGTTCCCATAATGGGGAGAACTGCTTTTCCACTCTCTTCGGCACAGATAGCCCCAATATTGCTTATTGAAGGCACTACTTCACTTGTCAAGACACTCCACCGTTGCACTGAGGTCGATCTCGTGAAACCAACATACACTTTGCAGCGACGCACGGTAGCCCTTAAATTATCGAGTCGGTGTAGGCATTTCTGACAAAGCGTGACAAATTAGAATTTCTTGTGCAATGAGGCCAGGTCTCAGAGAGGAAAATCTAGAGTCTAGAGTCTAGAGTTATCTGGACCACTGAGCTTGAAGGAGTGGTGGCCAACACGCGAGCATCCCTCTCGCCGCCGACAAAAGCGGCTCTGTTTAAATCAAGGGCCTGGTTTGACGCGTGGCTTTTTGGCGTTCGAGATCAGAAACGGCTAGAGCGCCAAGCTAGCTTTCGCATGACGTGCGTCTCTGGCCGTTTCAAAAACATTAAAAAAGTTCCCAACCACCCAAGCCCATGATTTCGAACCCTTTTTGCGCGCCTCGGTCGTCGCACTATTGACTTGATCATTTTCCCCACCATCTTACTTGCTTTGGTCGTAGAACACAGAGATTTTCGCATCTGGGTGTGTGGCAGTTCTAGGCCTGTGCCAAGCCAGCCACCAAGCCCAAAGGAGGGTTCCACGATTCATCTGCTCATCGGCCCTCTGGACCATTATTTGGATATGGAAGATACTATCAAACGTCGATACCGCTTCAATGGTCCGAGAAGGTGCAGAATGCTCCTCTAAAAGGCATTTGGCAGTACGCTTGCGCGTCCACCTGCAAGCTACTCCAACGTTGCTTGTCGAAATGGATCCAGCCAAGCTTATGTGAGGACCCCGGTAGGATTACTGTCTTCGTTCGATTGGATGATACCTTAGTGTCTGTAGTGAACGTGACAATACATAGGCTGATAATATCAGCGGAGAAAGGGGCAAGTCACATGTTCTTGAGATCTTGAGACCTGATGTCGGCCCAGTGACCATAGATTTTCGTGAAGGCGAGTCGTTTGTGCTCATGATTTCCAGTCTTGGCCACCGTCGAACCTAGGCCCATAGTCAACGTCCTGCATTGGACGTTCAACAATGGCTATCTCAAGATTGCGTCCAGCTTCAGTCCCCTCCCCACCAGTAGATGGGTGAGATTGGCTGATTGGAACAATACCAAAGATGGAACGATATTGAAACGTGTGCCATGATCCAGGTGAATTATCAGAGATCGGCTCGCGTTTTTCCAAGTGCTGTTCCAATGTGGGATTCTGGCCCATTGCATCAACCACAGCACGCCCGTCGTCATCGGGCGGGCCATTCGGACTGCTTGATTTCTCCTTGCGTCGTAGCAATGCCAGGGCAGACTGTTGCAACTTGAGCCCACTATCAGTATCGCTGTCTGAAACATGCACCTTTTCCATGTCGATCAACCGTTGATCCTTTGCCTCGGCACCTTGAGATTTCCAAATGTTCTGGCCGACACCGATGGATGCATCGGCAGGGTTGATAGTATCTCCCGCACCGGTACTACGCTTTGCAGAGATTTTCGTATCTTCTCGCGATCTTCTCCGCTTCCTTTGCGTGTTCTCTAGAGGATTGAGAACTTCGTAGCGCCCGATTTGCCCCATGAATTGTGGATCCGGCAGATCTCGCGATAAGTCAAGCATGAATACCCACGTTGCCCCATAAAGCCATAGTCTCTCGTGAGCATCACCAGTGGCCCAGAAACATCCCAGAGCTGGGTCTTTGATTGTTTTGAGCATACAGGGTAGGTATGCAGCCGGATTCCGTCTCGACCACTCCGATAACCCACCGTTAAAGATATCGAACTCGGTGACTTGGTTAGTGGCGGTCACAGCAACCAGCTTAGCATCATCTGTTGGTAGGTCATGCGAGTACGGGTGTGGGTTATGCCGCGTGGCATGTAATCCGACGTTGCCATTTGTCAGCTGTGGCAAATGTTTCCTGACCCGAGGGCGGAATGAAAGTACCAAGATGGCAGAGTCAAGTTTTGGCAGAGTGGCTGCAGTTGGATTGCGTATCCATTTTTGGCCTTGTACAACTATGGTATTGTCTTCATCGCTCTCGTCATCTTCGGAAGAGGTGCTCGATGAGCTTTCTGACGGGTCTGCGAATCTGAAAGCGTTTGGTGCGTTCATTTCTAGCATCGTTTCTTCGTAGCCTTCCAATACCCAGATGTCAATCCTGCCGGAGAGATCGCCGACAGCGAGAACGCGACTATCAGTCGAAAATGCGAGACTGCAAATGCTATTCAGGTACACGTCGAGACCAGCGTCGTTGGCGTTTCCATGAACTTCCCGTTTAGAACGCGTCAGCTTGACGACCCGCTCCGAAAATCGAGGTCGATCTTCAGGTGATCCAGAATATACAAGTTTTGCCATGGCCATGACATTGCTCAGCCGTACAACGCAAAGCCAGTGGCTGTCAGGTGAGAATGTGACGGCTTTTGCACCGAATTTAGCGATTGCGGCGGGCAGTTCAATCTGACGGGTACGGTATCTGATAACGCCTTGTTCTTTTCGTCTCCGTAACTGGAACAATTTGACACTGGTAGCCGTGGCTACTACGATGAGTGATCCGTTGGCCGACAAATGTGCAGAAGTAATGTTCTCATCTCCTCTCAGGAGTAACTTGGCTACCAGTCGGTGGCTTTCGTCGGTGGCCACCACATCGCCTGAATTGTCGTCTGCACCTCTCGGCCTCGACAAATACCAGATACTTATTTCTCGATCCCACCAAGTCAACATGAGACGCGATTGCGGCGATGAGGAAATTTGTGGCTTCTGTGGAAGGTGCGACAGCGATCGGTGGTATTGAGTATGTAGCTCTCTCAAAGGTATGACAACTGGCCTGGTGTCAAGACCACCAGAAACAACCACGCTAATTTCTTTGCTGTCAAACGATGCCATAGCTCTTACATCGTGTTCATGGAATCTCCGATGCATGGTTTGAGCCCATCGCCGGGCCTTTCCCCCTTTTTGGAGATCATACAAACGGTACACCGCTGTGCGCTGATCGGCGCCGCCAGTAATGATCATCTGGCCATTTGCGCTGACGACCAAGTCCAGGATATCTGCTTTATGGGCTTGGATACTCTGAACCAATGAGTAGTTGTTTGCGTCCCAAATCCTGAGCTGTCCTGTTGAGTCACCTGATACAATATCTCCGTTTGGTAGACATCTAACAGCCCAGACATGTACATCACTTTTGCCGTTCCCTGGTTTGCCAAGGCTCATATTCTGCAGTATGATTTTGCTTCGGATATCGTAGACGCGGATGCTGCTATCATCATAACCGGCGACAACGGTGTTGCGATCTTTCCAAGTGATGCTTAGGACATGAGGCCTTTTTGCAGGTGGCTTACCGAGTGATTTAGCAAAGCGGAGGTCATCATCTTCCGTGGAGAACAGGACAATAGTACCGTCAGAGCAGCCGGCCGCGAGGTACTGTGAGGTTAGGGGCGAACCGTTGCTGCTTTTTGCACTCGTCGTTTCGAGCGTAGGCGACCAGCTTGGCTGCGCGGCAAAGCACCATAGATCGCCAAAATTCCCGTTGGCGTGTCGAGTAGGTGTACCTAATGACATATCCCATTCTGTTACGGATGTCGAGTTCCCGATGGAAAACAACCGTAGGCGACCAGACTTAGGCGCCTTTCCTTCACCTTCGTCATCCCAATTTTGCGTCCATGCCAGATTTTCAATGCTTCTGTCTTTTGCGCCCCGAATAATTGTTTCCTGGAACCATTGACCCCCTAGTGGATTCCAGATTTCTATGTCACCGTTTGCGCGACCCAGCGCAAGGCGTAGATCTTTCGAGCTGCGCTCGCTGCTACTGGTCGCAGAGGTGTGAGAGAAGGCAAGAGCGTTGATTGCGGAAGGTGGGTAAGGAACAAAGCGACATCGATGGATGTCCATTGTCGCTATAATATCCGTCAGTCCAAAACATAGAGTCTCATCATGGAACAAACCTTGTCTACGTACTCACTGGGGGACATATTGTCGCTAGGACTTCGAAAATAATTCTGTAGGTTTGCCTGTGCCAAGATTTCGCGACGGATTTAATCCGCATAAACCTAGCATCGGACCCCAACCTTGTGCGCCTGGCCGCTTTAACGTTCGCGTCGCCGCCGGCACCTATCATGAATACGTCGGGATATTTGGCGTAGTGGCCAAGGAATGTGGAAATATAAGTAGCACCCAGGCTTCCCGTGGTAAAAGGCAATCAAGTCCTTCGGGCCAGAATCACATCAGACATGTACCCAGACCGCTTCTGGGTCTGGAAGAGAGGACGTAGCCACAATTAAGGTATGGCTTTTCTTGCATACACAGACGAAGGTTGATGGGTATGCCTTTGACATAGAAACCGGAAGAGTTAGGAAAGGGTTTGGTTGTGAAAATAGCGCCGATTTTGACGCCGGTACGGGGTGAGGATAAAAGGCATTGGAGGCGCCTTGCGAGGCTTTTGCAGCTGCCCAGATTGTGGTATCCAACACGATCCAAATAGAAAAGATTCCTCGATCCATCAAAGCCACCAAAGACGCTTCAGTGGCAAAAGGTAGAAGCTGTAAGCTGCGTATATTGGAGGTGTTCAAGGCGTAGATTAGATAATAGGAGAGAGATGAATACTACCGATAAGGTTGGAGAGGAGAATAACGAAAGGATAGTTATAGACAATGAGATGATGGATTACGAATAGAACCTGAAAGTTACCCCGATTAGATTAAAGTCGGTTGAATAACTCGAGTAATGCCAATCATGCGCGACGTCGCCAACTTTGCAAGTATATCGTGACACCCACCTCAAACCACCTCCAGCACCGCAGCGTAAATATCAGAATCATAGTGGGGATACCCAGTCCCATTCTTCAGCCAGCAGTCCCCTTTATCACTCCCTGCGGTCACCCAAACCACCGCCGAACACTGCCCGATCCCCCTACTCCATGTAATACCCTCCTTTATTGACACCGCACACGCATCTATACACGCTCCATACGAGTCCACAATGAAAGCTGCAAGATCCACGTCAGTGTTGTTCCATATCACGTTCCCCGATGCATCTTTTCCCACTCCGACTCCAAGATCCTGGCCACAAATCGTCTTGAAGGTAGAGCCGGTGCTAGAGGTGACGATGGTGCCGTTCTGTGTGCAAGAGAAGCCACCTGTCGCGGAGACGGCGCTGGCAGTAGTCGTGACGGTCGTTGGCGGTGTGGAGACTGTAACTGTGGGAGCTAGTACGGATGAGGATGTGTGCCGAGAACCTAAGACACCGCCGACGACGGCAACTGCGGCGACGAGGGCAACGATGAGGGCTAGGAGGAGCCAGAAAGTTAGGATCGGTATGCCGAACAGCTTCTTACGTGGATTTTTTGGTGGTACGCCGGTGTATTGCTCTTGCTTGGGGGTAGAATGTGGGGAGTATGGGGAGTACTGTTGTGAATGGTGGCTGTATTGCGGGTGAGCAGGCACGAGGCCATCCTGATTTGCTTCCAGGCCACTGTACGGCGCGACGTGGAGGCCTTCGTGGCTGACTGGCTTTCTGCTCACGCTCATGCTGAGAGCTGTGTATGACTCTTAGATTCTGAAGCCGGTTTTACAGCAAAGCTGGGGACTTGTAGGCCAACGTGAGTGATGCCTGTGACGGAGATGATCTTGAGAAGGCTGATAAGCTGGGCGTGCTGCCCCCCCTCGATCCCAGTGCCCACGCCCAAACAGGTGGACATCGTTTAGCGGACCAAGACAGCCCCCATTAACGACAGTGTAAATTCAGCCTTTTGTCACCGATTATGCCGCATCCTCGCTAGCAAGAACGCCACTGAATGCCACCCTCGGTCAAAATCCCGATAGTACTCTTATGCCTGCAATACCTTTCATCTATCATTCTCAAAGTTATCAGAGCATACTATCTAGCACTGAAAGTCTCAACTTCATACGCCAACACAAGGTATTCTCTCGAGCGACAGCATGCCTGTAGCATGTTCAGAATGTTTTGGCCCCAAGCGGGCCAGATAGCAAGGGCGGGGCAGTGAGGGGCGATCGTAGGCCGCTAAACCGAATAATGTCCCCCGACAGCCAAATTCCGCACGCCCCCAAAATCATCTAATTAACACGCCTGTGAGCCTTGCATCGACCAACATCTCCAACACCCACCCAATCCCATTTCTTTTTGATCATTATCATCTCTGGAACCGGCACTATGCTAGGTGTAAAAGCTGCAGATGCGGATAAGTTACGCAATGCAGAGAGAGAGACAGGAAGATCGCAGCGGCTAATAAAAAGGCTGACACTGCGAACGAGGAAGGCTTAGACAGCATTAGACCGAGGTCAAAGGCGAGAAGTAGCCTAGGCCACACACGAACTGAAAGCCGAGTTCGAAAAGGCTGGCAAAGATTCGTAGATCACTTGACAAAAAGTGATTTGGAAAAGGGGACAGAAAGTGGTGGCTAATCAGAAGCCAAAACGGGTTCCACTACGAGCTCTGCAATAGGTATGAATCGTAGCACGCCTACCTCATTACATATCTGCTGCAGTTCCTCCGAGCAATGGATCTTCGCATTGTCCATGATCAGGACAAATCTGAGGGGCCGATCCTCGCTGTAGGCATTCATACACGGCAGGACCTCCGTATAGACAAAGTCATTGAAGATCTGCACAATAGCTTGCTCGATATGCTCGTCCAGGCTCTTCGGCATTCCACCTCGCTCACAGAGCTTCTCCACATCCTTAGTCTTTTCCCACAGCTTCCTCAGCTTTTGTACTGTCCTTGTGGTACATTGTATATCGCCCGCAATGTCCTGGGTTGACAGCTTATTTAGATTGTAAGTAGAGCTGTCGTTGTACCGGAAAAAGTGCCTGGCAAGCTCTAACGCTGGCTCATCCATCTAGATCTTTCATGTGATACCTGTCCCTGCCAAAGTCTTCCAAGCCCACCTGGCTTCGTTTCTCGCGGCAGCTAGTCATGTCACAAAGATTGGTGCACGGAGTTAATCGAGATTCAAGACTGTACAACGCGGCACCGCGGGCAGCCGAGAACCTGGGGTCGATTGAAGTGTTAAACCTGTGAGGCTCCCGAGAAATTGATGCCAGGAGAAATTCGCCATAATCTCCCCATAGGTCGCCGTACACGTAAGATGGATCATTGGGTCTGCATGATATTCCACCCCATCGCTTGACGTACCGCCGTGAGATCTCGTCTTTGTCACGATGGACACGGAGGACGACAGGAGAGGACCGGGGTCTCATTTCCACAATACCGCGCGTTTTTTGTAAGATTTGCAGCAACTCTGCATCATGGGACTGAGAACCAGCGAGAATTAGACGATAGACCGCGTCGTGTCTGCTATTCCACTGTGCGCTGAAATAATCCTCGAGGCACGCTTGAGCATCTGCCCAGAACTCGCTATCTGGACTGGTCGAGAAACCAGTGGCGTTATTCTGGGAGTGTTCGGTGCTGCGTTTGGGAGGAGAGATCCAACGTTTCTTTAAGTATGTGGGTCGTCGGTAGCCCTCTTGGGCCCAGGTCGTGTGTTCCTCCGCAAAGAACTCGAATGCGCTTATAGCCAAAGCCTGCTCCGTATTCTCGATATGCACAACGTTTTCGAAGCTCGGTTGGCCGTAAATGCAATCTAGAGGTCGTGTGGGACGTTCCAGATCGAACTCAGTCTGCCGATGGGCGACGAGGGAAGCCACCGAGGATCGGCCGTCGCCATGGCAGCCATCGTCGCTTAGAGAAACAGACTGCAGGGCTTGTGCCAGATGATTGGTAAGGTTCGCGTTGAAGAAGCTGGGATAAGATGTAGCAACTCTGCTTAGAGAGTACCCAAGTTTACTCTCGGTCTCTTTCTTAAGTTCACCAATAAGGTCAACAAGAGGGGACATGTCGCCCAAGGGTTCCGTTTTGTCCGCGGCAGCCTTGGCCTGGGTCTTTGATTCGGGTTTGGAATGAAAGAAGATCTGTTGGATATAGGCTAAGCCCCTAGAGACGCTCCAAGGCTTAGCAATGTCTACCTCGACTTTGGGACACACGTTGGCACCCCAGGTTGGGAGACGCTGGTCGCTTTGGTAAGGTGTAATGGCTCCATCTAAGGCTCGGTGCATCCAGGCTTCGTAGATGTCGCTTCCCTGCACAAAAGCCAAATTAGAGAATGTGCCATTGGAAAACAATGCGACACTTGTTCTAAATCCTGTCAGCCTACGTGCCAGTCGGCCAGCGGTAGAGATGGTGGTGACTTACCCATAACCCAAGGTGAGGTCGAAGCCGATAGCTGGCTCCTGGGAGACGCTGCTGGGCCAATATGGGCACGCATCTGCAGGAGTCGGAAATACTGCAAGCCTGAGATAAAAGGTGAGTAGCGTCACAGTCAGTCGTAAAATCGCCGTCACCTCGAGCGTGAATCCAACGCTGGTGAAGAGCTGAGCGCAGTCGAGGGGTGTTTCTCAGGCTGTGGAGGTACATGGGTGGCTCCGAGTGAAAAGCTGCGATTCCTGATTGCAGCACGATGCGGCGAGGATAGTCGTTGGTCTTTTGAAGGTCGCGAAAGCGGTCGATGAGGTGCAAAGTACCCTCACATACGGCGGTCCGTAGGGACCTTTTATCTCTCAGATATTTTGCAAACTCAGATCTCGACAAATCGCATATGAGGACGCTTATGATTTATTTGTACCTCACGGGCGTGCATCCCACGGGCGTGCATCTGATTGGCGGGTATCTCTTAGGCGTGTACCTCACGGGCGTGCATCTCACGGGCGTGTACTCATAGGCGTGTGTCTTTGGGGGTGTACCTCACGGGCCTGCATCTCATGGAGACACACTTTATGGGAATGCACCTCATAGGCGTGCATCTCATGGCATAGGCGTGCATCTCACGGGCATGTGTCTCATGGGCGTGTACCTTATAGGCGTCATCTGCATCTCATGGGCGTGTACCTGATAACATTGTTTCGGGGCTGCACCGCCACCGGAGATATCGCCGGTTCTTGCTTACAAGGGTGTGGTCGGTGCGGTCGGATGCCCTCCCTGCTCTAGCGTGATTAAGGTATTCGTCCGCTTCTCTTGAGACCTACACAGTAAGTATGGCAAATCTTTAGGCTTAAAGGCTGGTTCTATTCCTAGCCATCTTGTCACCGATCTAGAGGATTCTCGAAGCTTCGCCGTGGCAAATTACCCGACTATATATTTACGCTCATCCCCGGACCCCTCTATGAAATAGAGATAGAAAAAATTATACGAGTGATACTTCTTTCCCATTCTCTACCGCTCTTGACAGTAGAGTCCGACCCCAACTATCGTCTTTCGACTCGAACCTAGCACCGTTCTCGAGCAGCAGCCGCACGACGGCCTCGTGCCCTTCCCTGGCAGCCAATGATAGCGGCGTCTGACCGAAATTACTATCCTTCGCCTCAACCTTGACCTTATTATCAAGCAGCAGCTTGACGACGTCGACGTGCCCATTGTTAGAGGCCGCGTTTAGTGGCGTCCATCCCAAGTTAGTAGCAACCGCCACGTCGGCCCCGTTCTCGAGCAGCAGCTTGACGACGTCGACGTGCCCATTGTTAGAGGCCGAGTTTAGAGGCGTCCATCCCCCTTCATTTGCAACCGCCACGTCGGCCCCGTTCTCGAGCAGCAGCTTGACGACGTCGACGTGCCCACTGTCCGAGGCCGAGTTTAGAGG